>Ga0075476_10001761_pt1 | contig 10278 bp, 14 predicted proteins | sample DEB08_DNA_5_FD_76339 | JGI IMG/M metagenome (GOLD analysis project Ga0075476, IMG submission 76339) | Aqueous microbial communities from the Delaware River and Bay under freshwater to marine salinity gradient to study organic matter... | ecosystem: Environmental > Aquatic > Marine > Coastal ...
ATCAATGTATTAGGTAAGTTAATAGATTTTGATAAAATAATAAAATCTCATTTGGATAACATTGATGTCGAAGTATACAACATTCCGGAAATTTCTTGGTCTCATTTTGCTAAAGAAATTAAAAATTTACATAAAGAAGAAACAATAGACGAAAAAACTCAAACCTTTTGGACTTCGATAGGTGTGATGAGATTGAATAGATTTATCTTTTTATCTCACCTGTCCAAAATAAATTGTTTGAGCACGGCGCTCTATCCTTCTATGTCAAGAGAAGAGTTTGATTATATGTGCTATCAGATATCTAAAATATCAAAAGATATGTACGGCAAAGTTGCGGATATACCATTAATTGGTAAAAGAATTTTTGGAGATGTTAAACCATTTGAATTTAATATATTGGCCAGAGAAAATTTAAAAAAATCTATGTATAGTTTAAATGCTATACAACCTTGTGTGGACTACTACGTTCAACGACACGATGAAAAATACTTCATGTGCATCGCCGACGAGACCATACCTATAGGATTGAATGAGCCAAATACCAACACAGAATCTATATTGAACTTCCAACCTTATAAATTGATAAATGAAAAATATGAGGGAGAATCCAATGCTGTGCTTCGATGGCAAGGAATACTAGACACAAACTCGGAGTTGTTTACCAATTTTGATTTGGCAAAAGAAACTTATAACAAGAACACATCTGTAATAAAACACAACAAACAAGTGCTTTACGATTCAGATTGGGACAAAATTGTGTCAGACAGTTTCCAGAAACTTCCCGGAAAAGTGTGTGATGTTTTAAATAACACTAATATGAAAGGAGCGTTAAAATACGTATTTTAAATATGAATCTAAGTCAAAATTTTACACTGCAAGAATATATCAAAAGTCAAACTGCCTTGAGACAGGGCATCGACAACACCCCCGGTCCAGAACATCTGGTTAACGCTACTGAACTGTTCAGGAACGTTGTACAACGTGTCCGGGATCATTTTGGTGTCACTGTGATCAACTCAGGTTACAGAGGACCGGCACTGAATGCCGCAGTAGGCGGAGCATCTAGTTCACAACACTGCAAAGGTGAGGCCGTGGACATAGAGTGTCCGGGCACGCCAAACTATGACGTTGCGAAATGGATAGAGGACAACCTAGACTTCGACCAACTGATCCTGGAGTTCTATACACCAGGCATACCTGATTCAGGTTGGGTTCATGTCAGTTATAAATCAGAAGGCAACAGGAAACAATCACTGACCGCCATGAAGGAAGATGGCAAGACTGTGTACAAGCCTGGCTTGATTGCTTAATCTAATATTTTAAGATTTTGTATTTTCCACAATTCGTGGATATATCTTGCTTTCTCAAAATCTAATGTGCTCTGTAAAAATTCACAAACAGGTTCCAATAGATCTTTTGTGTCGGCATATAGTAAATCACTTAAATTAATTTTTAATCTTTTATCGTATTCTTTTATTGGCTCTATTAATCCATAAACTTCCGGATCTTGATAAAAGTATTTTTTATAAAAATCGTCTTTGTTTGTATAATGTTCCTCTATTGTTGTTGTATCAAAATATTTTTTTGCAAGTTGTTTACCCGGAATATATTGAGGGTGAAATCTTTTGTGTATGACTTTATCCCCTTCCCACTTATAAAAACAAGCATCTCTTCTTTTTCTTAACCATTCCATACTTTTTTCGTCATTGACCAATGTTATCACTTTTCCATCAAACCATTTTGGAAGATATGGTTTATGCCATTGTGTCTCCAGGTGCATATTTTTATCATACCTAATACTGGGATTTAGTTCGTAAAATTTTTTGTTTGCTTCTTCTAGTGTCATATCATCACCACGTGTCATTGGTAGTTGTCTTGTAAAATAAGAAAGATCATATGTAAAACGAGGCTCTAATAATATGCGATCTTCTAGAGACATCAACAAACGCTCTTTGGTAAAAACTTCGGTATTGTCAACAAGATCGTTATCCCACTTGTCTACGTTTTCGCAAAGTTGACTCAATGATGCAAAAAATTTACCTCCTGCTCCGGGGGTGTATTGTATCCATAACCAATTAACAGATTGTGATGTAGACATAATTAATAATTATACTCGTTAGTATACATTATGATAGTTACAGGATCAATTAAAAAGTTTTGGAATATTGAAAAAATAAAGGAATTACCTTTTAAAAAAGAGCCCGTGCCTAATTTTGATTCCTGGAAAGAAGCAAAATTTTATCCTGCAGAAATGGTCACGGACTCTCAGTGTTCAGACAAAACTGCCGAAGAATTAATGTTGGATTGGGAGTGGACAAAACAATTTCATATTAGTGAATGGGAAATGACAGCCGTCTGTGTCTATAAACTTTCCCAAGGAAAGGTTACTCCGTGGCACACCGATCATTTTATAAACTTTAGGAATTTTTACAAAATACCAAATGATAGGTTAATCCTACGTAGAATGATATTTTTAGAGGACTGGCAACCTGGACAGTTGTTTGCAATAGATCGCATAACACACACCGATTGGTCAGCGGGGGATTGGATAGAATGGACACAGGAACACTATCATATGGGGGCCAATCTCAGCAACGAAATTCGATACACCGTCCAGTTGACCGGGGTTAAATACTAGTATGTTTTATCTATGGCACACACTTTTAATCGCAGGAATGCTCGCAATGGCATTTGGATTGGGTTACCGATTAGGTAGGAAGAAAAAAGATGTTTGGAAGTATTAGATTAATTTTTACAGTGATGATAATCAGCAGTTTGGCAGGCGCTGGTGTTTACGTTATGAAACTGAGAGCAGACAATGCCACTTTAAAAGCCAACCAAATCAAATTGGAACAAGCAGTGGATTCACAACAAAAAGTTATCGAACAACAGAAAAAAGATTTTGAAGACATAATGAAAGCCAACAAAGAAATAAATCAACTGGTCAACACACTGAAAAAAGAATTCAATGATCTGGATCAACGATTCAACAAGAAAAACAGAGACCTAGGCAAGGTGGCCATTGAACGAACTGGTGCCATAGAGCGTATTATTAACTCGGCATCCAATAAAGCAGGCAGATGTGTCGAGATAGCATCTGGCTCTCCACTAACAGAAGCAGAAAAGAAAGCCACTAAGAAATCAGAAATAAACACAGAATGCCCGAGTCTAGCAAACCCTAACTATGTGCCACACAATGAATAGAATATTAACCGTCATTATTTTAGGATTATTACTTGCTGGTTGCTCCGTGGGTGAAAAAAGAATTAAACTGTTCGCTGTGGAAGAACCCCGAGCAAAATTAAATTTAAATAAACCAACACCATTACAAATGGAAGAAATTCGCTGGATAATCATTACCAGCCAGAACGCAGATGAAGTTTTTAAAAAACTAGAAGCACAAGGCATCGATCCTGTGCTGTTTGGTTTGACTGACAAGCAGTATGAGTTGTTGTCAAAAAACTTTGCTCAAATTCGTGCTAAACTGAAAGAGAGCAACGACATCCTGGACAAGTACAAGCAGTACTACGAACAAGACGCAAAATCAAATACAGACACATCTAAAAAATAATCCAGAATTTGGTAAATACTAGTATATTACCAAAGGAGCGTATATGGATTATATAGTAGAATTAGCAGTGACATTTTGGCAATGGTCAGTTGTTGTCACATTAATATTAATTGGTCTAGGAATTAACCTAGCAGACAGATTTTTTCACAAGAATGTTTTAAAAGTCAGAGAGTGTGAGTTCTCATACGATGAACTACCTCATATGCAACCCATCAGGATTGCCACAAAAGACAAAGGTTTCTTTGGTGCCATATGGTTATGGTTATTAACCACTAGAAATTGGACTGTGGTCAAAGATTGGTACTTCACATTGAACGGCGAGAAATATGTGATCCCGGCAGGTTTTCAATTTGATGGTGCATCAGTTCCAAAATTTTTAGCAACGTTCCTATCCCCAGTGGGAGTACTATTGGTTGGTGGATTGGTACACGACTACGGATACAAATACAAAACTCTATTAAAGGCAGATAAGAAAACTACAATAGGTGACAAGGATCAGAGATGGATGGACAGAACATTCAGAGACATCAACATCCAAGTGAATGGTTTCCATCTGTTGAACTACCTGGCTTACTGGGCATTGAGGATCGGTGGATTCGTTGCTTGGAACGGTCATAGAAAAAGAAACGCAAAAATAGAAGGAGTACAATAATATGTTTTTAACAATAGCATTTATCTTAGGATTTGTGGCAGGTTGGTACGTGAACGAGAAAGTGGAAAACCTTGCCGAGAAAATGAACCCAATCAAATGGTTTAAAAAGAAATAATCATGGAAGATAAAAAAGTTGAAACTATAACAGTTACACAAGATAAGTCGAGTGTATCTAAGAAGGTAAACATAGACTTAGAAGTCGATACGTCTATTAAAGATTTAGGGCCAAACCCTTACGCAAAACTTATCCATCTGGCGAGAGCAGTGGACAGTTGGAGGATCTTTCCAAGAATATTCATTACCACTTACATCTATCTTTTATACAAAGTAGTTGTTTGGTATATGAATTTACCAAATCCTACCATGGAACAATCAGGACTAGTTTCTATTGTGGTCGGTGCCGGCGCGGCCTGGTTTGGTCTGTACACAGGGTCTAGAGCAAAATCCGACAACAAATAATTGTCATACATTGACAGCACATCATTTTAGTTTATAATTAAACAAAATGAAGAATTATTACGACACCTTGGGTGTGAGTGAAACTGCCTCTGACAACGAGATTAAATCTGCTTTTCGCAAACTCGCGGCCAAACATCACCCTGACAAGGGCGGTGATGAGAAGAAATTCAAAGAGATCAACGAGGCCTACGACACACTAAAGAACACGCAGAAGCGACAGGAATATGACGCCATGCGTAAGTATGGTGAACGAAACACGGGTGCCGGTGAGGGCTTCAGTTTCAATATAAACGACATGTTTGACGAGAATATGTTCCAGGAGTTCTTTTCGGGTTTTGGCATGAACCCACGTGGTAGCAGAAGCAGTGCCCGTGTGTATCGCAATCAGCCCAGACAGAACCGTAACGTCAACATAAGATTAACTCTCAGCATCAAGGAAGTATACACTGCCTGTGAAAAAACAATCAGTGTGCGACTGCCTTCGGGCCGAGACGAGATTGTACATATAAAAGTACCTGCTGGCTGTCAAGATGGTGTGACATTCAAATACAGAGGCATGGGCGATGACACAGACAGCAACCTAACACGTGGAGATCTATTGGTCACTGTGTCGGTGCTGGATTCCGATGGCTATACTCGCAAGATGAATGACCTCTGGACCGATAGAAACATCACGGCATTTGAGGCAATGCGAGGCACTGAATTCAAGATAAAGACACTGGATGATAGGATATTAAATGTCAAAGTACCAGCAGGCACACAACCGGGTGCTGTGATCAATATAAAAGGACAGGGAATGCCGGTGCATGATACATTAAATATAAAGGGCAACATATATGTAAGGATCAACATAACGATTCCTACATTATCTGCCCGAGACTTGGAAAAAATTAAAGATTTATGACGCACATGAATATTTTTATAAATCCGTACTACACTTTACACCAGGTTAGTTCTCCTGTACACTTTCTAACACCTCCATTGGGATACTCGGATTGGTCGCAATTTGAAAAAGACTACTTACATCTAATGGTATCGTCTCATGGTATTGGATTGGCGGCTAACCAAATTGGCAGTACGAAGAGATTTTTTGGTATAGGACATTCGTCATTTGACGAATTTAAAAAACCTGCTATACTCTACAATGCAAGGATAATAAAAGCATCTGAAGAAGTAGAAATAGATGAGGAAGGATGTTTGAGTTTTCCGGGTGTGGTTTATAATATATATAGACCTATCGAAATTGATGCAGAATGGCAGAACATGAAAGGTGAAACACAAGGAGCAACATTGAAAGGATACGAGGCAAGGTGTTTTCAACACGAATTGGATCATTTAAATGGAATAACGTTCGACAATCGAGCAGAGGAGAATAGACTATAATGTTAGAACCTAATGACAAGTTGGAAGGAATATTTGAACAAGCAGTCAAAGAAGCAGAATCAAGAAAGCACGAGTACGTTACAATAGAACACTTATTACTTTCTTTGGTCAAAGATGTTGATGTTGGACAAGTATTGTTAGACTTCAAAGTAAATGTTAGTTCATTAATAAAAGATATAGAAGATTATTTGGATACTAAATGCCATGACATTACTTCCAGATCACCAACACCCGTGGTGGCTAGAAAAACGGCCAGTCTTGAAAGGTTGATGAACAGGGCATTCACCCAGGCATTGTTTCAAGGAAGATCAGATGTTTCCGAACTAGATGTTTTATTAAGTGTTTTCTCAGAAAAGAAAAGTTATGGATTTTCTATCTTAAAAAAACACAATGTCAACAAAGATGACATCGCTGAATTAGTTTCAGCAGAAAAAATACTAGGTGAGGAGACCTTTTCTGGAGGTCCTGAACAAAAATTAAGACCCAATCAAGCAGACAAGATTTTAAGGAACTATTGTGAAAACTTAAATCAAAAATATTTTGACAAGAAGATAGATCCTGTGATTGGTCGAGAAGAAGAGTTAGAGGTTTTAAAACAGATACTGGCACGAAGAAACAAAAGCAATGTGTTGATAGTGGGAGATCCCGGTGTGGGTAAGACCGCCATAGTTGAAGGACTCGCAAGAAGAATAGCAAAAAACAAAGAAGATGTTCCGGAATATTTAAAAGAACATGTTGTATACAGCCTAGATATATCATCTATGTTGGCGGGCAGTAAATTCCGAGGCGATTTCGAAGAGCGATTAAAAATGGTTCTAAATGCACTGGATCAAAAAGGCAAGACCATACTGTTCATCGACGAGGCACACATGATGGTGGGTGCTGGATCCACAGGATCAGGAGGAATGGACCTGGCCAACATGATCAAACCCGTGCTGACCAAAAGCAATGTCAAAGTCATCGCTTCGACCACGTGGGAAGAATACAGGAAGTTCTTTGAAAAAGATCGAGCCCTGATGAGGAGATTCCAACGACTGCAGGTGGGAGAACCTACCGTAGATACCGCAGTATTAATACTTAAAGGTGTCAAACAATATTACGAACAATTTCACGGCTGTACTATCACAGACGAAGCCTGTGAAGATGCCGTGGAATACTCACAGAAATTCATAGCAGATAAACGATTGCCAGACAAAGCCATAGATATAATTGATTCTGCCTGTGCTCGTTTGAGATTGAAAGGTATCAAAGAAGGCAAGATCGATCACGATGAGATCATACACGAGATATCCAAAGTGACAGGTATAAGCATAGAGCAGTTGTCACAAAAACAGGCGGTGAATCTAAAAACACTGGAAGAGAAAATGAAAATACAAGTGTTTGGACAGGATGATGCTCTCAATACTGTGATAGATAAGATACTTGTTTCCAGAGCAGGATTGAAATCATTAAACAAACCTGTGGGATCATTCCTATTCCTAGGACCAACAGGATGTGGTAAGACCGAGACTGCCAAACAGTTAGCGGCTACACTAGGAGTACAATTACTGAGATTTGATATGTCAGAATATCAAGAGAAGCATTCTATCGCAAAACTGATCGGATCGCCTCCAGGATATGTGGGCTATGAAGATTCACACATGGGTGGTGGTATGCTGATCAACGAGATAGAAAAAAGTCCACACGCGGTGGTGCTGTTTGATGAAGTTGAGAAAGCACATCGAGATGTGTCCAATATGCTGTTACAGATAATGGATTATGGTACAGTGACCGGATCCAACGGTAAAAAAGCAGACTGTAGAAACATTGTGTTAATACTTACTTCAAATCTAGGTGCCGAGGAAATGGAAAAAGCAAGTATAGGTTTTGGTGAACAGGAAAGAACAGAAGACGAAGATGCTGTAAAAAGATTCTTTGCTCCCGAGTTTCGTAACAGATTAGATGCTGTAGTTAAATTTAAAAAATTAGCAAAAGAAACAATGAACAAGATTGTTAAAAAATTCTTACTTGAACTAAACACGATGACGGCAGAAAAACGAGTAGAAGTAAATGCCACGGAACAGGCCATTGATTATCTTATAGACAAAGGTTTCGATGACAAGATGGGTGCCAGACCTTTGTCCAGAATTATAGATGATAAAATTAAAAAACCTCTTTCAAGAATGATACTGTTTGGTGATCTGCAGGAAGGCGGACGGGTTGAAGTGGACGTAAAAGATAACGACTTAGAACTAGTTTATAAAAAAAGAGAAGAAGTTACAGATCAGGTTATACATACGTCCGATGAGAAAAAATCACAATAAACTTTTTTACGGAAGATACACTCACAAAGTAGTGTTCAATATGCCTTGTGCCGATTGGTTATGGCCTACCACCGAAGAACATCTGGACAAGATTTTAACAAATCCCGAAGAACAAATGTCACAATATTTTAAGTTTTCAGACAATAAGAACACAAGAAAATATATTATGCAACTGAGAGCAATGGCATATGTTATTAAAAAATGTCGAAGACAAATGAAATTTAGAATACAAGACAACGAAAAAATAATCATATATGCCAACGAAAAACTTACATCAGAATTGATTACAGCATTTTGGGACGAATGGTGTGATTGTATAGAAGTTAATAAATCTTTTTATGCTAAATTGGATCCACGTACTGTGTTATGTTCTAGATTACCACATAAAAAATATCAATACCAAGTATGGATGAAACGAGGAATATATATAGCCAACGATCAATTGTGTAAAAATTTAGGTTCTTACCTTTTAGAAAAGCCTGATGTGGGTCGTGCGTCGAACAGTTATCAAGAACTCTGGCTAAAAGGAAAAAGTGATTATGACGGATCCGGATACTTTTATATCTCTGATGAGAAGTGTTTGACTCCTATACATATGATATTAGGAAATAAGGTAGACAAAATAGTGAAGTTTGTTAAAATATGATATGACCGAAATAATAAAAAAACTCATCGATAGAAAAATATTCAAAGTAGGAACACTAGTAGATGCCCCTGTACGTAAGATGTATCTTGGTACTCCTGTAATAATAACAAAAACTCTAAGAATAGCGTCCATGGACGAAGATCATTGCGTTGCTGACGAGGAATACGAAATAGAACCAGAGGCACCTATGCTTAAAATAAAGTATAAAGATATAGAACGTATCGATGGCATGGAACCGCAGGATCTGGCCGCTGTGTATGGGTTGGCTCCACGTACCGAAAGATTTAAAAGAAAAAAAGACGATAAATAATCACAATGGCACAGTCAAGTAAAACTATTTCAGCATCGAGATCGCACCAATCTAATATTTCTATTACAGGTGGTGCATCGTTTGTTTCTAGTGGTGGAACAAATACCATCACAAGCACATCGGTTTCCATGGCAACATTACAAGCACGTGATATTATTAGCATATCCGGAACGGTGTATAACAATTCTACACTCACGGTAAAAAGTGTTGCGGCAAACGGATTGTCTATCACAGTAGAGGAAACATTAACAACCGAATCAAGAGACGGGTCAACTGCTACAGTTATAGACCATGTTGGATTTGTAACAGAAAAACAAAAAGGCGACGGTTACTACTCACAAACAGACGGCGTACACACAGTGGCATATCATGTTGGTAGTTCATTAAACACAACTGCTGTTTTAAAAATGCAGGGATCATTAGCGACAACACCAACCGAAGATGACTGGTTTGATATCACAGGGACTACTATAAACAGTTCTAATCTGGATGGATCCACATTGGCTTTCAGTGCCAACTTCACAGGCAATTTTGTTTGGGTAAGAGCAAAAATTACTGGCATGACTGCTGGAAATATCTCAAAAATTTTATACAATCATTAATAAACCATTGATTTCATTGACTTTTTAGTCAGATCAACTCAGTTGACATATACTATATCTGTTGTATTATTAAAATATGACAGACAACGAACTAGAAAACTTAGAATTCGTAGAAGTTCGAGTGACTCCAGAAACTATGGATGCTCACCTGCAATGCCTACGAGAGAATGGCTATAAAGTAAACAAGACATTCTCATTATTAACCAAATACACCATTGCTTTCTTATTGGGTGCTTACCTTGTGAAATTTATTCATGGTTAGTAAAAAATTAAGAAACATACTATTATCAACTGCTTTGGCCGGTACACTCACCGCATGCGGCGGAGGTGGCGGAGGAGGTGGTACACCTTT
>Ga0075476_10001773_pt1 | contig 10253 bp, 19 predicted proteins | sample DEB08_DNA_5_FD_76339 | JGI IMG/M metagenome (GOLD analysis project Ga0075476, IMG submission 76339) | Aqueous microbial communities from the Delaware River and Bay under freshwater to marine salinity gradient to study organic matter... | ecosystem: Environmental > Aquatic > Marine > Coastal ...
ATTAAATCTTTTACAACAAGGATATACATCACAAACTTATTCACTATCTCAGACTTGTTATACAGTCGGTGGATGTTCAGTAAGTGTAACACAAGGACAGTAAACGGTAGCAACTAAAAATTAACAAAACGTATGTAGCATAAATACATATGTAATCGGGGCTGTTCCCTTATTACAATTTAGGAGAAGAATAATGAGGTGTACACTCAGTATTCTTGCAATCCTTGGAATTTTTTTACTTCCTTCATGTGCTTCAGTTGGAGCAGTTATTGAAGGTGGTAAAGAGTTTTCGACAGGCGTTATAGACGGATCTGTCAAGGCTGTGTCAACCGTAAGCGGCGCAGTTTTAACAGATGTGTCTAACGTAGTATCAACAACAGCAGAAGTAACTTCTGGTGTAGTAGAAACTATTAGCGACGAAATCGATAAACAAACCGATGAATTGCAAGCCGCTCCAAAAAAGGATTAAGCCTATTCTCCCGTCGCAAGGAGAACAAGGCATACGAGGAGGGAGATATTAAAATGCTTATAAAGCAGATAAGAAAATATTGTACCGACAATCCTGAGGAGTGCGAATAACGATGAAAGCGACAATGTTTTTAAAACTAATTATATTGTCGCTTTTTTCTTTTAGCGTACACGCCCAAACACTAAACCTAACTTTACCTCCATTAGATCCAAACTTTTGTGTAAACAATAAAGAACTTTGCGATAGAATAGCAAATGACGAAAATAATTTGTTACCTCAATTTGAATTTATAAATCCAGCATCTAAGAGAGACAGAACCATTTTCTATGCTATAAATGTTATAGATGTATGGTCTACTAATAGGGCTATAAAAGGAGGCTATGGTAGAGAAGTAAATCCGTTGCTTCCTAGTTACCCAAGTTTAGCAGAATTAATTACACATAAAACTGTACTAATAGGAGCATATGAATATGCTCAATGGTTAGACAACCGTGCGTTTGTTGTAACTATGAACTACACACTAGGAGCAGTAGTTGTAAACAATCTTCAACTAATTTACGACAACGAGTTCTAATAAATACTATATGAAATGGGCATACAGCGGCTGGGCCGTAGCAGTATCTATAGTTCTACTCGCAACACTTAGGATTGTTGATCCAACTCCTGTACAAAGTTTGCGTTCGCAAACATTTGACTATCTACAACAACTTGATGAAACTAAACAAAGCCAAGAAGTAGTTGTTATCAATATAGGAGAACAGAGCTTAAACACATGGGGGCAGTGGCCTTGGCCTAGACACAATTTCGCTCAACTTATACACGACCTGCGTCAAAAAAATGCCGGCATAATTGGTTTGAATTTTATGTTTCCAGAAGCAGATCGCTTTGGCGGTGATGAAACTCTTGCCAGTTGGATGAACGGAAACGGAATAGTGTTAAGTCAAACACCTAGCAGTAGAGGCATAAGAAATACAGGCCCACACATTGGTACAGCAACAATAGGTCCAGTGCCTGCTACTAATTATTTGCTTACATGGCCAAATCTTGTAACTAACATAAATGACTTAGAAAGTGTAGCAGCAGGTATTGGGGTAATAGCTTCTGCTCCTCAGCCCGATAACCAGACTCGTACATACCCGTTAGCAGTTGGAGTAGGCGAAAAGATATATCCTAGTTTCGCTATAGAAATGCTTAGAGTATATACAGACAAACCAAGTTATGTGTTGAAGACATCTGAAATAGGCATACAAGAATTTGCTGTACCACCCTTTGATCCTATTGTTACACAGCCAGATGGCACAGCATATATAAGATTCAATAATACATTTGAAGAAGTAGAATATGTAGACATTAACAGTTTGCCAGACCTAGGAGGTAAATTTGTCATAGTAGGAGTAAGTGCTGAAGGTATTTCAAATCCTGTACCTACACCTGGTGGCAGTGTATTGCCGCAAACAATACAAGCAAATATGCTACAAAACTTTATAGACGGCAGTAACATTACACGTAGCGAACTAGCGTCTATTGTAGAGCTTTTGTTTGCGATAGCGGGCATGATTTTTATAGCATTAGCAGCATATAACTCGCCGGTGTGGCTTAGTGGACTTATTTTTGTAGCAGCATTTGGAGGCGTAATAGGCTATAGTATAGACAATTATAAAACTAATTTAGAATTATTCGACGCTACTTTTCCTGCTATAGCATTCTTATTAATATTCACACAAAGTTCATTTAATAACTTTTGGATACAGTTTAAATTGCGAGCTGAAATACAAAAGCAGTTTGCTGGTTATTGTTCACCTACTGTAGTACGTATGTTACAGCAAAATCCTGAACTTATTAAAGATGGTATGAAACGTGAAATTAGTATATGCTTTAGTGACCTACGAGGCTTTACGCCGTTAGGTGAATCATTTGGAGATGATGTAAAAGGACTTACACAATTAATGAATGGCTATATGGATGCTATCACGCAACCTGTTTTAGACGCCGACGGAATGATTATTAAGTATATAGGAGATGCGTCTATGCACGTACACAATGCTCCTAATGATGATCCCAATCATGAGCATTCAGCAGTACAAACAGGTCTTAATATGTTAAAGGCAGTGGAGAAGTTTAATGAAGAAATTACCGCACAAGGAAGACCACCAATTGGTATGGGGGCTGGTATTAACAGTGGCATTGGTTATCTTGGTGAGATGGGTTCTACATCAAGACATAGTTATGATGTACTTGGAGATGCTATATCAACTGCTGCACGAATTGAATCAAAATGTAAAGAATATGGTTGTCTATTATTAGTAGGTGGAAGCACTTATGAAAAAACAAAAAACGATTTCTTTTACTTGAAAGTTGACGACTTAGCAGTAAAAGGCAAATCAGTGGGCATTGCTATATATACGGTTTTAGATTTAGATAACAGTAAATTTGTTAAACCAAAGCAACTACATGAAGCAATGCACGATAATTATCGTAAACAGAAATTTGACAAAGCAATCGCACTATGTAATCAACTGATGTACGAGTTTGAAGGTAAGATGGAGGGTTATTATAAAATGTGGATAGAAAGATGTGAGTATCAGAAAACACAGGACTTACCCAATGACTGGAACGGCATATTCATCGCAACTACCAAATAAGCCTTTTATTTCTCCAAAAATAGATAAATTAATATATAGGCTGGTAAAAAGGAAAAGTATCGGCCGGCCTCTTTGGAAAGTAAACAACATGGATTGGAAGGACAAGGTTTCAAATTTTTTTACACATCAAAACTACGTAGATGCTCACGTAGTGTTTATTCATGGGGCAGGAGCATCGAGCAGCACTTTTAATTGGATAAGAGAAAAAATTTCTCTTACTAACTTTACACTATTAGAATACGATAACAAACACGGGTTCTTTCCTAATCTAGCAAGAATGGAATATCAACTAAAGGATAAAAACAATATCTTTTTTGTTGCACACAGTTTGGGCGGTATATATGCCTTACATCTTTATAGTAAACTTACAACAGTAATAGGCGCAGTTACAATGGCTACACCTTATGGGGGAAGTAGAACAGCAGACTGGGCTAGTATGGCATTGCCACGTTTTCAACTATTTCACGATGTAGGAACAAAAAGCCAAGTAATTAGATCATGCGAAGATATTGCTATTACAATACCTTGGACACAGATTGTTACAACACTAGGAGATGTGCCTTATCACTCTGGAAAGAATGACGGAGTTGTTACGTATGCTAGCATGACAAAAAGAAAAGATATGGATTATGTAGCATTTCCATATAATCATTTTGAAATAGTAGTAGCACCGGAAGTACCAGATGTAATCGCAGATGCGTTAACTTTGAGTTTGGCTAATGTGAATAGACTACAACAGCAGATTATATTAAAAGGCCGAACCGAACATGAATCCACCGAGGAAACCTAGCGCAAAAAATAATGTAGTAAACAGCGCCATGTCTGAAGTTTTCCAAATATAAGGTCCAACAGCACTTTCTAACAATTTCCATGCTCTTTCTTCATTAGGTGTTCTTTTCATCTTTACCCTCTTTTATCTTTTCTAACGCTGCTTTTTCTTCTGCGTCTTGAAGTACTTCTTGTCTTGCTCTGTATTCTAATACAACATTTACTTTTTGCTGTAAACGGATCATATCTTGATCAAGCATACGAGTTTGATCTATAACTTTAATTAATGCCATATGCATCGCCTGTAATGCTGGATTGATATGTGTGTTTATGAAACTCCATAAGTAATATATGAAGTAGCCCATTCCTACACTCATTACAATAGGAAAACCATAGTCATTAATTAGAGCTGCTAAATCCATTATGTTTCCTTAACAGTATGTTCAGCCATATCAATGTGTTCAACTTTAGTGATATCAAACTTTCGTAAAACTACTTTACCGTTGGGTTTTACAAACGCCATAAAGCCATCACCAGGTTTTACATTCATTTGATCTGCTGTTAATTCTTCATCAAACATTATGCTACCGTCTGGTAAAACAGTAAAATGATAATCAAAAAATAGCATTAATCTCTCCTTACGTCTAATTTTCCGTCTTCGATAAAATTTTCTGCTCTAGCAATTCTATCAACGTCAGGCCGTAGGTCTAAGGCACTAGAAACAAGCAAGTCGATTTTCATCATCTCGTTGCTCATAGTTCTTGCTCTGTTTTCTAACCCATTACAGAACGCAGTGAGTGTTTTGATTTGTCCAACTATGCCGTTAAGAATCTGCTTGATAACGATGAATATAAAAAATCCCATTATCAGCGATCCTGCGATAGGTGCCCCCACCTCCGCAATTAGCTTGAATATATCTTCCATTGTGCCCTCACTAGTACTACTACTGTATTTACCAGTTTTATCTTTAAAAATCATTGACAGGTTTAAATAACGATGCTAAACTAGTATAGATTAGTAAAGAAGGAGAAAACTAATGAGAGAAGGTGTATGCGTTCCTAACGTTACATTTAGAACTAGGGTTCGTGATGAATCCGTTGGCGGCGATAATCCATATCGCTGGGAAGATGTACGTTGCGAAGATATCTTTAATGGAAAAAGGGTGGTAGTATTTTCATTACCTGGAGCATTTACTCCTACTTGTTCTACATACCAGTTACCTGGTTTTGAAGAAAACTATGATGCTATTCGTAACCTAGACGTAGACGAAGTTTATGTTGTTAGTGTTAACGATTCATTTGTAATGAACAAGTGGATACAAGATCAAGGTGTTGTAAATGTTAAGCCTATTCCAGACGGTTCAGGTGAATTCACTCGTCAATTGGGTATGCTTGTACAGAAAGACAATTTAGGTTTTGGTCCACGTAGTTGGAGATTTGCTGCCGTAATCAAAGACGGTGTAATTGAAAAGTGGTTTGAAGAGCCAGGACGTTGTGACAACTGTGACGATGATCCTTATGGTGAAACTGCTCCTGAAGCTATTTTAGAATATCTAAATAGTTAATGGAACACAAATATTACGATTGGAATTCACTTATCAACTACGAGTCAAGACAGCGACTTGTAGGAGGTGTCAAGCATCTAATCGACTCTGGAAGTTATTGGACTAATTCCCCCAAGTACCAAACTAACATAAATGTTTTTGGATTACCCAGTGAAGACTGGGTCAATCTAAAAATGAGTTTTATATGGAGTTGTTTTGCTTACCTAGGTAGAGAAGTTCAAATCAAAAATATTCAAAGTTGGAGTTTCATGACTCAAAAAGATAGTGCGGAGGATAGAGATATCCTCTGGCACCATCATAACCATGATCCAAACACAACCACAGTAAGTGGTGTATTTTACCTCTATCTGCCAGTTGATGAAGCAAATGATTTAGAGTTTAGTGGTACTGAATTGGCTCCTAACGGTGTAGAAGGAGAAGGAAAATATTATGTACCGTGGCGAGATGCTAACTGGATGATCTATCCTGGCAAAACTTGGCATCGCCCTGGAAAGTTATACAGCGAATATCCTCGCTTTGTAGTTGCCGCAGACATGGAGTTTTAAATGGGCAAAGTAAATAGATATAAAAAAGAAATCACTAAACAAATGGACATCCTACAAGAGATGATGGAAAGCAATCTACATCTCACAGAGCCTAAGAAAGTGCTAACTTACATTGATGGCATAAGTTTTAAATGGACTTTTATATCAGAAGAAGATAGAGAGTATATTCAATGTGCTCAACACGCTATCGAAGAAGGCTTGGAGTGGAACGTATAGCACGTTCTATAAAATCTCCTAAAAATTCAAAATTATTGCTCAGTGTAGTAAACAGTTCAGTATTAAAGGTTTCAGCAGTTAAACTGTAACTGGTCGTACCAATATCCGCATAGTATCTTTTGTTCAATCCGTGTCTACTTTTATAATAAGGAAACACACCTGTGATAAAAAGACAGGTATCACCTAGTTCTTTTGCTTTGTAATCTGCGGGTTTGCGTAAACTTAAGAATTCTATAGCAATTGGTTGTTCAGGCAAGAAGTCAATTTTTTCTACATGACTTGCCAACAGCATGACAATATAAGCCTCAACATCTTCTGGAAGCTCATACCCTGTTGTTTCTTGTGTGTCTTTGATGACACGAAAGAAGGCTGTGGTATATTCGTCCTTCATAAAAATATTTACACCAAAAACACTTGACAGTTATGTTAGCATATTATATACTTAATTAAGTAAATGGCCCGTTCGTCTAGTGGTTAGGACACATGGTTTTCATCCATGCAACAGGAGTTCGATTCTCCTACGGGCTACCAAGTGCGGCTGTAGCTCAGCTGGATAGAGTATTGGTCTACGAAACCAAGGGTCAGGAGTTCGAATCTCTTCAGCCGCGCCAGTTAAATAGATAACTAATTTATACAAGGAGTAAGTTATGGCAAAACGCAGATTTAGAATTGAAGCCGGTAGATACGGTGGAGAAACTGTAATTGGTGAAGTTAACAGAGAATTTGTTGACTTTTTTATTGATAAAGACGAGAGTGACCTCATAGAAGCTGTACAGGGTTTCGAGTTTGAGGACGAAGACATGATCGGCAATTCTCCAAAAATCAAAGAAGATTTTTATGGCTGGTACGAGTGCGATAACTTCGAACATCAAAACAATGCTTATGCTGACAGTACTTGGGTATATACTGAAGTTCCATCAGATGGATCAGACGACTTTGCGTATGATGACGAAATAGAATTTGAACCCTATCAGTTGTATGGCAGAGAAGCATATCACAGCGACGAAGAACCCGAAGTTACTGAATGGCAGACACAGGAAGACGTAGATCAGTATGTTCCTGTATTGGCTTTTCACAGTGCCGAAAAAGGTAGCTTTGCGGCTTGGTTCGTAGAAACTGATGGTGAAGACTTTGATCCAAAGAAACTAGCATTTAGCACAGTTGAAATGAACCTTTGTGAGCTAGTAGAAAATGTTTGGTATGATAAAGTAGAACTTGAACCAAACTATGACTATAACGAAACAACTGGCAAAGCATACTATGCTTCAGTCGGTTACTTCAGTCCTAAAGGGCATGACACTCCCGATAAATACTCGGAAGAAACACTTGAAGAGTTTTGGGAATGTTATGATGAGGAATTTGAGGATTAATTTTTAATGCCCGATTATAAAGATAAACAACAAGACCTTACTGAACTCAACGCAGACGGTAATCGTGAGCGAGGACGAGAAGGCGAAGATCTTTCTACGTCCAAAAAAACATGGACTTTTAAAGTAGAAGATGTATTTGAAGATATTCCAAATGATCCAAACGAAGTACTTCTTAAGATCCCTGATGAAGTTGCTGACCAAGCAGGTTTCGAACCAGGAGATAACTTAAGAGTACTTTGGGGCGATCAAGGAACTATTATTATAGAAAAAATTGAAGTGGACGAAAACGGCAAACCTATTTTGGATAACCAAGAATAATATATGGCTAGCGATAAAGGTTTAATGGAGTTCGAAGGCACTATTGTAGATGTGCTGCCAAATCAGATGTACAAAGTGGAATTAGACGGCAATCAACACGTAATTACCTGCTACACTGGTGGGAAAATGCGTCAACATAAAATTCGAATAATTTACGGTGATAGAGTAAAGGTAGAAATGAGTCCATACGATTTAACCAAAGGTCGCATCACTTATCGTATGTAATCAATCTGTTTGACACGATAAATACTTTATGTTACTATATTAAATAACAGTAGCAGAGAGGTATATAATGTTCGTTTATATTACTGGAAGTGGGTGTCGCAAGCGTGAATTGGTTGCTAGCATGGTTGACTACTGTGCTCAAATGTTGATGCCACGTATTGCTCCTACAATTTCAATTGATATCCAATTAGTACACAATCTATACGACAAAGAAGGCGTAGTAGGTGACTGTATTCCACACGATTTTGCTGACACAAATCATCCTAGAGACTTTGTCATGCGAATCGATTCCAAAGAACCACTTCGTGAAATGCTCGAAACTGTAGCACACGAAATGGTACACGTTAAGCAGTTTGCCAAAGGTGAACTGTATCAAAGCTCACGTAATTCAAAACACCGTTGGCAAGGCCAATGGGTAAACAAAGATCCCGACTATTGGGATTGTCCTTGGGAGATCGAAGCGTTCGGAAGACAACCCGGTTTGTTCTTAAGATGGGTAGCCAAAAACAACTACCAAAAGAAAAAATGGACAAAATGTTCTTAAAAAAGGCTTGACTTTTACACAAAATTCCTCTATAATAATTACATTATGTTGAGTAAAATACTCAGTTATTGAATTTAGCATAATATAATTTACTGGCCTTGGTCAGTAAATAGATTACAGATAAAACTGGTTGGGCAATACTGCTCTGCTAGAATTATCTGTTTATTATAATAATAAGAAAAGGAGGAATATATGAAAAATATATTCACATATGATAATGTTATAAAATTTGTGATCGCTGTATCACTTATCTTTATAGCATTTGGTGCTAATGCTGCCGATTTTAAAGGCGGAGTTAGTGTATCTTCTGATAATATTTTCAGAGGAGTGTCTGTAAGTGACGGCATTGGTTACAAAGCATACGGTTCAGTAGAATCAAATGGTTTGTTTGCCGGTGTATCAGCAACTACAGTTGATTTTGGAGACAGCATTGACGCTGACTACAGATATGACTTTTTTGCTGGTTACGGATTTGAAGCCGGTAAAGTATCAGGAAAAGTTTTCTATATTGATAGAAACTTTAACGGTGATGCTTTAGAAGGTTTTGAAGATGTAGGCGTTTCCTTAGGTTTAGACGGTATTGCTAGTATTACCGCAATCGAAGGACTAGACGAAGCAGATAGGTTCATCGAAGTGTCTACACCATTACTAAAAGTATTTGATGTAGCATACGGTGATACTGAGAACCAAGGAGACTATATCAAAGTATCCAAGTCATTTGGAGAACTAAGTGATAAGTTACCAGTTGCTATCGAAGTTGGCTATGTTGACTTTACAGCAGATGGTGGTTCGTTGTTAGAAGATGAGGAGAAATTTTTCATCTCTTTCTCAAAAGAATTTTAATCTAGTAGATTAGTTCTTTCAATGCCCTCCAAGCGAGGGCATTTTTTTGGCATCACAATCGTTGACAAATTCAAACAAGGTGCTATAATTAATAGTATGAGCGAATACAAACAACAAGTAGAAAGACAAAGACTGTTGCTTGAAGCAGAAGCATGGTCTAAAGCTGTTAAAGACATTCACGTACACTCGCTGAGCAGTATGTGGTATGACAATAGGCCACAAGATACAGCAGATGGAAAAAGTGTAACTGATGTTGCTTACAACAGTGGTCGAATTGAAAGAACACTAGACAACGGTAAGAAAGTTTACTTTGGTGAGGTACTCACTGGAGACGATTTAATACAAGCATATCAAAAGAAAACAGGAGCAACAGTTTTAAATGATAGTATATGAAAAGACAGCAATGCTGACAAACACCAGCAATGATCAATCCGTTGAGTGTGAAGTAGATAATGTGCGAGAAAGTGAATCATTAGATGCTTACATCGCAGGAAATAAAATACATATGCGCTGGAATGGCAAGATTTTTGTAGGCAATGCCCATGGCATGGAGTTTACATCTATTGGACCAAAACAACGTGAAATCAAAGGGAGAATTAGATAAATGCCAAACCTTATTCCAACAGTAATTGAGTCGGAATCACGCGGGGAAAGAGCATACGACATTTACAGTCGTTTGTTGAAAGACCGCATCGTAATGCTAGACACTGATGTAAACGATCACTCAGCAAGTCTTATTGTATCACAAC
>Ga0075476_10001776_pt1 | contig 10248 bp, 3 predicted proteins | sample DEB08_DNA_5_FD_76339 | JGI IMG/M metagenome (GOLD analysis project Ga0075476, IMG submission 76339) | Aqueous microbial communities from the Delaware River and Bay under freshwater to marine salinity gradient to study organic matter... | ecosystem: Environmental > Aquatic > Marine > Coastal ...
ACAACATCTGCTCCTGCTGATTTTACTAATAGTGGCTATTACGCTGGATTTACTAAGGACGGATCGGGGGCCACATCTCAATACTTCATATATCCCACGGTAGATATAGATGGTAATCTTTCTGCTCTAGCTGGAGAGAAAGATGGTAAATTTACCCGAGGGTCAACTGCACCTGTGGAGCTTTCTGGAAGTGTGATCGCTTGGGCTCAGTGGGAATACCCAGACCAGCCAGGACCTCCTCAGGTGTATACTCCCAATGAAGACACGGAAGGAACTCCTCTGGGAGGGATATACGCAGCTTCTGGAACACCTGGGTATTCATTTATAACATTCACTGTTACATGACCTACATAACAGGTAGAGATTGTACACTATTATAAGGTATAGTTTATGGCAAAATCATCATACAACCCTAAAGGACATCTTCAGATTTACAAGGTGTTCCCTGACCATTCTAAAGAGTTGGTGTGGGATGAGAGTAACACGATCACCTCAGGTATGGGGGTTGGTCTATCTCACCTATTCTCTGCCTCAGGATCTCAGCATATCGAGGGTTTCCAGATCTTAAACTTTGCTATAGGAACAAGTGGCAACCTTAACGACTACGGGGCTTCTACCTTTAGTTTATCTGCTCCTCTAACTACCTCTCAATATGGTCCTAACCCAGGCATGAACCTGGAGTCATATTATCCCATAGAGAACGGATCGATAAGCACTACCCAAGTAACTTTTGGTCGTATCAAGTACAATAACATACATAGAGTAAACAAGACTGCGGTTAGATTTACCATAGTTCTTGATCAAGAAACCTGTAACATAGTAGAAAAGCTAAGTGAGATTGGTCTGTTTATGAGAAACCCCAGAGGAGTGTATCCCCCTTCACCAATCCTTGTTGCATACAGACCCTTCATACCTTTAACTAAAACGAGAGACTACTCGTTAATCTTTGTTTGGACAATACAATTCTAAAATGGCTGGATTTGATAGTGATGACCTTTACACAGTTAGTGCAGGCACATTAATAACTGACTACTGGAACCCTTTTGTTATTAAGCACGACAACCAGTCGTTTTACAACTGGGAACAGGATAACCTTCCTCTACATGACCTAGAAGAAAGGACTAACTACCTTTGGGAGAAATTAGGTTGGCCTACATCCTCTCTCCCTGGAATGGTTCTAGCTGTATCATCTAGTATTCCCAGCCACTTAGATGTAAGCTGTAACTTCTTCCTCGATGTGTCCTCTGCACTCAAGGCTCTACCTGAAGTTATCAGAATGCCTGTGTGTGTCGAGGTATGCACTTCAGGAAACCTAGGTGACCTAGACCTAGACAATGTAAGGTTTGAAGGAGATGGCGCTCTTGAAATTATAAACAGAGTTGGTATTAGATTTATAGGGGCTGAACCTAACTCTACAGACTTCTCTTCTGTATGGACCACTAATGATGCAAACATTCCTCAGGCGGGTGTCTTAGTGTCATCGCTGGATGCCGAAGCTTATTACAATGATGCTAGTTGTTTGTTAGGTTCATCTAACGATCTACCTTTTGGCGATAATACTACCACAGGATCCGTGACAAGAGGGTTCCTACAGGTCAGAGAGCAAATGGCCGCTGGTAGCAACCGACCTGCTTTAATGACAGACGCCTTATGCACTAGAATGATCCAATCTATTTCTCCCAGCTTCACTTGGCAAGCCTTGCCATTAGGGGACGGGAGATTTAGTTCGTCACAGGCAGATCCCACGGGAAGTTTGGATCTGAGTGTACTTGGAAAAAATAGAGGATTAGGGGATGATATAGAATATCGGTCTGCGGTAGGTGTTCTAAGAGGAGGAGAGCCTAACTTTATAAAAACTCAGATAGACGATACTGACAATGATACTCCTGCTCATGGAATACTAACTAATAACTATTTCAGAAGAGTAAGAGTTTCAAATTGCGGAGGACCCGTTTACATTAGAGGTTTTGTTATAGATCCTTCTGAGCAGAACCTAACCACGGCTCCTTACACATACACGCATAGTTATGAGGAGGGCATTCTAGTTGAGAATAGTGACGGCCTTACCTTAGAAAACTGTGGTGTTATGCGAGCTAGGGGTTGCGGACTAAGGGTTAATAATTCTCACATAGATCTAAGAAGAGGTTTTGCTTCTAGTAGAAACTATGAGGTTCTTGGAGCTACCACTAGATCAGAAGGGTCCATCGGTATACAGGCTAATAATTCAACCCTAGTTATTAAGACTGATTCTTATGTTTCTGGTGGAGAGTATTTCTTCCATGTTCAGCACAATGATATTGGGTTGGAGCTAAACAACTCAGTCCTAACTGGTGGTGACAGTTACAAGGACATGTTCTTGAGCACTAGAATGGACCCTACTGTTCTTAACTTCAGCCATAACAAGATAGGGGTTCAGGCAAACACTGCTACGATATCTGTAGATGGTCTTATTTCTGTTTATACTAACTTTGTTGGTATGGATCTTCACGATTCAACATTCCATGTAGACGGATTTAATGCAGATGGAAACCAAGATGTCGGTCTTCAACTGTACAATTCAAATGTAGTCTACGGCAAGAATGAATGGAAATTCCCTCAATCAGCCCCTGGAGGACTTCCTCTTTACGGAAACGATGGCAATGGAGATAAGGACCATTTCATACCAAAGCCTTATCAAATAGCCTTCGCCGTTAATGGTCAGCATATTAAGTCTTACGGATCAACCTTCAAGCCAAAGAGACTTAGCTCCAGAGACATTAATTATGTGGACACTTTACCTTTGATACTATTCAAAGACCACTTTGGTCATGATGGGTATGTGGATAACTTTGAAGGGGGTCAGAACTACTGCACCCTTAGACCTTCAGTATTCCTAGATAGATCAGACTTTGAGTTGTGCCACACTAAGATGTTCGCTCCTGATTCAACAATACAATCCGAAAGTATTGCCAACAATGGGTTTACTATTTATCCAGTCCTTAACAAGAAAAGCTACGGCCACTTAGTTAAGGCTGTAAATGGTTCAAATGTAGTATTTAAAGGTAGTTCAGCAGGACCAACTTACTTAGTAGGAAACTCAGGTGCTATAAATACAAAGAAGCTATCGAACATTTATGTAGGTGACAATAGTAACTGCAAGATGTTAGGTAAAACCTTCATGGCTCAAGGTGGTAACTCGATTCTAGCTGAGGATTACTCAAGGATCTACTTTGGACCTCTTGAGAACGAAGATGGTAGTCTAGCTGTAAGCTCTTGGGACTTGTCCAACACTAACAATCACGCTAATATTGAGCTTCATTCAAGTGAGGAGACTCTTGTAGTTAACAATAATTCCACTCTTACCATGAGAGATATAGGTGATTATTCTCTTATCTGGAGTGGTTCGGATGTAAACCCAAGTGCAGGTGATTACTACACGACCTCTTCACATGTATATGGTAGGAACAACGCTGGAGGTGGTACATCATTCAACTACAGCAACATAATGGATTTATCCACCTTCATCAGTCACGGCTCTTTTGTGTTCTTACCTAACACTATGAACTCCAGAAACACCAGTGACGGTGGTGGTGTTAATGTTCTAAAAGGAAACTCAACAGGAAACCTCTTTAGACCTCACTTGCACGCCAGAGCGGATGAAACATCAGAGCATGTCTTCAATACTACCGCTGCAATAGGTTCAGGTTACCATGCTAGTGTTCTATTCGCTTCTTATGACGGTATGTCAGAAGATCTCTTCACAAGTGGTGCGGATAATACTTTGGACGGAGGCGTCTCTCATGGTGGAGTTTGTGTTAGAGCAATGAATGGTAGCCATGTAAACTGCACTAATGTTCATTTCGTCCCTGGACCTACACTTACTGATAAACCTTACATGGATGCTCCTGGATCTCCTGCTAACATTGCAGGTTGCCACAACTTAAGAATCTGGAACTTCGGTAAGAACTGTTCCTTCAACTCATCCTTCTTGAGTGTAAGTGGAAATTATCCAAGTGTCGCTCCATACTGGGGTCCTCAATCTTACCACATCAAGCCAGGGACTGTATGGAATTACGGAGAAGGTAACCATAACACTTCAGCAGTAGCTTATACAGCGTTTAGCTCCTTCGAGTGGCAGTATGATGATGACGGTACAATCAGAATGGAGAGTTCAAACCTGGGCAACACGGCTGTCCTAGACACCTTTGGTGATACTTGTGCAGCCAGTGCCTCACCTCGATTTAATCATACTCTAGCACAGAACAGGTACAAAGGTAACTACCTCAGTTCTAATCTACTCTCCGCACAAGATGAAGGTGCTTTTGATAATGATGGCACTGTCAGCGGTCTCTTAGGTGATCAAGTTTACGGAATGTACGGGAATACTGGTCCTTACAACAGAGGACCTTTCCGACTCTACTTTGCAATAGATCCCAAAGCAAGCCTTCTTCATTACTCTGATTCAGATATATCTGATAAGAGACCTTATCAGTTACTCTCTCAAGGATACCATTTATCAGGTAACTGTACAGCAATTGATGATGATGCTCCTTTCTCACCTAGCCCTTACGGTGTTCTTAACAACTTAGACCTCATACAAGCTAGTGGCGCAGGAACAGGTAGCTTTGAGCTTGCCATGTCTGGTTACTATCATGTTTCTGCCTTTGTAGATACAACATTCAAAGACAGAATCATTATTGATGAATCCACAAGTAACACCTTTGCAAACGCAAAGCATTGCTCCTACACATTTGATGGAAGACCACCTCTTCTAACAATCTATAGAAGCAACATTACCGCAGAGGGTGAAAACTCCTTGGCTACGACTTACGAGCTTGGTCAAGGTATAAGATCGGTAAACATATTTGATACAGGAAGGGAACAGTAATGGCACACTTAAACTACGGACAAGGCCAAGAGCCAGAACCTCCTCAGCAGTGGAAAGCAAGTCCATATGCTTTTACGGAGCCAATTAGATACTTCAAGTCTAACGACCCTTACTACTGGCAAGTTGATAACATTCCTATCAAGCAGTTAGAGCAGAACATTCTTTGGCTACGAGATCAGGTAAACCTTAACACTTCAAGTCAGTCTACTAGTAGAAAGAACTTTGATGAGCTTCGTCCATTTGCCACAGGAGCCGACTTCAAAGTAAGCATTCAGCCTGGGCGATACACCTCTAGGATCAACGATGCTTACAACAAAGGGTTTATCTCTGCTAACACCTTAGGAACCCCTACAGCAGGTGAAGCACCTTCTGACCTTCGATTCGGTGTACCCTCTAGTTTCCATACTAGACTGTTTGGATCCTCTCAAGGAGGTCCAATCTTTAGTAACGGTCTTTACGATAGAGTTCATCATCATATGTGCCATGATGGCGGTGGTTTCGTTGTTTCATGGTCACCTAACTTTATTGAATTTGAACAGAACCTGAAATCAGGTATTAATAATATTCCAGGCGTAAAGCACGCACTTATAAAGAAGATAGCAGCGGGAGGAGGGTTCGATAGATTTAGAGGATTTGGTGGAGGTCCAACAATACCTGATCTGCAAACCCTTGCCAGCTACTTCGTTAACTACTGGTCTGGTGTTGCTAGAACTTCTATTGTAAATGTACCAGAAACTCTTACGATAGATGTCCCTCAGTTCAACGAGGAGGATTTCTTAAACGATTCACAGTTCCAACCCGCATACAGAATTGATTTACTGTTTGTATACTCTCATCCAATCGATGCATCTTCTACTGCTATCGCAAGAGATTCAGGAGGTGCGCCTGCAACTATCAATGCTCCTCAGTTAGGTATATTAAAAGGAGCAGGGGCCGTAGGTGTCGTTGCTAAAAACTTACAGCCAGGGGCAGACTTAGAAGTAGATGGCCTTTCTTCTATTAGTTACCTTGAGACAGATGAGTTTACTCTAGATGATACCTTTACTCACTTTGAATTTACAGACACGAAGGATGCTCAGTACGGTTACGATTCTATCGCTGCTCCTGTAGTAGATCAGATTCAAAATGTAGCAGGTATGGAAGGGATTTACGGTAGCTTCCCATCACCTGACGATCTTCTAAACATAGCTCCTCTTTTACAGGAAGGTCTAGAAAAGAACAACTTGGCTTTAGTTGGTCAAACTGTTCTTCCTGTAGCCTATGTTGTGGTTAGAAGAGGTGCTCAGTTCATCAGCACAGAGGATGTCATTGATATCCGTCCTTTCTTTAGAACCGCCGAACTAGCCTACAACGAGAGATCAGGTATTGCAGCAGCTAACCCACCTCTTTCTATGGCTAACCCTGCCGTAGGTAAGACTGAGCTTGGAAACAGTATGACCAAGCTGAAAGAAGAGATTGTATCTCTTATCCCTGGTGAGTTCTCTGAGTCTCAAAGACCTAGAGTAGTCGGTTCTGGTTTCATCTTTGGTGGTCTTAGGTACGGTGTTGAAGGTGCTTTGCTTAGATTGGCGGCAGCTAGACCTAACAGCCCCATTGCATCCAATGTAACCAACCCTACAGCTAGATTTAACTTCCTTAGGGATATGGGTCACCTGCCCTTTAACTCTTCTGAGGGAACTCTTAGAGATCTTCCTGACTGGGAAATTGCTCCATGGGCTGCTTCTAAAACAAACCCAGGATCACAGAGAAACGATAGAACTTGGGTAAGTAGAGTTGGCGCAGGTAGTTTCTCACTACCTAACGATTCAAGTGTAGCTTCTTTCCATGACCTAATTGATTACGCAGGCGCTTACTCTAGAGAGGAGACAGGGTACGCCATGTCCTTCTGTAGAAAGAAAGTTGAGATTGATGTTACTAATGTTCCATGGATGCAACACTACGATGTAATCCTAGAGTATGTGAACTGTATGCCTGCAACTGATATCGAGCAGTGGCATCCTGGTGGTGACGCGGACATTTACTACCCAAGACAGTTTACGGGTCTATCTGTTTCCAAGGAAGGTAACTCCTTCACGATTACATCTGCCTTCACAAGCTTCATGCAATCTCGGAACCAGACTAACCCAGGACCTTACCACCCATGGGGCGCAAACAATACTAAGCAGTTACTTTCTGTTGGTAGTGATACTTATAGAAGTAATGGTCCCGCGTTTGCAAACTTTGCTGTTCACCACAGTATGCTAGACTACAACCGTAGTGATCTTTACACTGCTGATGGTAGTGCAGATTCACCTAGCTTGCCTGTAGTTCCTTGCACATACCCAACCGTGAAATACACCATCATAGGATACCCAACAGCATGGTCACCTAACATTACTGGTGGTGATACTGTTATCCTCCAATGACTGTATTCTCCGACTGTTTAACTCGTCTAGCAGGATTGTTTGGTGGTGGTCCTAAGCCACCAGACTGCTGTGGTGATTTTGGTGGTGGTGATGGAGGTGGAGACGATGATGATCAAGACGATGACGAGTCTTGTATTAATTCTTGTGTAGATTATAGTTTTTGCATAAGAAGCACTCAAAGTCTAATAGGTACAACATCAATAGGAAGTGTAACTTTATGTTACGACGATATTCCCCCAGAGATAAAAATAACCTTAAACTGTGATGGTCCCAACGGTACATTTACTGGATGGCCTCAAGTTGTAGATGTAAATGCGGCAGGTAACGATGCCTTATCTCAATGGGTGGCAGGTATTCTAGGGGCTGCTGGATTGGAATCACCCGCTTTAGGATTTCAGGGAGGTATAGATCCTGGAGACTGTGAGACCTTTGCCTGTGATTTTGGATGCTGTCCTGCAAATGGATTACCCCTTTGTCCTGATGATGGGTGTTTTGAAGAAACTGTTCCTAATCTTCCAGCCCCTAACGGTTATTTTAAATGCAAGGCTGGTCATATAGGATCCCCTTGTAGAGATGATTGCGATCAAGTTTTTAACCTAGACTATACTTGTAACGGCACAAAATATAGAACTGTACAAGACTGTCAGACTTTCGGTGATTGTTGTGAGGATGATTATACTCCCCCTGATCCTGATGATCCTGTAGACATTACTTGTGATTTTTGGAAATGCACTCCTTTTGTAGGATGTCTTCCTGTTACCTTAACAGTGGAACAACTAGCTGCCTTGGGTTGGGACTTCACAACGCAAGGATGCCCAGACGGAGACCCTACACCGCTCATAAATTATTATACCACTGAACTTGGTTGTAAAACTAACTGTCCTACTGGTGGAGGTGGAGACGGAACTGGTCCTGGCACTGCTGGACCAGCAACACCTGTTACACCTCCTCAATCTAATATCTGTAATATTTATGAATGCGATGATTGTGAAAGTGAGTGTACACAATACACCGATACTCCTGCTGGATTAAACGCGGCTCTTAATTTAGGACTTATAGATCCCCAAAACTGTAACGATATTTTCAATAGCATACAGACACCTCCTTTCTATACTAATGGCGCAGCGTGTAATAATGCGTGTAAATATGATGAGGAGATTTGCACATTCTCTATGTGCAAAGACTTCCAAAACCCTGAAATTAGGAAATGTGTTGTTGTATTTAATGGAGCTAGAAATATATTTGATAATATAAACGCAGGCTTGGCTGGAACCACTATCGCAGGCCCAGACTGTCCTAACTGTGATTCTATATCTGATTGGATAGGTGCAGGTAAAACCGTAGGAAATGACCGTTATTACCCAGCAGGAGGTTGTGTAGACTGTGAACAAACTGGTGATGGTGATAGCGATGCTGAACCTTTTGATCCTCCTACTGGAACTGGTTCTCAGTTTGAGTTTGAACAAAACAGAGTCGGATCAGATGGGATCAGACGAGAATACGCTAGTTATGAGTCCAACAGGGTGATCAACCCAAACCTGTCTAATCTTCCAAGAGTAAAGAGTAGAGACTTTATACCAATAACTAACAAAGCATTTAGAACTGACATATTTGGAAGCAAGATTCACTACGCCATCGAGTCCATAGATCAGATAATGGCCGACTCTATTCCTTACTCAGACATACCATTCTCTGAACTAACACTTGCGAACCTTAAAGACTCCCTCAGTGATGATCTTAGACAAAGATTCGATGCTATCAAGTCTAGTAAAGGTGGCACTGATCTTATCAACAGAATACTAAGAACAATAAAAAGAAAAGTATTCGAAGGGAGGATATACGATCTAGACTACGCTGAGATAATTACCCTTCTAGATAACTTCGAGGATAGAGATCTAAAGTTCAGTTATCGTAATGTATCTGAGGTCGCTGCTGTCAATCATATGATCGAGAATGCTAGAACGATTGATGTTTCAAAGTTCTCAGAAGCTCCAAGGGAAGAGATTAGACTGTGGAAATTAGTGGCACCAGATGTCGAGAAACATTTAACAGTTATTCTTAATGATGGATCTGCGGAAAAGGTATTTGTAGAGCAGGATGATTCCTTTGAACTTACTTTGTCTGATGGAACTCCTTCTTCAACTTACATAAAAGATGGAGACATTTATGATCTAGCAACTCCAGGTTATGTGCCTGTGCAGTATGATCGAGATAGAACTGTGGTGCTAGATCTTAATGATACTGAGAAAATATTCAATATGTTAGGCCAAGATTACTCAGTAGTTCTGGATGTCAGTACGGCAGAGTCAGCCGACATTGAAGCCACGGCAAGTCTAACAGACCCTAGACAAGATGTATATTTACTTAAGCTAGATCCTACGACGATTGAGGATATGGAGCGAGACAATGATCTGATTAGAGTGACTAGATGTAAGTATACTTTAATGGATGAAGCTGATATTGATGAGTGGATTCAATTCAAACCCTTCCCATTCTCAACCTTTTATTTAGATCATGAGGATCCATTCTTTGACCACCTGGAGAGTAGCGAGCATCTATTCATAACTAGCAAGGACTTCGCCTTGGATTCGTTTGTAGGTTATGAGGATGATCTTCCCATACTTCCTAGGAGACTACCTTGGAGTGTAGCAATCATAGCCACAGATAGAGTAGACCTACAAGATGGTGTATCTAGATCTTCATTAGTTGCTCTTAACAGAAGGTCAGTAACTCTTAGAAGAAGCTCCATGAAGAAAGATGTAGGAACCAATCACCCACTCTACGACTTCACTCTTGTAGGTAAAGGTAGTGGTGCAGTATATGATGCACCAACCAACAACCAAATGAAGTTCTCTTTCAACAAGTCTAAGCTTGATAACATAGGTCCTCGAATCAAGGCAGACGATAAAACCAGAAAGGCCAGCCCCGTCAGAGAACTTCTAACTGCACTAAGGGACGCTAAAACAGAGCAAACCT
>Ga0075476_10001777_pt1 | contig 10246 bp, 11 predicted proteins | sample DEB08_DNA_5_FD_76339 | JGI IMG/M metagenome (GOLD analysis project Ga0075476, IMG submission 76339) | Aqueous microbial communities from the Delaware River and Bay under freshwater to marine salinity gradient to study organic matter... | ecosystem: Environmental > Aquatic > Marine > Coastal ...
AAGTGGGCGAGCTTCCAACGAATTAAGGCACCTAATGCCCCACCAATCGCAATCAATAAAACTGTTGTCATGCTTCACTTTTAGTTTGTGAAATTTTTATTCCAATTATTACTGCTACAAAAGCTAAGAAAAATGTAGCAAAGATATTCAAAACAAAAAGCCCCAAATATCTATCAATTAAATGCCAATATGAAATCAACATCAACGTTGAAAAAGTTGTGAAGCCACCAAGAACTCCAGTTGCCCAAAAGCTCCATACCTTAACTTGATGTCTGCCAAATCCAGCGACCAAACCTATGAGAAAACTCCCTAAAACATTAATGATCAAAATCGAGTAATTAAATCCAAATTCAGAATAAATCCAATTAAAGGTTAGTTGATTTAAGAGCGCTTCGCTAAACCAGCGAGCAACACTTCCTAGCGCACCGCCTAGTGCCACAAGTAGCCAGACTGGCAAATTCATGAGGTAAGGCTAGGCTCATTTTTCGCTACCGCCTAGATCTCACGCGCTAAATCTCATAAATTGTGGATAAATTTTTCAAAATTTTTCAAAATTTCTTATATTTTCCTTCATGAGCTTTTTCTCTAAGAATTTAACTAAAGTCACTAATTTTATTTTAAATTTAAAACGTGAGCTTGCTACCGCATTCTTGATTTCGGCTTTATTAATTGCCCTAGGCCCACTATTTACGAGAATTGGCACCGAAACCGTCTTAATTGCAGCCAGTGATTTAAGCGCTGGAGCTACCCTAAGTGAAGCTGACTATGAAGTTATTTACCTGCCGGCCAAACACAAAGCGCCGAACGCAATTGATAAAGAAGCAATTAAAAATCTTTCACTCGTTAGCAATATTAAAAAAGGAGAACAGTTAACTCAAAGTCGATTTCTTGCTATTTCGAATTCTGACGAAAGTTTGGTACCGATAAGAATTTTTGATTCTCAAATTGCCAAAATTATTCAACCGGGGCAATTGGTAGACGTAGTAGCAAGTAGCGAAAGAGATCTCAAGGCCAAGCTTCTTGCGAAATCTGTAAGAGTTGTTGCGCTCTACCCAGAAAGTCAAGCATTTACTAATTCTCAAGGAAATTTGCTGTTAGTTGCAACAACTTCCGAAGAGGCAGTAGAGCTTGCGGGGAGCGGCAATCTAAAATTATCAATAGTTATTCGCAATAAATAACCAATTCGCCCTCGTAGCTCAACGGATAGAGCAGTTGCGTCCTAAGCAATTGGTTGGGGGTTCAATTCCCTTCGAGGGCACAAAAGATATACGGTTCAAATCCGTCAATTTTTCAAGGAAGATCTTGTAAAGTTTGCTCTCATGTTACAAATACCTTTTTTTGATCCTTGGATACAACTTGGAATAATTCTAAATGTTTCATTAGCAGCAATTCTTGGTTCGGCAATTGGCTATGAAAGAGATAGAGCTGGAAAATCTGCTGGTCCCAGAACCATGGCATTAGTAGCCGCTGCTGCTGCTGTAGTTGTAGATATCGGTGCAGTTTTAAACGTTGATGCAGACTTTGGTGATCCAACTCGTTCTTTGCACGCAATCATGACCGGTATCGGATTTTTAGGCGCCGGGTTAATTTTTAGTTCAAAGCGAGGCGGAGTTAAAGGTATAACTACCGCAGCCACGGTGTTTGCAACTGCTGCAATGGGTATTGCCGTTGGTTTGGGTTTTCAATTAGTAGCGGGTGCGATGACAATAATTATCATCGTAATTCTCAGATCTACTCAAATGATTGATAAAGCTTTATATTCAAGCGATGAATCTGACTACATAGATTAGTAATTTACCCGGCCGTAAGAAACTCGATTGGCATATATTGGAGTTTTTGCTGCTCTCAATCCAGGTCGTCGCGCATGCCAGATCTTATTTCCGCCAGCATAAATTGCTACGTGATAAACAGTTCCATTCTTGCTGTGAAAGAAAACTAAATCTCCGACTAGTAATTCTTCTTTACTAATTTTCTTAGTTTCCGCTCGCATATCTCGAGAGGTTCTACCAAATGAAATTCCAACTGGTTTCATCGCGTTTAAAACAAAGCCTGAGCAGTCAAGTCCTCGGTTTGGATCAGTACCACCGCGGCGATAAGGGGTCCCTGCCATGCTGGCAGCTTTTGCTAATACCTTTTCAACTTTGGCGCCACGATCAGTATTGCCACTATCTACTTTTTGAGATTTATTTTTCTTCTTAGTTTCTTCAGTAACTACTTCTTGAGTTGTCGCTTGACTATCTGCCGCTGCTTTAAGTCGCTCCCAGCCTTTAGGGCCAAGTGTTGTTCCATCGCTTACATTATTAATATCTGAATAAAATTTTGCAATTGCTGCAGTTGTTTGTGGCCCATAACGGCCATTCGCGACAGAAATTTCATAACCCAAACTAATCAACCAATTTTGAACCTCCGCTACATGCTGATTTTGCTGTCCCACTTGAAAATTCTCTTGCCCTGGATAAGAATTTGCAAAACTTGGAGTCATTGAAGATATTAGTAGGCCAATAACCAGAACTAAACTGGCTACTAATCGCTTTAGATAACTCATTTGCTCCTCGAGAGAACGCTCGAACGCATTTTCAATACTTTTAAAATAACACATTTTGCTCTCCTAGCCTTGCTCCATCAACACCTCGAATCAGTAAAAGTGCCCTTTATCTCAATAAATTCCATTATTTAGTCATCGTTTTTAATTGTCCCCTAATCTTGGCGCATGACCACTGTCTTTTGGTTTCGCCGAGATTTACGCTTAGGTGACAATCCTGCTTTAAATGCTGCGATTGAAGAAGCTCTCGCCAGTGAAGACAAAAGAGTGGTCGCCTTATTTAATATTGATTCAAAAGTATTTGACCCAGCAAGTGAAAAGCAAAAGATATATCAAAATTGTTCCTTGAGAAAGTTAAACGAAGCAATCCAGGGCAATCTTTTAATTAGGTACGGAAGACCAGAAGATGTAGTACTTGAAGTAGCCCTGAAGGCAAAAGCTTCAGCCGTACACATTAGTGAAGATTTTGAACCTTACGGGCGCAAAAGAGATAATAGTGTGGAAAAAGTTTTAGAAAAAAACGCTATTAATTTAGTTAGAACTGGCTCACCTTATGCCGTTTCGCCACTGAGAGTTCGTAAAGGTGACGGCACACCGTATCGCGTTTACACTCCTTTTTACCGCGCCTGGCTCGCACATGGCTGGCGCAAGCCTGCGCAGTTTCCTAAGCAGCAGCCAAATTGGTATCTACCCCTAAAAAGCGAAGCACTACCAAAATTAGAAAGTAGTTTTAAGGTTGAAAGCTGCGGTGAATTCTCTGCTTTAAAAAACTTTGAAAATTTTTTAAAAAATGGAATTAAGGGTTATGACCAAAATAGAAATCGACCAGACTTAAATGGAACCAGCAAATTGAGCTTAGCCTTACGATTTGGCGAAATTCACCCTCGAACAATTCTTTCTCAATTAAGCGATGATCCCGATCAAGAAGTATTTCGAAAAGAAATTTGCTGGCGCGAATTTTATGCTGATGTTTTAGCCCATAACCCCGAAAGTGAAACTATCTCTCTTGATCAAAAGTGGGAACTGATGGGCTGGGGTGATAGCAAGACGCACGCCAAAGAATTAAAGCAGTGGAAAGCCGGCTTAACTGGGTACCCGATAGTCGATGCTGGAATGCGACAGTTAGTTGAAACAGGTTGGATGCATAACAGAGTAAGAATGATTGTAGGAAGTTTTTTAATAAAAGATTTACATATTCATTGGCGTGAAGGTGCTAATTGGTTTATGGAACATTTAATTGATGGTGACATTGCCAGCAATTCACATGGTTGGCAATGGGTTGCCGGTTGCGGCACTGATGCTGCTCCCTACTTTCGCGTTTTCAACCCAACACTTCAAGCATTGAAATTTGATCCAAAAGGTGAATACGTAAGAACTTGGATTAAAGAATTGCGCCATATTGAAGGTGGAGCGGTGCATGAACCTTGGAACCACCCTGAAGGTTTCAAACACGGCTATCCAAAGCCAATGGTTGATCACAACGTGGAACGCGATCATGCGCTAGCTATGTATGAAAAAATTAAAAAACGTTAAGGTGCAATTGTATTTAAATTCCATAAATCACTCTTTAACTCTTTTGTATACCTAAAGCGATCATGCAACCTGCTTGGTCGACCTTGCCAAAACTCAATCAATCGTGGTTTGACTAAGTAACCGCCCCAAAAATCTGGCATGGGCACCTGGTCTTTAAATTGCTCACTGAATTTTTCAGCACGAGTTTCTAAAACTTCTCGGCTTTCAATTATTTGAGATTGCGGGCTAGTCCAGGCGCCCAACTGCGAAGAGATTGGTCTAGTTTCAAAATAACTTTCAGAATCTTTTCTGCTGATCTTTTCGGCAGTTCCTTCGATAATAACTTGTCGATGAATCGGCAGCCATAAAAAATTTAAGGCTACATTTGAATTTACAGAAATACTCTGTGCCTTTTTTGAATCATAATTTGTGAAGAAAACAAATCCTTCGTCACTAAAAGACTTCAACAGCACAGTCCTGGTTTCAGGTTGAGACTGACCATTAACTGTCGATAGAACGAATGCGTTAGGTTCAGGTAACTGACGTGCGATTGCCTGATTTAGCCAAATACCAAACTGCTCAAAGGGATCGTGGTGTAAATCACTTTTCTTTAATTCACCAATCTCGTAAGAGATTCTTAACTGGTTAAACCAATCTTGACTTTTTGTCATGACCCGATTTCCTAATAGAAGTAGTCTTGGTTAAGAATAAGGTATCAAAATTGAATAGAAGGGTCTCATGTCTGATTTTAAACCCGGATTAGAAGGCGTAGTCGCCTTCGAGAGTGAAATTGCCGAACCAGATAAAGAAGGTAGTGCTTTACGCTATCGCGGCGTCGATATTGAAGATTTAGTTGGAAAAGTTACCTATGCAAATGTTTGGGGCCTTTTAGTTGATAACGCATTTGAACCAGGACTCCCCTTAGAAAATCCACCCAGTCTTCCAATCCATACCGGCGATGTAAGAGTAGATGTACAAGCTGCCATCGCAATGGCAACCACTGAATTTAATTTCAAACCACTTTTAGATATCTCTGACGAGCAAGCACGTGAAGATTTAGCTCATACTTCAGTAACCGCAATGGCTTACGTCGCGCAATCTGCTCGTGGTGAAGATTTGCCCAAAGTTCCAAATGAAAAGATCAATGAATCGAAGAATTTGGTTGAAAGATTTATGAAGCGCTGGCGCGGTGAGCCAGATCCAAAGCATGTGAAAGCAGTAGATGCTTACTTTGTTTCTGCCGCCGAACATGGAATGAACGCGTCTACTTTTACTGGTCGTGTTATTGCCTCAACTGGCGCCGATGTCGCTGCGGCAATTAGTGGTGCCATTGGAGCTATGAGCGGCCCTTTGCACGGTGGTGCACCGAGCCGGGTACTTCACATGATTGAGGAAATTGAAAAAAATGGTGACCCAGAAAAATATGTAAAGAATTTACTTGACTCAGGCGAACGTTTGATGGGTTTTGGTCACCGGGTTTATCGAGCTGAAGATCCTCGCGCTCGTGTTCTAAGAAAAACCGCAAGAGAATTATCTGCTTCTCGATACGAAGTTGCAGAAGCTTTAGAAAAAGCGGCACTTGCCGAATTAAAATCTCGTAGGCCAGACCGAGTCATCGAAACTAATGTTGAATTCTGGGCGGCAATTGTGCTTGATTACGCACAAGTTCCTGCAAGCATGTTCACTTCGATGTTTACCTGCGCTCGCCTTGCTGGTTGGAGTGCACACATTCTTGAACAAAAGAAAACTGCCCGGCTAGTTAGACCAGCTGCTCGCTACATTGGCGAAGGCCCAAGAAAGCCAGAAGCTGTTACCGGATTTTCGCCAGCGCTTTATCAAAAGTAGTGGTTTGATGTGACCGTCGATCCTAAAAACTTAAAACTGCCAAGTGAATTAATTCCCAAAGATGGACGCTTTGGTGCCGGTCCTAGCAAAGTTAGGCAAGAGCAATTATCTGCACTTGCTAATCAGAATAAGTTTTATCTAGGAACTTCTCACCGTCAAAAACCCGTTAAAAATGAAGTAGCAAAACTAAGGCAAGGCTTACGGGAGTTTTTTCAACTTCCTGATGATTATGAAATCATCCTGGGAAATGGCGGGTCGACCTTATTTTGGGATGCAGCTGTTTTTTCAATCATTCAAGCCAATGCCCAATTTTTATCGTTCGGCGAATTTGGAGCCAAATTTGCTAGTAGCGCTAAAGCTGCAACTCACCTTAATTCAATTGATGTGATCAAATCCGATCCGGGCACAGCACCAAATTTTTTACCAAGTTCAGATTTTGATGTCTATGCAACTCCTCACAACGAGACCAGCACTGGCGTGATGAAGCCTGTTAAGCGAGCAAGTGACCAAGGCTTATTTCTAATTGATGCCACCAGCGCCGCAGCTGGAGCCTTAGTTAATCCAGAGGAATTTGATTGCTACTACTTCGCCCCACAAAAATCATTTGGCTCTGAAGGTGGATTATTTGTTGCTTTAGCAAGCCCAAAATTAGTTGAGCAAATTGAAAGAGTAAAACAAAGCAATCGCTTTATTCCGCCAATTTTAGATTTATCTATTGCTTTAGAAAATTCTCGATTAGATCAAACTTATAACACACCAAGCCTTTCAACTATTTTCTTAATGCGTGAACAAGTCGACTGGTTCAATCAGAACGGTGGCATCAAGTGGACCACTGCTAGGTCAAAAGCTTCGTCAGATCTTCTTTATCAGTGGGCAGATAATAAAGATTATTTATCACCTTTTGTTCAAGACAAAAGTTTAAGAAGTACAGTTATTGCCACCATTGACTTTGATGAAGAAATAGAAGCAGATTTAGTTGCCAAAGTGCTTCGCGCAAATGGAATAGTTGATGTGGAATCATATCGGAAATTAGGTAGGAATCAACTTCGTATTGCAACGTTTCCTGCAATTGAACTAAGTGACATCCAAACTCTGACTTCCGCAATTGACTGGGTGGTTTCACAAATTCACTAATGTACCAATTGTGGTACAGACTTTTTATAGTTTTTATTTCAAAATTCGTAGATGGGAGAAAGAGCTAATTCAAAAATCCGACTTAAGCGAAGGGCTTTCGGAAAGGCGGTTAGAAATTATCGACGTTTAAGAAATCTGACCCAAGAAGAACTAGCTGAAAAAACTGAATTAGATCGTAAAACTATCTCTCGTCTAGAAAATGGTTTGTTTTCACCATCATTAGATAACATCTGGGCAATCGCCTTTGCGCTAAATATCAATCCAGAAGATTTACTTAAGCCAGATGCCCATCTAGTTAAAGACTTGTATTAAATAGCGGCAATAAATACTGAAAGCACCATTCCAAACAAAACTAATAAAGTGACAATTCTTCTTGTGCGCTCAGACATAACCAAATCTTAGTCCGCTAACATTTAAAGTATGAAGGAGCTAAAACCCATCCATACCGACGGCTTAAATGAGCTAAAGGTTGGAATCTCAATTTTTAGCCTCTTCTTTTTGCTTTTTTCATACCGCTTTTTGGTCCAAGGTCATGAAACCGCCCTTTTCTGGCTGCAAGTTTCTTTAGCGGGAGTGATTCTTGGATTTATGGGCTACTGGGTAATGCTAAAAAGAAAGCAAAAAAGCGCTTAGTCCTCTTCTTTATTAAGTACTTCGTCCAAAATCTCTAAGCGGTGAGCTTCTTCATCATCTAGTTCATCTTCAATTTCTTCTTCATCATCTTCGATGTCATGCTCATCGTGAGCGAATTCATCAACTTCACTTAAATCTGCGTCTTCTAAATCTTGCTCCTCTACCAAATCATCCACTACTTCATCAGGTAATAGAAAGCCAGATTCATCGACAACCGTTGTTCCCGTCGCTACTGATTTAGTTTCTGAAACTACTTCAGAATGACCACCACAGCCATGATCTAAAGAGACAACTTTTCCATCATCTTGTGCATACGAATTTGCACAAACTCCAAACATTCTTCCTAAAGCACCACTTAGCGGAACATAAAACCCGCAACTAAAGCATTTATCATTTGCTAACTCTGCCATCGGAGTATTTGGGCCGTGAGTTGATCCATACCAACGATTAATTGCTTGCTCACGTCCAATTTCTGAAAGTACGCGTTTTCTGCCAACTCCAACTTCCCAACCAAAAGGAGTTGCAGTTTCATCAAACAAACCCTCAACTTGAGAAAATCCTGCAACTAATCTCGCATCATCTGGAGCTGTAGGTAAGACATCTCCCACTCCTAAATCTCCATCTTGCAGTCTTTGTTCCCAAGGAATCCACTTTGGAGCAAGTAAGGCATCAGATCCAGGTATTAAAACAATTTCGGATAGAGAAATGTTTTCATTCCCAGAAATTGTTACGGCCCACATCCAGCCTCGGTAACCTTTATCTAAAGTTGTAAAAAAGTGAGTTGCAGTATTTTCTGCCTCAACTTTACTTTCTAAAAAGTCTCCAACACGATCGGCCGAAATCTCTGCAAGCAAAAAATCCTTAGCAACATCCTTTGCGCTAAGTAAATCTACACTCACAAAAACTCCTAAAAATTATTATTAGGCATCAAGATCATTAGCAACTGCCCGCAAAACCGCAGCTACTTTTTGAGCAGTCTTATCGTCAGGATATTTACCTCGACGAATTTGCCCTGATACGCCATCAAGCAACTTGATTACATCTTCAATAATCGCAGCCATGTCGTCGGTATCTTTTCTACCAGCTTTTGCCAAGCTAGGAGGGGTTTCAAGAACTTTTACTTGCAAAGCTTGAATGCCTCGGCGACCTTCAGCTATTCCGAATTCAACTCTGGTTCCTGGTTTTGGCAAAACGCCATCAGGAATCGCCGTTGCGTGAACGAAAACATCTTCTCCGTCGTCGGTTTCGATAAAGCCGAAGCCCTTTTCGACGTCGTACCACTTGATCTTTCCAAAAGGCACGCCAATCAACTCCCGTTCGCATCTAGCCGCGTATTTCGCGAAATGTGAAAGTCCAAGATTACCGAAACCCTTCGACCGCGCCAGCGGCAAGGACTGCAAAGTGCTCACCGGTGAGATACCTATTAAAATTGGCCAGATGCCAGCCAAGACCTCCCCAAAGCCTCGAAAAGTCAAGGCAGACGATCCCGGATCACTTGTTGATTGGCTAAAAGCCCAAGATGACGACTCACTTCGAGACCTTCTAGTTCATCGCCCAGATCTGGTGCATCCCGTCCCCGCCGATATGGCCAAACTTGCTGCCCGAGCTGCCACAAACTCTTCAATCACTCGCGTGCTCGACCGCTTAGACGCTTGGGTCGTAGGTGTTGCTGAAGTAATAGCTTGTTTAGACGAACCCTTCAATAAAAAAGAGCTCTCAACCTTTTTGAAAGAAGATCCAGAGCTTGACCGCGCTTTAGAGGTCTTAAAAGCTCGCGGAGTTATCTGGGGATCAGACAAAGGCATGAGGGCAGTTCCAGTACTGAAAGAAGTTGTTGCCCCCCATCCGGCTGGGTTTGGGCCTTGCTTTATCGAAGAGCGCCCTGACTTAGAGGCTGTCGCTACTAAAGAGCGCATCAAACAAATTCTTGATAAAGCTCCTAAGGGAGTTGATGAAGTAATCAGCAAGGTTCTATGGGGCCCTCCAGTTTTAATCGTTGAAAAATTAAATAGAGAAGCAACAACTTCTAGTGCAAAAACTCCTCATGAATATTTGATGGCTCAAGGTGTCCTAATCGCCACTGGTAGACACGAATTAACTCTCCCAAGAGAAGTTGCTTTTGTCTTGCGCGGTGAAAACTTATTGCCTGAAGATTTATCTAAAGTTCCTGAAATATCAGTTAAAAATCAAAGAGATCCTCAAGCAGTTGATAAAGCTGCAGGTGGAGCTGGCTTGCACTTTGTTCAGATGATGGAAGAGCTCTTAGATATCTGGGGTGAAAATCCTCCTGCAGTTTTAAGAAATGGTGGTCTTGCTCAAAGAGACTTAACTTTGGCCTCGCGCATTTGTGATGAAGATGAAAATATTGCAGCCCTTTTAGCTGAAACTGCGCTTGCGGCGGGCTTGCTCGCGGCCGATGAAGCAGCAGATCCACTTTGGCTACCAACACCAGCATTTGATTTATGGCGCACTAGAACAGTTCAGGAGCGCTGGGCAACTTTGGCAGAAGCTTGGTTAACCTCAACTAGAGTTCCAAGTTTGGTTGGTAAAAACGAACAAGTCCGCATCAATGCGCTATCT
>Ga0075476_10001784_pt1 | contig 10229 bp, 7 predicted proteins | sample DEB08_DNA_5_FD_76339 | JGI IMG/M metagenome (GOLD analysis project Ga0075476, IMG submission 76339) | Aqueous microbial communities from the Delaware River and Bay under freshwater to marine salinity gradient to study organic matter... | ecosystem: Environmental > Aquatic > Marine > Coastal ...
TCAGGACTTCTTGGCTGGTAATCAGGACTTCTAGGCTGGTAATCAGGACTTCTTGGCTGGTAATCAGGACTTCTTGGCTGGTAATCAGGACTTCTAGGCTGGTAATCAGGACTTCTTGGCTGGTAATCAGGACTTCTTGGCTGGTAATCAGTACTTCTTGGTCCATAACCCCCAAATTTAACTAATTCTAATTTATTTGCAATAACAGTTGCAATTGTTCCATCTTCACTTAAAATTGCAAAATCAGGAATTTGATACAAATCTCGTGTTGTTAAAGTATATTCATCTTTTTCTTTATCTATATAAGTTATATCCCATTTACGTGTGGGTTGTATAGAGACGTCACGAGTAAATTCAACATAATCCCCAACTCTAAATTCTACATCACCAACATACATAGGTCGGGCTGGTCCTCCATAACCATAACCATATCCTCCGTAACCACCAGGACTTCTAGGTGCTGGATCTCCGTAACCATAACCATATCCTCCAGGACTTCTAGGTTCAGGAATTCCATAACCTTGAGCATCCACCGGTAAATCTGGAACTCCCTTCTCTCTTCTATCTCCAATATATTCTTTCTTTGTTCTTAATTTTTCATTTTCCTCCTGAATTTCCTTTGTGGTAATCTTTTCATTTTTAGTTAACAGAGAGATATTATTGGAGTAAGACATACTGGTTAATTGATCAATATTATCCTCTGTTATAAGACGCATTTGCACATTCATAGTTAATAATTCTTGCATTAATAATTTTAAAGTATATGGAACTCGGACAACACTAAAACTACGCCCATACTTGGAAATATTTATAATATTCATTTTTTCATCTATATCATCGTTAAATTTAATTGGACCATCAGCCATAGGACTTAAAAATAAGTTCTTACTTTCATTATAAACAGCAATTGTCCCGGTGTTGTTACAAACAGCCATGAAATATTTATCACCTCTTTCCATCATAGATTCTTCTAAGAAATGTGCCGCGCCATGAGCAATTATCCCATCTCTTTCCATCTCTCCTACACGCAAACCACCATCGTTTGCTCTCCCTTGAACTGTTTGTCTTGTTAAAAGAGTGCGAGGACCTCTGGCTCTATAGTTAATTTTATCTTTTACCATATGTTTTAAACGCATGTAATATGTGGGGCCTATATAAATTGAGGTTTCTAGCTGTTCTCCAGTCATTCCATTATATAATATTTCATTTCCTGATTTATTATATCCAACATCGCTTAACAACTTACCAAATAATTCATCTTTTGGTCCCTCGTTAATAAATGCTGTGCAGTCACCAAATGCTCCATAATTTAATCCCGCTTTTCCAACTAATACTTCAACTAATTGACCGATTGTCATACGACTTGGGAAAGCATGTGGATTTACAATTAGATCCGGTCTAATTCCATCAGCTGTAAATGGCATATCTTCCTCAGGGATAACTAATCCAACTGTCCCCTTTTGCCCACAACGAGAACAAAATTTATCACCAATTGCGGGTATTCTCTCTTCTCGTATTCTTACTTTGGCAATTCTTCTTCCTTCATCTCCTTCTGTCATAAATGATTTATCAACAAATCCTAATTGTCCTTTTTTAGGATAAACAGAAGCATCTATTTTCATCGATGGATCATCAAGATCAGTTGTTGCTTTTCCGATGACAACCATTTTATCATTTAATTCCGTATTTTCTTTTATTAATCCATATTCATTTAGATGAGAATAATCATATCCTGGTTTAGTTCCTACAACATTTGCATTTTGAATATCGGTGAATGTTGTATCCACCATTCCGCCTCCAACATTTGCTGCCTCTTCATGTGCTTCATAACTATTTAAATAAGTGGTTCTAAACATACCTCTTTTTACTGAAGCTTCGTTAAAAAGAATTGAGTCTTCTACATTATACCCACCATAACACATAATAGCTACAATTGGATTTTCACCATAGGGCTGAGTTTCTCTATTAATAAAATGTAAATATCTACTTTTAACAAGAGGAATTTGGCCATAATTTAAAACTACACCCATTTTATCAATACGATTTTGATAATTTGTATGATACCATGATGCAGCCTGTTTACTTTGACCACATGAAAAAAGATTACGTGGAAGCTGATTATTTTCGGGAAAAATAATTTGGTTTCCCATAACCCCTAATAAAAGAGAAGGATGAATATCAACATGAGTATAATCTGTATTTTCAAAAGTAGGCTTAATAGTTGATGATATATAAGCTACATTTTCTTCAGAAGAATCTATATATTCGATAGGCGCTCTATTTTTCATGAGTGTTTTTTTACTAGTATCACCATAAAGCGCATTTACTTTATAAACTTTATTAGAAGAGGACATGAAATTATCATCATTTTTTTTGGAAAATCCAGTAATTAACTCTTCCCATGTAAATGAAGTTACATCCAAAACGTTGGATAAGGATAAAGATCTGTCATCATTTAAATAAAAAATAGGTCTACACAATCTCCCTGCATCAGTATATATTTCAATCTCATTTGTTTGTTTATCCCAAGCATAACTTGTATAAATTGGAATAGCTGCAATTCGACGCATAAATTTGAAGTGTTCGCTCATTTTAACGGGATTTGTTGTAATTCCTACCCACGCTCCATTAATAAATACTTTAGTGTTGGATGCCATAAATTTTGCTGTGCATTCAGTTAAATTTCGAAGATATCCTTCTTCTCTTAAAAGATCAACTAATGGTTGTGGGGTAAAATGAGTAGTAATTTTAGCTGCAATTGTCATATGTTTATGTAAACCTACATTCCCTCCATCAGGCGTATCCAGAGGATCAATAATACCCCACTGAGAACTATGTAATAATCGTGGCCCAATAACTTTTGCACTATCGTCTAAAGGTAAGTTAATTTTCCGTCTTTGAGCTAGAGCGGAATTAAAAGAGAGACGATTTAAATCTTGAACGACGCCTAGTTTTTTAGTATGAGCTTCTGCTCCCCAATTACCCTTAAAAGCCTTACGAAATCCAGTATCAACATCTCGTTCTTTAAAAAATTCCTTGTAATTATTTTCAATCAAATTGATAAATGATAATCCTTGATATTGTCCTTCGTGATAATAATATTCCTTATCTATTTTTTGAAATACCTTATGTTGCATAATCGTAAAATATTCTTTAAATAAGTCATACATGAGGGAACCAACCACTTCAACACGTTTATATTTAAAATTATCTCTATCTGTTGGAGCTTGTTCTTTTAAAGATGTGCGTAATAAGGTAAAAACCATATTTCCGATATAATATGCTTTATCCTTAAAGTTCATCTCTCCAACATGAGGTAAGAAATAATCAGAAAGTATTTCTAATACATGTGGAATAGTCTTACCTTTTGTAAAAGTAGCAATATATTTAAGAGCAGTTTCTTGGGTAAATAAAACACTTGCATCATGAATACTTGGGATAAAAAGATCAATATACTTCTTATTTTTATCTATATCAAGTAAACACGTCTCTATGATTTCTTTATCTGATACAATTCCTAACGCACGCATTACAATAAAAAGTGGAATTGGTTTACGCACATTTGGAATTGTAACTACAATTTGTCCATTAGACTGAGTTGGAATTGGAGCTACCATTCTTACAGCAGTAGTGCGTTTTGGTTTAGATGCATCTTCTGATGCGGATTTTACTTCAACTGAAAAATTATAAATATCACTATAATTATCACGAATATAAAGCATATTATCACCAAATTTTTCTTGGCATATGATTACTTTTTCTTTCCCATCAATAATAAAATAACCTCCCACATCATTTACACATTCACCCAATTCAAATCTAACTTTTGGATGTAAATTTTGTAATATACACATATCAGACTGTAACATAATAGGGAATTTACCTAGAAAAATTTTTTCAAGAGTAATTGAATGTTCTTTTAATTCCCCTGAATCTTCGTCTAATATTTTAAATTCTACGTCTACATCAAAATGAACTGTAAATGCATAAGTCATATTTCTTAAACGGGCTTCATTAGGATACATAAAATGTGTATAATTTTCATCATAAATCATAGGTTTTCCATAATAAATTTTAGATCCATCCTTTCCTCCTAAATATAATTCACAATTAAGATTAAAATCTTTTGTTACTTCATCCTGTTGTTTAAGTATTCGAATTGGATTTTTTTCACGAAAAATTTGTTTTAAGCCAGTTTTAAAAAACTGATTATACGAATCGAGATGATGAGACACCAAAGCATTTGGATTATCATTAAAATAGGTGTCAATAATGTTCCAAATAATTTCTGAGTTCATTAATATAAGTATATAATAACTTTTTCTTAAATTAATGAATATTTAAAAACATAAGTGCGATTAAAACAAACATCGCAATAAAAGGAAGAAGAAAAATAAACCACGAAAGACGGGTGTAACCAGCTTTGCAAAGAGTATTAAGAACCCAAGTCCAGAATACTACATAAAGCATTTTAACAGCAAAAACGCCGAGAGTGCTAGTTACTGTGCATTCATAGTTACCAACACAATATTTGTTCACATTTCCTAAATTTTGGAAAGCCATGATAATAAGTGAAACTAAAGAGAGAAGAAAGTAAACATGGGCTGGAGTGCACAAACTTTTCAAAGTTTTAAACATTATATATTAAGTGACCAAAAAATTATTTCGAAATTGGCTGAACTGTAGGATCTGGGTTAACTGGAGATGGTGAACCAGTAAAATCATTCCAAAATCCCTTAACATTAAATTCAGCACTTCTCCCTAAATTAACAAGCGATTGTGGTAAAATAGTATTTCCATGTTTAGATCCACCTCTCATTCGGGTTTTATGTTTTCTTTGTGATTTTTTCTTATTTCGTTTACTACGTTTACTCTTTTTTTTTCTCAACCTTTTTGTTTTTTTTCTTAATTTACCACCCACTTTGATATCTCGTGTAGAACTTGAATTAATTGGATCCGGTAAAAAAGGTTTGTCATTATATTCTAAATAATTTGTTTCACCGGCAATTCTAGCTACACCAGGCCAACGTTCTAAATTACCTCCTTCCCAAGGAGGCCCCACTTTCGCTAATTCACTTTTCATGTAATATAAGTTGAGATTATTATTCAATATCAACATGGGTCAACATGTGTCTACGACAACACATTTTTGTTAGTTTAAGTTGATCCATTACTTCTCCCTCCGGAGTTTTATCAGCAAAATCTTCGGTAAGGTATAAAACCTTATCGACTTTAATTCCACGTTGAACTTTCATTTTGCGCACTTGTTCTTGGTAATAACGGTATTTATCCGCTAGCACTTCACCACATGTAAAACATTTGATTGGAATAATCATCGCTAAAGCTGAATATTATATATACTATGATGAGTATTTAATATTCAATTTTTTATATAAACCCAAATATATGTCTAAAATACTTTGGTTCAAAGACTGCTACTATTCAAATTTATATTTGGTAGGAGGTAAAAGTGCTTCTTTAGGAGAATTAAGTCGAATTGATTTTGTTAATAATGCGGATGGATTTGCAGTAACAACACAATTTTATACAGAATTTTTAGAATTTAATAAAATTAATGAGCAAATAAAAGAAATTTATAAATTAATTAATCCATCTTTAACATTTGAAGAACTTAATACCATTTCAAGAAGAATAAAAAAACTCATTAAAGATGGGTCATTTTCCAAAGAATTAGAATTAGAGCTTAACCAATTTTATGCGGAATTAGATACTCCACATGAATTAGCGGTTCGTTCTTCGGCAATTGCAGAAGATTTACCAAATGCTTCATTTGCAGGACAACAGGATACTTATTTAAATGTAACAACTTTTGATTCTCTAAAAAGCTCAATTAAAGACTGTTTTGCTTCACTATTTAATGCGAATGCTATTTCTTATCGAATTTCAAATAATATAGAATATTCGGATATTAAGATGGCTGTTTGTGTGCAAAAAATGGTTAGATCTGATTTAGCTTCGGCTGGTGTAGCTTTTTCAATTGACCCCGAAACAGGATATTCGAAAGCAATCGTGATTAATTCTTCTTTTGGATTAGGAGAAGCTGTAGTAGGTGGATTAGTAACACCTGATGAATTTATAGTAGATAAACGTGTAAGCCAAATAAAAGAAAAAGATCCAATTATATCAAAAAAATTAGGATTCAAAAAAAATAAGATTATTTTCAAAAGTAATGGCACAGAAGAAATAGAAACTTCTGACCAAGAAATCTCTTCATTCTCTCTCAATTCAATTCAAATAAAGGAAATTGCCAATAGAGTTTTGGAACTTGAAAACTATTATCAGTCTCTTCATAACAAAAAAATTGGAGTAGATATCGAATGGGCATACGACGGGAAGGACGGTAAACTATATATATTACAAGTTCGAGCGGAAACTGTCCATTCTTCATGTGAAGAAATTCAAATCAAAAAATATATAATGGATCAATCAACAAAAAAAAAAGAACTACTATGCGAAGGCATATCAATTGGTGAAATTATATCCTCAGGTAAAATTGTATATATGAAAGATATAAATGATGCAGAAAAATCTTGTTTCAAAGAAGGAGATATTCTTTTAACAGATATGACAACCCCTGATTGGGAACCCATTATGAAAATAGCTGGTGGTATTATTACAAATAAAGGAGGAAGAACGTGTCATGCTGCCATCGTAGCAAGAGAGTATAAAAAAAATGCAATAATTGGGACAGAAAATGGTGTTGACATATTAAAAAATGAAACAGTTGTTACATTATCCTGTGCAGAGGGATCAGTTGGAAAAGTATATAGAGGGGCTCTTCCCTTTCATGTAAAAACAATTCAGATAAATAATAAAAACATAATTGGTAAAGATAAAATTATGTTTAACATAGGAAGTCCTGAAAATTGTTTTTCCAGTTCATTATTACCTAATAACGGTGTTGGATTAGCAAGAATGGAATTTATTATCAATAATTATGTAAAGACACATCCACTAAAATTAATAGAAGAAGGAAAAAAAAATATATTCTTGGAAAATCTCTCTCAAGGAATTGCAAAGATAGCTTCTTCTTTTTATCCTAAAGATGTAATTGTTAGATTATCAGATTTTAAAACCAACGAATACAAATTTTTAGAAGGAGGAGAGAAATATGAACCATTTGAAGAAAATCCAATGATAGGATGGAGAGGAGCTTCAAGATATTATTCAAAAAATTACGAAGAAGCTTTTCGTATGGAATGCCAAGCCTTAAAATATGCTAGAGAAACGATGGGAATGGAAAATATAATCATAATGATTCCATTTTGCAGAACTCCAGAAGAATGTAAAAAAGTGATTGAAATCATGAAAAGTGAAGGTTTAGAAAGGGGTGAAGAAAAATTAAAAATTTATTTGATGTGTGAAATACCGTCAAATGTTATAGAGGCAGATAATTTTTCCGAATATATTGATGGCGTTTCAATAGGAGGAAATGACTTAATGCAATTAACCTTAGGAGTAGACCGAGATTCAGAGCATGTAGCATATTTAAATGATGATAAAAATGTAAGTTTTAGACGAATGATCAAAATGACTATTGAGACGTATAAAAAATATGGAAAAAAGGTAGGCTTTTGTGGACAACAGCCATCAAATAGCCGTGAATTTTATAATTTTTTAATAAAAAATAATATTGATACTATTTCTATTACACCAGATACATTATCCAATCTACTTTAAAAGTTATCTTTAATTTCAGCAAATACCTCAATTGATTTTGTTATAGCATCCCCAACAATTTGACCGACAACACCTGTATCAGTTGGATTCTTAAAACCTAGTCGAATTATACTGTGATTATCATGAGGATGTTCCTTATTAAATCCACAATATGACAGCATTTTATCACCTTGATAATGTGTCATATACAAGAAATATTCAATTACTTTTCCTTCTGTATAGTCATGATTTTGAAGAATAACATCATAACAATTTTCAATCGTTGATGTTGTATCTCTTATAGAAACCAAGGCCTGATTACTCGTTTCAATTGCTTGTCTAAGTGATGTAAATGTATTCATAAGAACATCACACGCCATCTTAATAAGAGTAGAATTTTCATAGATACCAACACTTTTAACTACAAATTCAAAACTATCAGGAACAAAGAGTCTATTTGCATCAAGGAGATACCAATTTTTCTTTTCAAAAGCAATTTCTTCAGATTTCATCCCAGATGCTTTAAGTTCCTTCTCTTTAGAAGACCACACATCATTTGCTTTTACTGCATCCAGAGTATTTTTATACAAGCAAGTAGAGGTTTGATTATAGGCAGAGTTTTCCTTAGCTGTAGAAATACTAAATTTACTAGTAAGAGAAATTTCCTCTCCTTCAAGATTAGAGGCAAGTTTGGGACGAAGACGAAGAAACTCTAGAAAATGACCTGTAATAGGATTGCTTGGGAAGATGGCATCACGATCTCCTTTAGACAAAAATTTACCTGTCTTAATATCTTTAATTTGAAAGTCTTCACTTGTTACATATTCTACTACCCCACTTTCATTTTTCTTTTTAAGAACTAGAAGGTAATTTTCAAGTGGAATAGTCAAATCGGTAATATGAATTGGAACACAAGAAAGACGATGCTTAATAATTTCATTATTAAACCGTGTAGTGTTTTTCTCAATTGTGCACTGATTTTCAGTATATGGAAATGTATGAAAGACTACAGAAGGAATATTACTCATTAGTGTTCGTCTAAGAGCATTTGCAATACTAACGTTAGTATGAGAAAGTTGAAAATTCAGAATATCATCATTTTCACGCTTAGAAGCAATCTTTGGTGGCGACATGGTAGACATGTATTATTCTTCCTATATATATTATTCATAAATCAATTTTTATGTTTAAAAACAAATGAATAAGTATAAGAATAGGATAAAGAAGATGAGCCAAAATATTCTTTATTATAGTAATTTTTGTGATAATTGTAAAAAACTTTTACAAATTCTTAGTAGATCACAAATTAAGGATGAATTACATTTCTTATGTGTAGATAAAAGAGTAAAAATGCCCGATGGAAGCATCCAGCTTCTTATAAAAAATGGACAACAAGTATTACTTCCTCCAACTATTTCTAAAGTTCCTGCTTTGATGCTTGTAAATAATGGATTTCATGTTCTTTTTGGAGATCAAATTTATCAACATCTTCAACCCAAAGAAAAACAAGCTCAAAATGTTGCAACTATGAATCAAGGAGAACCCGATGCATTTTCGTTTGCCTCATTTTCACCTAGTGGAATTACATCCGATCAATTTAGTTATTTAGATATGAACGCCGATGATCTATTAGCGAAAGGGCAAGGAGGTTTAAGACAAATGCATAATTATGTAAATTTTAACGAAGATGTAAGTATGAATATTGAAACACCACCTGATAATTATACAGCAGATAAAGTTGATGACAGCCAAATGCAGGAATATCAACAACAAAGAAATAATCAACTTAAACAATAAAAATGTTAATATAATTAAATTATAATGGATATACAAAAAGCATTTAACAAACATTTTGTGGAATTTGTTGATGATATAGCTAATTATTTTAATGATAACGTAGAAATTCAGACTACAGCAACTGCACTTCGAACAATTAGAAAAGCTAATCCAAAACTAATAATAGGAGTATGGAAAAATAATATTGTAGATGTTTATGACGAACAAATTGAAGCAGGAGATATTGCCTTTTTTATAGCTAAGGAATATTCTGAAGATGTTGAAGGATATGAGGGGAAGGATGATGTTTTAAACGGAATTGAAAAAATAAGAAAACCTATAAAGGAAATGCCTGTGGAAGACCAACAAAAAGCTATGAAATATATACAAAATTTGTCAAAATTATGTAAATTATATTACTTAAATAGAAGTTAAGAATATTTAGATATAAAATGGAACAGGGTGCAACAGAGAATGTGGAGGTAAAAGTGCCTAAAGAATTCAGACAAATCATAAAGGATTTTTTAGGTGATTTATTTACTTCATTTCCCGAATATCGAGAAGGTGGAAATGATATGTTAATAGGAATTTTAGAGACAGACGAAAGTCAAATCGAACCTATATTTGAGCATGTTAAGAGAGTGTATCCACAACGATTTTTTGATATTCTTTACAAAAACGATGAAATTTTTGAAGATGATGAAAAAAACACAGAATTTTTGCCGGGAATCGAATTTGCTGATATATGGAGGATGGAAGATGTAAGTGAAAGT
>Ga0075476_10001799_pt1 | contig 10157 bp, 21 predicted proteins | sample DEB08_DNA_5_FD_76339 | JGI IMG/M metagenome (GOLD analysis project Ga0075476, IMG submission 76339) | Aqueous microbial communities from the Delaware River and Bay under freshwater to marine salinity gradient to study organic matter... | ecosystem: Environmental > Aquatic > Marine > Coastal ...
ACAAATTGCTTTTAAACAGAATGGAACTGATAAAGCATATGTAAGTTATTGGGATGCTTTTGACACTTTAGCTTTATCTGATGGAAGTGGAAACGGATTACACTTTAAACCATCTACAGGAAATGTTGGAATAGGTGTTACTTCACCCACTCAAAAACTAGATGTAAACGGAACAGTCAAAGCCACTGCGTTTCAAGGTGATGGTTCTGCATTAACAGGTATTAGTGGGGGGAAGATTGGTCAAGTAATTCAAACTGTTAAAGGAAGTGTATCTTCAACAACCAGTTCTAGTTACACTCAAATTAGTGGATTAACTGCTTCTATAACTCCTTCATCTACTTCTAGTAAAGTTTTGGTTAAAATAGCTATGTATATAGGTAGAGATACTAGTTCCACTGTAACCTTTAAAGCATACAGAGGTGGAACAGTTATAGGTGTTGGTGATGCAGACGGAGTTAGACAGCAAGTATCAGCAAGAATATCTCCAGATAACATACATTGGATGTTCCCAGTTTATTATGAGTATTTAGACAGTCCAAGCACAACGAGTGCCACCACATATTCTATGTATTGGGAAGGACAAAGTGGACTTTCAGTATATATTAATAGAACGTCTAGTAATGGAAATGATACAACTCGTGACCAAGCAAGACCAATTTCAACAATTACATTAATGGAGATTTTACCATGATAGCAAATATAGAAAGTGCCATTAAGGCTTTAGGTGATTATGAATTTGTTATAGACGGAAATGTTAATTCTCAATCTGATTGGGATAATAATGTTCGTTTTATTTCTGGTGCTGATGAAAATAACCTAGCTATTTTTACAGATACAAAACCAGTAACTTATGCAGAAGTAACTGCTAAGTTATCTGAGTTAGAAGTAGATGCGAAATGGTTTGATATTAGAGAAAAGAGAAACAAACTCCTAGCAGAAACAGATTTCTATGCTCTATCCGATGTCAACATGACAACAGAGATGAGTACCTATAGACAACAACTTAGAGATTTACCCTCATCTACATCTAATCCAGATGATGTGGTATTTCCTACGAAACCAACAACATAAGGAGTAAAAAATGGCAGTAACAACTACATGGAAAGTCCTTGATATGAAACACAATCCCAATGATGGTGGTGTTCTGGAAGTGAAGTGGGAGCTAAGAGCTTCTGCTGATACTGGAGAAACTGCTGTGGAAGGTGGAGAACTCAAGATTGACTCTTATGATGCTTCCTCTCCTAACTTCATTCCATTCGCCAACTTAACTGAAGAAACAGTTTTAGGTTGGGTATGGGAAGATTTAGGCGATAAGAAAGCAGAAATAGAGTCTGACAGAACTGCTAAGGTAGATGCTCAGATAGCGAAGAACGCAAGTGAAGCTACTGGTTTACCTTGGTCTAACTAATAATAATAAGGAGTAACAATGTTTACACTTGAAGATAAAAAGTATGATGAAACAAAGATGAACACTGAAGGCAAGATTGCTTTCGTTCAACTGAATAACATCAGCAACAGAGATGCTCAGTTAAATATGGAAAAGGAAAACCTTAAAGTATTAGCTGAACACTATACGAATATTCTGAAAAACAATCTTCCTGAGGAAGAAAAAGAAGAAGCTAAAGCTAAGAAGAAGTAATGAATATAGACTCTAAGACTATCGGAATTATTCTAGCGATTGCAGTTCAGTCTGCTTCGCTAGTTTGGTTTATTAGTAAACTCGATAGTCGTGTTGCTAGTAATGAAGAAGATATGGAAAAGATAATGTCTATGCACCATAAGTATGATGAGATGGATAGACAACTCGATAGACTGATGTGGTTATTAGAGCAAGATGCTCTATCAAAATAATTTCAACTAACTAACTAAAAACAATCAATTACATTAAAGGAGAGGAATGTCACCTGCTGATATACATCAATTAATTAAAAATCACGAAGATTTAAGAAAATCTTATCACGTAGCTTTAGATAAATTAGAAAAAGCCTACGAAGAGAAAATGGAAATTCAAAGAACTTTGGATAGACATTTAAAACAACAACAAAACAATGCCTAAAAAATTAACCCTCACCCAAAAAGTTGACCTACTAGTCAGTAAACTCGATGAAGTCCATAAAGATTTAGAAAAAAATACTAAGGACATCGAAGAGTTAAAGGAACAAGTAAATATGGGGAAGGGTGGTATTAGAGCAATCTTTATATTTGGTGCAATGATAGCTGCAGTATTTACAATATTTAAATTTGGACTATTGGTGAAATGAACAATCAAAACTGGAATTATACTTTATTAGCAATCGTAGGTTATTTAGCTTTCTTAGCATTAACACTTTTCTCTTTTTATTATTTTGGAAGATTGCTAGGCACAATTATTTGGTAATATGGAAAAAATATTAGAAGAGTTACATAAAACTTTAGCAGAAGAACTTCTTACAAGAATTAAAAGTGGAGAAGAAAAGGCTAGTATCTTAAATGTGGCTCGACAGTTTCTTAAAGATAATGGCATTGAAGGATTAGCAGTGGATGACTCTCCCTTAAAACACTTAGTGGATGAACTTCCATTTAACTCTGAAGATGACACAGAAGACGAAAAAGAAACAATCGCAAGATAAACTCTTAGATTTTAGAAATTTTTTATATGTTGTATGGAAACATTTAAGACTTCCTGAGCCTACACCTATTCAATATGACATAGCGAGTTACTTACAAAGTAATGAAAAAAGGTTGATAATAGAGGGTTTTAGAGGTGTTGGGAAAAGTTGGATTACATCTGCTTTTGCTCTGCATCAATTATATCTTAATCCTCAAATGAACATCCTTGTGGTGTCTGCCAGTAAGTCTCGTTCTGATGACTTCTCAACATTCTGTTTAAGATTGTTGTATGAAGTTCCAATCCTCCAACATCTTTGTCCTTCCGATAGTCAAAGACAAAGTAAGATTGCTTTTGATGTAAAACCTGCAAGAGCATCACATCAACCGAGTGTTAAGTCTGTCGGTATCTTTGGACAGATTACAGGTTCTCGTGCTGACCTTATTATTGCTGATGATATTGAAACACCTATCAACAGTATGACCCAAGGGATGCGTGATAGATTATCTGAAACAGTTAAAGAATTTGAATCAGTTATTAAACCTGATGCACGAATAGTTTTCTTAGGTACACCTCAATGTGAAAGTAGTTTGTACAACATCTTACCTGAACGTGGATATAAAAAGAGAGTATGGACTGCAAGGTATCCTGATGAGAAACAAAAGAATTATTTAGGTCACGCTCTTGCTCCTTTAATTTTAAATGCAATTGAGTTAGATAAAACACTGACAGGTAAATCGACAGAACCCAAAAGATTTACTGATGATGATTTATTAGAACGTGAAGCCTCTTATGGTCGTTCACAGTTTGCACTTCAGTTTCAATTAGATACAAGATTAAGTGATAGTGACAGATACCCTCTTAAACTTTCCGACCTAGTTGTAACCTCATTAAATCCAGAAAAAGCGTATGAAAAATACGTGTGGGCATCTAATCCTGAATTACGATGCAATGAGTTACCTTGTGTTGGAATTAGTGGAGATTACTATTATAGACCTATGGACAAAGTAGGGGAACTATTAGACTACACGGGGTCTGTAATGAGTATTGACCCTTCCGGTACAGGTAAAGATGAAACTTCATACTGCATTACTAAATTCTTAAACGGACAAATCTTTGTTTTTGAATGTAGTGGTTATGGTGGTGGTTTTACCGATGAAGTTTTAATGAAACTTACTAAGGCTGCCAAAAGACATCAAGTCAATGCAATCCTCGTGGAAAGCAACTTTGGTCAAGGAATGTTCACACAACTTCTTAAACCCTTCTTGAGAAAAGAATATCAATGTACGATTGAAGAAGTTAGGCACAACACCGCTAAAGAAAAGCGACTGGTTGGTACCTTAGAACCTTTACTTAATCAACATAGGCTAATCATAGATGAGGATGTCATTAGAAATGACTACAATTCCACATCATTATACAAAAATGAGGTAGGATTAAGGTACCAATTATTCTACCAAATGAGCCGATTAACCCACGAAAAAGGCTCTTTAACCCACGATGATAGGCTAGATGCCCTTGAAATGTCCTGTAATTACTGGCTAGAACAAATGGCTAGAGATGCAGACATCGCTATCTATGAGCGAAAAAGGGATATTATAGACCAAGAATTAGACCAATTTATGGAGTCGGCTATTGGAGTTAAACCTAAGGCAACCACGTGGATAAACTGAACTGGTTTCGGGTAATGAAGGAGTTGAATTAACCCCCACTATAAGGATACCCCCTTTGAACTGCCTATAGATACCTATGGATTACTCCTCCTACCTATCCCCTCCTAGTACCTATAGACCCCCAAGGTAACCTGTGAGTTACCTAATGACTTCTAATGAGTGCATATCGAAAACCTAACCGAGCATACAAACTGACATCGTTGCAGTATGTCTCTTGGAGGTTGTATAAAGTTTTACTTTTGTTTGCCCAAAAGTTTTAAGACAAAAATCTGAGCGACTCTACGTATATGACAATTTTGATTTTCCCCCCTTCGGGTCTTTGTCATATCCCCACGTAAAAACAGGGTGGCGGGGGTCTTTTGTAATGCAATCACGACAAGAAACACGACAAACAACATTAAAAGTATTGTCAATCAACAAACTGTACTAGTTGTCATAACTAGTTGGAGCTGATTTCTTATTATAAAGACAACAACCAACCAATTTTTTTAATTTACCACCTGTCTTTTACCCTATGTTAATCAGTTTTTTAGCCCTTGGGTTCCCTTCGGATTACTTGCAGAACTACAAATATAGTACTTGCAGAACTGCAACAAATGAATATATTTATACTTGCAATTGTGCAAATACAACGAAGGGAGTTTTATTATGATTGCATTTCTAAGACTAACAGTAATGACCCTGAGCCTTGCCATAGTTGGTATGGGTTTTTTTGAGTTATTAACTAATCCTTTTCCTTTGATGCTACCACTGCTCATCATGGGTTCAGGTATATTTATGTTTTTAATAATGGCTTACAGAGTTGGGGAGGCGGATTAAATGAGTATTGCAATTGATTTAATGACAGCCTTTGAAGATGATAAAGCCGACACTTCATCACGTATTGAAGCCCTAAAAGGTTTTTTAATTGAAGCCGAAGGGTTTAAGTCTGATGAAGTATTAGACATAAAGGCGACTGATTACGACCCAAACCTTTTTGAAGTTGCAGGTCGTGAGTATCACGTATTAACAGATGATGAAGCTGAGGACATTTTATATGACTATTGCAAGGACTCGCTTTGGTGTTTTAATCCTTCTTTTTTAGCTTCTCATTCTGCAGTAGATGAAGAGGTTTTTGTCAAACTTCAAGAACTCTGCGAGTCTTCAAATGATGCTGTAAGAAGTCTAATCAGAGACTTTGACCACCTCGTCAAGTGTGCAGTGATGTCTGACGGTAGAGGACATTTTATTAACTCTTATGATGGCGTTGAGGAAGAATACAACGGCTTCTTTATTTATAGGAATAATTAGCCATGAGTTCACCTTTAATAAGTCAATACATCAAACGCCCAACTTGGGAATTGAAGAATATGGAAAAGGCGTTGTCGTCTCCTATCTCAATGAGCTTATTAAATTCAAAAGAAGACTTTGAAACGCTCTCGGCTGTCCGTTGGATTTTACGCAGTCGCAAGAAGTGGAGCAACAACAACAACAACAAAGTAAAAACAGCATGAAACAAAAAACAAAAGTTAACTTTATTATTTCAATAACTTTCTTTGTTGTTTATGGGCTTGTTTTTTTAAAGCTCTTTATTTTCTAATAAACAATTTTAAAGACTCCATAGGGGGTCTTTATGATTGCTTATTGAGTAATCAAGAAGGGATAAAATGAAAGTTTTAAGAAAATGCGAGCAAGGAGTTTATGAAGATATGCTTTTTAACTCCTTGGAAGAACTTAGAGACTACTTGCGGGAACTTCACTCTTACACCGCAAACAGTGAAGAAGACGAAGAGAGTATTAATAAAATGTCATTAAATGATATTTGCGACTTCTTTGAATGGTCTTATGAGTTTATTTCAGAGGAAGAAGCAGACAGCATTAAACTGCTCGAATACTCATATTGCCATTAAACAATTTTAAAGACCTCTTAAAGGGGTCTTTATGATTGCTTACGACAATCAAGAACGGAGATATAAAAAAAAATGAAAAAACTAATCTTAATTTATAGAAAAATTAGATTTTATTTTTCTAATAGAGGGCTTGAGGCAATCCTCAAATATGACCCTTTAAACATACTTACAGACAAGAAAGAGGGGAACAATGAAAAAAAGCAAAACAGATACTATTTATAGTACTGCATTGACCTACGCCTGTTTTATTGGTGGTCAAAAAAAAGTAGATGAAAATCTACTAGATAAAATGTTAAAAGATTTTTGTCTTTTGTCTGATGAGTATGGATACGACTACAAACAAGAATTTAAAAACATTTTAGAAAGCAAAAGTGAAAACAATGAATAAAAAAGAATTGGTAAAATCACTTAATAAACTCCTTCAAGAGTCTTTTGAAGAGTTGGAACATTCTCGAGACTTAGCTGAAGAGCATTACTCCATAGGGTGGATTGACTGCCTCAACGCCATTTTAAAAGATATAGGCGAGCCAACTCCTTTGGATGTTGAAACGGTTATTACTGATATTCAAAACAACAATAAAAGAATACTTTTTTAAATTTAATTTTTTAAGTGGTTGGAGTTGTCATAACTTCAGCCACTCTTTTTAATAGATTTTATTACCCGTTTTATTACCCCTTTTATTACCCGCCACGACAGAAACCATATTTAATACTTGCAGTTATGCAAATATATATATTACCCTCAAGGAATGATATGGAACTACCTTTTATTAACTAAAAATAAAACAAAGGAAAACAGTTTGTGTGTTTCTGCATTTTATCATTGGTTATCTAGTGTCCCTTGCAAATTAACTAGCGGTAGTTCCAATCATATCTCTGTTCGTAGTGGTAGTATTACCCTTGGACTAATAGCAATTCTTTCTTATCCTCCTTCAATCACTTCTGCTATTACCCAAGGGTAATCTTATAAAATCCTTATAGAATCAAAATATTTCCCTTGACTTTCAGTTGCAGATGTGCTATAGTAAAACTAGGAATATAACTGTGACGACAACCACGACCCAAACTATAAATTTTAGATATTATCCCCAGATGTTCGTATTCTGTTCTTTACAGAACGAATCGAGACATTTTATAATAATTATAAAAGGTGCCACTTTAGGGATACTAAAACGAATATTCGCAAAAAATCGAAAGAAACCTGTGAATATTACCCAAATGGGTGTGGATGGAATCTCTAAATTCCCTTTGAAATTCCTAGCTTTTAGGAATTAAATACAAAATGATTTGACTAGATGAATCGATAGATTGTATAGTCATAACGTAACCAGAGTCTACATTTAGTGGCTCTGCAAAGTAGGAAACACAAGATATAGTATGTATAATTATAACAAACTAATAAACGGTGAAACAAATGCTCAGGAAGACGGGCATATTTCCTACGCCAACGAACCTTCGAAAGCCGATAACTTCACTTATATCAAGGAGGAGATTAGCAACACTAGCTTCAGTCATATTATAGAGAAGCTAGAAGCCACGGAAGCGAAACAAGTAGTAAACGAGAGCAACCGTGGACATCAACCGAGGAATGACAAGAAAGCCGATATGAACGGTGTTGATGTAGCAATAGGTAAAGCCGACTTTGGAGATAATTCGCTTGGTCAAATAACTAAACCAAAAAAGGAGAACAAACAATGACACGTGGTCATTCACACATGGCGTTGGGTTTATATTTGATTATTGAGTTAGCTTCAGATGCAGCATCCTTGGTATTACCAAAGCTAATCAACAGCAATTCTCAAATCAACCTATAGACCCTTTTATTAACTAGTATGACTGCAAATAGTAGTTGTGCATAAACAAAAAGGAGCATAAAGTAGATGCGAAAAACATTAGAAATAAATCTAGGGTTCTGGAAGATTCACTTAATTAAGTGGTCATCACCGCAACCCTTTGAGATATGGAAAGAAGAAGTTGGATTATGGAAGGGGAATGTTGGTAGATATGAATTTTGGTTCTACACTAACAGCTACACCACATCACCATAATTTAATAGCTGAACCTCCTTATTTTTTTCTACAGTTACGGAGGTAATGATGAATACGAAAAACATTAAGATGGGCGGTCAGCTAACTACGTTTAAGATGTATGGTGTAGTTTTAAAAAGACTTTACAATACATCTTGGCATGTGAGCGAAAAAGAGAACACCTCACAACCTTTGTCGTTAGTGCAATCCATTATTTTATATGAATTAGCATTAGCAGAATTTAACAACCAAGGTTTTGCAAGAATGGAAGACATCAAAAAGAAGTACTCCATACCTGATTGGACAATTTCCAAAGGTGCAGCATCACTTGCCGATGAACACTACCAAAAAGGTGGTCGTGCATTGGGCTACATTAAAGTGGAAAGAGACTTTAGAAATAAAGTGTTGATGCTGACACCCAAAGGCTCCAAGATATGCAAAATGCTATTCCAAGATTAAAGGAGAATTAACTATGGGAATAAGCAAAAGACTAATGATGGCAAGGGATGACCTTGCATATACACAACTAAGAAGGGAGAATAAATGGGTAAAGGTGTAGACTTACCAAAAGGTCTTAGACAACGTGGTGATACTATTCAAGCCAATGTTTATAAGAAGAACAAGACTACCGGTCAGGTAGTACGTGAGGCTAAAACTTTTAAGTTTAAGACTTACGATGAAAAACTAGAAGCCATTCGTTTTGCTAAACAGTGGAAAGAGGGGATTGAGAGAAAAGTAGAACTCGGTCTACCTATTTTTGACGATGACACTACGAGTGGTACAAGTTGGAAGTTGTCTGTTGCATTAGAAAAGACACATCAACAGGTGTGGCTTGCAAAGAATAAAGCATCGACAGCTGACACCAACTACATCAATGGCAACACCATTGTAAAAATCATGGGTGGCAATAAACATCTCAGTGAGATAACTCCTGATGATATTTTTGATGCCAGAACTAAAGTAACCAGTAAAAGTTCCAATGCATATTGGAATAGGGTACTTACTTCATTAGTCCACATGCTCAAGCATGCGAAAGATACGGGGAACCTAGGAAGACCTTTAGGCGACCCTAATGAGTTTGCAGCTACTTACAGACTCAATGAGATAAACAAAAGACGTAGACCATTTGAGGATGTAGAGGTAGATGACTTCTTACTCAAATGTCGTCAGTCTAATGATACGGACTACCACATCTTTGCTGACCTAATGGAGTTCAATTTAGAATGTGGTATGAGAAAAGGTGAGATAATTAACTTGACCGTGGGTCACAAAAAAGAAGTTAATGGTATCCCAATTCTTGTGCTACGTGCTGAAGAAACCAAAGGTAAAAGACAAAGGGGTATCCCACTTAGTGAGAAGGCTCAGACTATCTTTAAAAAGTATTCAAAAGGAAAGAACCAATCAGACATTTTGTTTACTAAATTTAATGGGTCTGCATTTACATCTTCATCTATTAACCATCGCTTTAACGAAATAAAGCAAAAGATAGGTTTAGGTGGTGATGACGCTATCGTATTTCACAGTACTCGTAATACCTTTATTAGTAATGGTATCAACAAAGCGGGTATGTCATTACCTGAAATACAACAAACTGTTGGTCATAATAATATGAGTACAACGGAAAAATACTTCCGTCACTCAAAGGATAGTTATGCCAACATTGCTGCGAAACTAAATAATATGGGTAGCAAATAAAGAGATGATGATGACTGCAACATACAAGTTTAAAAACGAATTACCGAATAAAAACTTGTCTGCTATCTGCAGTCGTGCAAGTCTCAAACTAGCTCTTGAAAAGATTTGGAGTTTAGATAAATTGTCGTGCTTATGTCGTGATTTAGCACGTCAACCACGACAAAGAGGGTTGTTTGCAGTAATGCAAGCTACGGAAACCCTTGAAAACATTATGCGCCAGTGGCGGAATGGTAGACGCACTGGTTTTAGGTTATATAATGTCGGGGTAGCACATCTGCAAACTCCA
>Ga0075476_10001800_pt1 | contig 10156 bp, 3 predicted proteins | sample DEB08_DNA_5_FD_76339 | JGI IMG/M metagenome (GOLD analysis project Ga0075476, IMG submission 76339) | Aqueous microbial communities from the Delaware River and Bay under freshwater to marine salinity gradient to study organic matter... | ecosystem: Environmental > Aquatic > Marine > Coastal ...
TGTAGCATTAAGGTCTGTGCTTGGTTCAATTCCACCACCAAGAGTTAAATCTCCAGATAAGGTAGTTACTCCAACAACTCTAAAGTTTGAGTCTGCTACAACTTGATTGCTATTAGAATCGAGAACAAGATCTTCAGTAACAGTTTCAATTCTGTTGGAGTTTCCTACACCAACACCAATTTTAATATTATCTACCCAAAGTTCTGAGAATTCTTCTCCAGATTGTCCAAGATAAGCACCAGTCGAAGTATCAGGAACAATACCAGTATTAACAGTGACTTCTCCTTGTAAAGTTGAAGTTCCAGAAACATCTATAGCATCATTTACATCAACTGTTCCACCATTAGAATCCAGTACTAGATTTCCAGTAGAGGTATCAATTTGATTAGATGCTGTTACTCCTAACTGAATATCACCAGAAGTGCTATTAGTTAGAGTTAGAATTCCAATATTTGCATTTGTAGCAGTCAGAACTCCAATTGTTCCGAATCCAGTGTAATTAAGATCAGTTCCACTTATATTTGTAACAGTGGCGATAGTTCCAGTTAGATTTGTTACGTTCGCACTTGTTGAAGTTAAGAATCCAACTGTACCAAATCCAGTATAGTTAAGATCAGTTCCACTCAGAGTTGTTACTGTTCCAATAGTTCCACTCAGATTGGTAATTGTTCCAGAAGTGGATTCCAGTGTAGTAACAGTACCGATAGTTCCACTTAGATTTGTGGAAGTTAAGTTAGTTACGGTTCCTGTTGTACTTTCAAGAGTTGTAACAGTACCAATAGTTCCACTTAGATTTGTGGAAGTTAAGTTAGTTACGGTTCCAGTGGTTCCACTTAAAGTAGTAATGGTCGCAACACCAGAATTAACCTGACCACTGAAAGTTTGTGCGGTAACAACACCAGAAACAGAAATATTAGATGATAAGCGAGCAGTATCTAGTGTTCCAGATGCAATATTTGAGGCATTGATATTAGTAATATCAGCACCGGAACCTACAAAACTTCCACCAGTTACAATTCCAGTTGCATTGATATCACCAATTGAACTAATTCCAACACCATTCTGACTTAAACCAGGATCTCCACCAACTTGTAACCAAGACCTTGGAATTGTGGTGCCGATTCCGACCGTTCCACCTGCCCAAATACTAGAATATCCTACACCAACTCCAGGATAAATCGCTGGATCTACATCAACCCACTGAGATGTTGGAATATTGTAGAGTCCAGAACCATCTCCAGCAAAACTAGCAGTAATAATTCCAGCATTACCGTCAATAGTAATACCTGCACCAATTCTGATATTGGTAAATGTCGCTACACCTGTAACATAAAGATCATTTGCCGTTATGATTCCAGTTGATCTAACTGTTCCATAAACATCCAGATCAGCTCTAGGAATTGTGGTGCCTATACCGACAAGACTACTCCTTACAATAAGATCGTCTTCATCAACCTGAACACCGTTCCTAAAGTTAAATGACTTATTATAATTTGCCATCTCGTACAGACTTTCTAGTTATTTATCTTTTATTTTTATATTGCCTGATCTCCACCCGATTTAGTTCCACTATTTGTGAATGTATGGATTTTTCCACTTTGGTATTGGAAGGCTTTTCCACCCGAACCACCATTCTGCTGTCCACTGGATCCCCATCCACCTCCGTTTCCACCATCTTGAGCACGCGCTCTTCCACCTCTTTCGTTTGCGCGTCCACCCTGACCGCCGCTACCGCCGCCACCACCATCATCATTATTTCCTGATTGTCCACTTTTTCCATTGTCCTTAAAGTTGGCTCCAGGTGCTTGACCACCTCCGCCGCCATCTCCACCACCTTTTCCGCCGCCACCACCGCCGCCACCTGCGGAGATGTTTGTATTACCACAGAACCAACATTGTCTATATGATTGCTTATCAGAATTTCCTCCTCCGCCACCACCACCACCTCCAGTGATTCTTCCACCAGAGTTATTAATATATCCGTTTGGTCTAATTCTTAATGCTACACCACCATCTTGACCATCTTTCTTTTGATCCGCACCATGCCCACCTTTTCCACCTTTACCACGAATTTTTTTTGAGTTTATCAAATAACATGCCGAATGAGTTCTACCAGATTGACTAATAGTTAATCCTCTATTACTTACCGAACTTGCCTGACAGTCTCCAGATGTTTGAACTACAAAATACACAGAATTTTCTGAGTTTCTTTTGTTTGATGGTGTTTCATTATTTTCAATATTAGATGTATTAACACTCACATCACTTCCACTTACACTAATCGTGTTCTGCCTAGCAAAGTAATAACTTTTACCTCTAAAAATAGACATTTTTATTTCATCAGTTCCAGCAGCTGGAGAACCTGAAGGTTGATTTGGAATATTTTTGAAGTGAGAAGTATATCCAGATTTTTTATGTTTATATTCAATTACTTTATCAGTACAATCATTCTTTTCTAAAACTGATCCACCATAATAATAATCACTAAGTCTTACATTTGATTTTGTTTGATTATACTCAGTGGCCATATCTCCTAAAGAAATTTGACCATTTTTTGGTAGTGTCATGATGACCTCCCTTCTAGGTTTTCTACTTTCTGAGTTAACTCTTTAATTGCTTCAATAAGTAATGGAACTAATTTATCATATTTAACGGTCAAATATTCATCATTAAATGGTGCTGGAGCAATTGCTTCTGGAAGAACTTTTTCAACCTCTTGTGCCGAAACACCAGCATATCTCTTTTTAGTATTAAAGTTTCCAAGAGAATTAGCAGTATCATTCCAATTAAATGTGAATCCTGATAAAGAATTGACTTTATCAAGAGCAGAATCAATTGTAAGTTTGTTTGTCTTCAAGCGATCATCAGATGCAAATGCAATAATATCGCCCTCACACTTAAATTCATTTGTAGAAGGATTGAATTTAATTTGCTGATCTCTAAGTAAGAATTGTACAACACCACTAGTAAGTGATGCCTCACTCATCATAATTGCACAATCTGAAGTAACACTCTTACCATCAGTTCCATGAACTCTAGCCTTACCTGCCGAAGTAGCTTCTCCATCAAAGGTTGTCGCTGTTACTGTATTGGTTGAAGCATTAATATTTCCATCAACAGTCAGTGTTCCATCAATCGTTGTAGAATCAAGTGTTGTACTTCCATCAACATCAAGGTTACCACCAACATAGAGTTTCTTCGCAATTGCACCACCACCATCAGTATTCAATGAAGCACTATTATCAGTTGAACTAGTTGCATCAGTATCATTTGTAATGGATACTCTACCAGCAATTGTAGTATTTCCAGTAGATCCAGCAACTTCGAAGTTGCTATTAGCGTTAATTGATCCATCAGATGAAGATAAAGTCAATCTCGTGGTTCCATCAACCGAGTCCTTGAGTAAAATACTCTTAGAAGAACCTTCTAAAGTAATGCTATTACGGAACGATGAGGTACTATCAACTCTTAAAGTTCCAGTGGTCCACAAATCATCAACAACCTTTACAGTACCACCATTAGAATCTAAGAATAGATTTCCAGATGCTGTAGTAATTGTATTATCAGAATCACCAGATGTTCCAACCGCTAATTGAAGTTCACCAATGTGTGCTTCAGAGAATGGTAGAGTCGAAACTCCAACAAATGCACCTTCATCAGTATCTGGAACAATACCAGTGCTGACTGTTACTCTACCCTGAAGTGTTGATACACCTTCAACATCAAGAGGAGAATTGATATCAACCTTTCCATTACCATTAGCATCAATGATAACATCACCATTTGAATTTGTAGAACTGATAGTATTAGCATCTAATCTGAGATTATCTGCATTCAGTTGTCCAAGAATAGTTACAGTGGAGTTGTCTCCACTTGTTCCAAAGTTAACATTGTTAACAGTATCAATTGTATCATTAGTAGCAGACAATGTGATGCCGCCTGCAGTAGAACTTACTGTATTTCCATCCAACTTCAGATTATCGATGAATGCTTCAGAGAAGGATAGAGACAGTGAACCAAGAGGAGCACCAGAATCTGCTGCTGGATAGAATCCACTACTAGAGGTTGTAATACCAGTGATGGTTACACCTAGTCCTGTGGTAGAGAACTTCTTAGCATCATTGAAGTAAAGATCTACAGAGCTGTTCTCATTACAGACGATTGCTTCTTCAGTAGAATTAGTTCTCAGAATTAGGCTTCCATCGACAGAATCAATGTAGAGATCCCCAGTACCAACGTCACGAATGTAACTATCAGATGCATCATGGAAGATTTCTAAATCATTACCATCACCAAATGTTGCTTTTACATTATCTTTAAAGTTAAGATCAGATTGGAACGTTACGAATCCAACGAAGTCGGAATTTCCTTGGATGAGAACGTCATTACTTACTTCTAAGTTATCGCTTACAGAAACAATACCTGCTTGTGAAGTGAGAATCAGATCACCAGTCCATGCATTGATTGTTCTATCTTCTGGTTCAGTTCCACCAGGTACGCCCTCTGTAGCAATACCGATACCAGCAATCCAAGCAGATGCCCATGGTTTAGCATCGGTTCCGATGAATGCACCTTCAAATGAATCTGGAACAAGACCACTATTAAAGGAAACTTCCTGATTGAAAGTAGTAACACCAGTGATATTCAGATTTCCACCAATGTTAACACTCTTCTGAACTGCTAAACCACCCTTAGTTACAATTGAACCAGTATTTGTGGTCGAAGAATCTGTAGTGTTCTTCTGATTAATTAAACCAGTTGTAATGAGATCACCGTTGAGTTTGAACTCATCGTTCATAATAACGTTTTCGTTAAACGTTACTGGTCCATCAAACTGTGAAAGAATTTGCTTAGACTTACCACCCTCAACAAGAATTCTTTCCTTAACAATGATTTCATCAAATACTGCACTCAGACGTGAAGGATCTTGTCCAGTAACAGTAGGAATAGGAATATCAAATGTTGTTTGCTCACCTGATGCAGAAGAATACTTTGTATTTCCAATGAAGAAGTCACCATCACTGTTCATACCAGTGTAGACGACACTACCGCAAGACTTCTCTTGAGATTGTGATAGGAAGTCCTCTCTTTCGGTAAGAGTTCTTGCCTGAATCTGAGGTAGACCAGTTGAGTAGTTACCAGGACCAAAACCAAGATATTCAAACGTATGACCAGATGCACGAACAATCGATGGTCTACGGAATTCAACTGCTAGTGGTTTGATCTTCTTAATCAATGAGTTCTGTTGATGTGCTGCCTTTTGAGTTCCAAGGGCACCACGAAGAACACTGATCTCATTATTACCAGAACCGCTGAGCGTGCTGCTAGCGATTCTCATAATTTCGTTATTGATTTGGACGTAAGATCCAAGTGGGAATCTACCAACTGTAGAAACACCAGCGTTCGCAGCAGAGATTTGGAATGTGGAGAATCCAACAACACTCTCAGTTCCAATATCTTCTAGTAGATATGCACTTTCATTACCATAGAAAGAAATACCTCTAGATCCAAGGTTTTCAGTTCCCGCTTCAGAAATAAGGTCATTAGCAGCAAAACCATGCTTCAGAACACGATGTGCAGATGTAGGATCTACAGTTGTCTTGAAGGTGAAGGTATGAATTCCAATTGTATCACTAACAACGAAGTCACCAATACTATTGTTACTGGAATCTACAATCTTGAACTTGTTACCAGCAACTAATCCATGAGCAGCAGTACAACTGACTGTAGAAATACCAGATGCTGTCGTGTATCCAACAGTAGTTACAACTGAAGTTGGTGCTACGTTAAAGATGTATTGACCAGAAGAAATTGATGGATCACCAGAAGTCTTCGCAATCGCTACCTGATTTGCAGAAGGAACGCTAACAATTCTATAAAGACCGTCAGTAACTGTTCCTAAACCAGTGATTTGTAGCGAATTTCCTTCTGCTCTAGAAACTGTAGCAGTGGTAATCGCAACTGTAGATCCACTAAATCCTTCAACTACCAGAGTTGTTGTTCCATAACCAGCACCACCATCAACAATATCTAAAGAGGTAATTGAGCTACCTGCGCCACTTACAATAAGATTTGCTGATGCTCCATCCCATGTGCTGCTCTGATTGAGAAGTCTTACGTTATAGTGTGTACCGATTGAATAACCAGTTCCACTTGTTAGTGTTGTATATCCAACAATACCATTCAGTCCATGTCTCTGTGACGTTGTTACTGTGGAAATACCACCAGATATAGTGGTTGATCCAGTAATTTCCGATACAAGACCAAACTTAGTAACAAATTCGTCGATTGTTTCTCTAGTTACGCTTCGCTTGAGATCACTTGTTACAACTTCACCAAGTGGAGATCTCTTAGCAAATGTCTTAGCAGCAGTTGGGTTATCATTAATGTTATCAGGATCTTTCTGAGGATAAAGATCTACAATACTCTGACTGTATTCATAATCAGTAAATGTATTTGGTACAGAGTTGTTTGCTTTCAGAACATAAGCATGGTAGATACCATCCTGTACATTGTAGATATATGGAGAGAGTGTTTCTGCTCTGTAGATATAGAAGTTAGACTGAAGATCGTTTCTTTCGAATCTAGGAAGTTCAGTATTTCTTTCAGTGAATGCTGAGAAAATACCTACGTTATGTGTTACTCCTTCAACGTCAGTTGTTGAATAAGTGAATGTCTTATTATCACTTACAGTTACGGTAAAGTCTCCATTATATCCAGTGACTCCAACACCAGTTAAGTTTCCAGAAGACTTAACATTCTTAATCAGAACTCTATCACCAGTTGATAGATTGTGTGGTAATTCGGTAATTACAGTAACAGTTCCCGAACTTTCAGAACAAGTGCTGATAAATCTTGGATTTCTCTTATAGTTGTAATTCTGAGTGGTAAGATTGGTCAGAGTAAACTCTGCATCATTAATAGGACCAGTTGTGCTACTTTCCTGAATTACAAATCCATCCTGAGGATCTTTTGCGTTTACAGATTCTTTTGGAACTACAATTCTTACTTTATAAATCTTCTCATCCAAACTTCTTGGATCTTCAATTCTCTTGAGGAATGTTACATCGGTTCTTGGTTCATTATCAAATCCAGCAACACCTAAAGATACAATTGAATTGTAGATATCGTTATTTGTCTCAGTAAATACGAACCAGTTAGATTGATTAGGATCCCATTGAATTGGTGAACCAAGTTCGCCAGCATTTACATCAGATAGTCTGGTAAGAACTCTGAGACTTGTTCCACCATACAATTGAATGGCGAGACCATTCTGAGCATTAGTAACAGATGATGCAACTCTTAATGTGTTTACACCCTCTCTGATTGCATAATAAACTCTATTTTCTACAAGATTCTCTGGTAGATCACCATCATCACTTATGATAATGATTTTGGTTCCAGTTTGAATTGTGTGATTTGACGATAAAGTCAAAGTCTCATAGTTTGGTGCCGAAGTTGTAGAAGCTACTGTATATTCTTTGTATGCACTCGATGTTCCTTGAGCTAGTGTAGAAGACGTGCTGACGACATTATCAGTCATCAAGATCTTCGCAGTCTTTGTTGTAGCATCTGGAAGAGTCAGATTTAATACATCATTGACTTTAGCACCAACTCGATATCCCTGAAGAAGGTTGGGTGGTACGTTGTCTTCAGTATTGAATCCAAAGAGATATAGATGACTTGAAACACCGACTGCAGTTGTTAGACCAACGTCAATAGAAACCCAGTCAATGTTTCTTTCTACTGAAGGAATATATTTTGGAGTAATAACTGAGGTTACATATGCATTATCATCCTTAGCAAATGCTTCCTTCTTGAATCCTTCTGCTGAAAGAGAGAATTGACCGAAGTTGGAGTTTGAGTTGGTAATCGATGCGTCACCACCAGACTGTGCATCAAAGTGCTTATTAAATCCGATTGCGAAAACAGAAACAACCTGAATAAACGAGTCATTAATGACTTTAATGTGTGTTGGTTCCCATCCAGGTCTATAGATTGCACGCGAATCTAGGTGATAAACAGTCTCGGTAGCAGTAGAAGCAGACTGTGAAGATAGATTTGTTCCTGTTGTGGTAGTAACGGGAATACCAGAATAAGATCTAGTTACATTATCATATTTTACAAATGCACGATCGTCTTTCTGAAGAGACACAGCAGTGAACTGTGCAACAACCATGGATTTGAAACCAGATGCTTTACTACCATCTGCCTTCATACCATTCATACCCCAGACAGATCTTAGTGAGGTATTGAAGATATAAGGAGAAGCACCTTTTACAGTATCAGTCTCGATCGTAACTGTTGCAGAACCAGATGGACTTGCATCTAGATCATTTCTAACAGTTGGAAGTAGATATGTAAATGTTGTTGTATCTGCTACAGACTGAACAACAGTAGAAACGTTGTAGTCGTTTGTGTTTACACCACGAATCTTAATTGGTGTTCCAGCAGTAAGACCATGCTCTTCTGTTGTTGTAACTGTTACAACCTGATTAGGTGTAGCACCATCACCAGAAATGATACTAGAGATGTTTACAGGATCTGTTGCGAATGCACCAACAATTTCCCATTCTGGGCGCTCTTTCGCAAATGCTAACGATGCAAGTGGGAATTTCTGAGATGCAGGAATCTGTCTACCAGAACCTTCATTAAATGCCTGCGATAACTTCGCATAGTACATATCAAGGTCGGTGATGTCGTATCCAGTAGGTACGTTTACACCATCAGCATACTCAAAGCAAGTTAGTTTGTGGTGAGAGAATGTTGGTAGTGAAAGATTACCAGATCCCTCAGTAAAAATTGAATTATTTGTATAAACTAGTTCTTCTGGATTTGCATCAAATAGAGAGAACTGCCAGAAGTAGCAGTTACCAGTGATTCTGAAAATAGCAGAATCTGGTACATTAGAATCAGTTGGGTTTGGAACATACTTAGGTCTGATCTTAGTCTTTCTCAGGTCTAGACCAACAAGAGATGTACCTCTTGGTAGAATTACACCACCATGAACACTATTAAACTTATAAAGAACGTTATCTTCTTGAGTCAGGTCAAAGTTTGACTCTAGTGTTAATGTAAGTTCATCAGATGCTGGAGCCGTGATTTGACCAGATGGACTCTCAACTTCTGCTGTCGCAGTTCCAGTCGCACGAATACCATATCCAGGTCTGTTATCAATTATGTGCTCGCCAGGAAATACAAGGATTGTCGTTCTATCATTCTTATCGTTATCGTTTCCAGTTACAAATGAAAATCTCGCTGCTTCAATTAATGCTCTCTGAATTGTCTTAAACGGTTTCGTCAGAGAATTTCCTTGGTTCGTAATGCTATCGGTCGCATCAAGATCATTAGAATTTACATATAGAATTCTACCTTCATAATTCTTGATAAAATTCTCTAGCTTATTAAGAGGCATCGGATTATATTGACCAAAATAATTTCTATGATTTATTTATCATCCCATAAAATCTTCTTCGTCATAGAATGGAATCAAATCTTCTGGTAAATCTTTTGGATTAGAAATTTCTATAGGATCAAAGCAAGGATGCATTGATTCCTGAATCATATAGTTGGAACCCTTATACACATCATCTATTTCATAAGATTTATTTTTATTTGCTTCTTCTACCAATTCTAGATCATGAAGATGTCCATCAGGCATTTCATCAAAAGTAAATGGAATACCTTCGAAGAAATACATCTTTACGATATATTTCTCTTCGTTATACCAAACGTGCTTTGTTGTAATGGTATACGACATAACATTCTCTTTAATGTTATTTATTTTTATAGGACGAGGGGGAATTGAACCCCCACGGGCACAATGCCCAACAGATTTTAAGTCTGGTGCGTCTACCAATTCCGCCACCGTCCCGTAGGTGCTCCTTGTCAGGATCGAACTGACCTTTCTTCTGTTATGAGCAGAGTGCTTTCACCAGAGAGCTAAAGGAGCATTCGCTATTCGCAAATAGCGAATAGGAGTACTGGGAGTTGAACCCAGACTACCCCGTTATAAGCAGGGCGCTCTAACCATTAAGCTATACTCCCAGATGATGAACTACTGAGCTTCGTTATTATTCTCAGTGTATATTCGGAAAAGTTCATCATCTGCTGGTATCATAACTGCTGCCTTACCATCATCTCCCATAATACCTAT
>Ga0075476_10001805_pt1 | contig 10142 bp, 10 predicted proteins | sample DEB08_DNA_5_FD_76339 | JGI IMG/M metagenome (GOLD analysis project Ga0075476, IMG submission 76339) | Aqueous microbial communities from the Delaware River and Bay under freshwater to marine salinity gradient to study organic matter... | ecosystem: Environmental > Aquatic > Marine > Coastal ...
GTTCAGTCGCGGATCTGGCGCGGACAGAGACGCTCTTACTATTGCGTCCCTTACGGGCCCTATTACATTTGGGGCGCGACCGCGCGGATATTGCGCGGCTTGGCCGATCAGATGGGTCCGCTATGAAGATTGATCCCACCGCGCTTGATATCCAGACCCTAGCACCGCTTTTCACGGCCTTCGAGGAGGCCGGCGCGCGGCTTTTATATGTGGGCGGTTGTATTCGTAATGCGGTGATGGGGGGTGCGGCAACGGATATTGATTTGACCAGTGACGCCGTGCCAGATCAGATGCGGCGGATTGCGCAAGCCCATGGGATTCGGGTTGTCGACACCGGCGCAGATCATGGAACACTGACGTTTTTGCTCGGTGGCAAATCTTATGAAATCACCACATTTCGCCAAGATGTGACGACCGACGGTCGGCATGCTGAAGTTGTTTTTGGCACATCGCTTGAACAAGACGCCGCGCGCCGCGATTTTACCATGAATGCGCTCTATGCAGAGGCGTCGGGCCAGGTGATCGACCCATTGGACGGGCTGGCCGATGCGCAAGCGCGGCGGTTGCGTTTTATCGGTGAGCCGCAAGCTCGTATCGCGGAAGATTATCTGCGTATCTTGCGGTTTTTTCGGTTTTGGGCTTGGTATGGCGATCCCCTCGAAGGTGTTGATGCGCTGGCGCTCGCGGCCTGTGCGGCTTTGCAATCGGGTTTGGAGCGAATTTCTAAAGAACGGATCGGCGCTGAGCTGCTCAAACTATTGGCCGCCGCCGACCCAGCCCCAGCGCTGGCCGCAATGGAGGCAGCTGGCATCTTGGGGCGCGTGCTGCCAGGGGCTTCGGCGCGCTCGGTTTCGCTTTTGGTGGACCTAGAGCGGGAGCATCCGCCCGATGCGCTACGCCGTCTGGCCTGTCTTGGTGGTGAGGCGGTGCAAGAGCGCTTGCGGTTGTCAAATGTGCAGGCGCGCCAGGTTGAAGCGCTGCGGTATCACGGGCAAAACACATCAAAAGCCTTGGCGCATGGATATGCGCTGGGCGCGGCGCAGGGCTGGTCGTCTTGGCTGCTGCGCGCGGCCTGGATGGAGAACAGGGTCACAGAGACAGAGCAAGAGGCGGTGCGCCGCGGCGCCCAGTCTATTTGCCCCGTTTCGGCGGCTGATTTAATGCCAAAGCACCAGGGCCCAGCGCTTGGGGAGGCTTTGAAGCGTGCACAAGACATTTGGATTGCACGGGATATGCAGATCACCAAAGATGAAATATTGGTGCATTTGGACGGCCTTGGGTGACCTGCCCTGTCTCAAGGGTTTGTTTGTTTAACCACATTATTTTGTTTGCAAAAAAGCATAGCCGCAGTATTCTGTTCGGCTATGTTTAGATTTTTTGAAAGATTGGTTGATCCCTATCAACCCTACCCAGTCAGCAATCGTCCACCGCGCGCGCTTTTGGCCTTTTTGCGTGACTATCTGCGCCCGTTCAAAACGATATTTTGCTTTTCTGCCTTTTTTCAAACGCTTGTTGCCGCGGTCCAGATTTTTCTGATCTGGTATTTCGGGCGACTGATTGTGTTGATGACAGAGGCAACGCCGTCTGAGTTTTGGGGCAATCATTGGGTGGAATTGGCTTTGGTCACCGGGTTTATTCTTCTGATTCGACCGCTGATTGATACGGTTTCGACCCTTTTGCTCAACAATACGATTTTGCCGAATGTGGGCACTTTGGTGCGCTATCGGGCGCATCGCCATGTGTTGCGGCAATCTGTGGGTTGGTTTGAAAATGATTTTGCTGGGCGCATTGCCAATCGGATCATGCAAACCCCGCCTGCGACGGGTGAATTTGTCTATCAGCTGATTGATGCGGTCACCTTTTCGTTTGTTTATTTGATCGGGGCATTTTTCCTATTGGGCGAGTCTGATCCTCGGTTAATGATCCCCCTTGCGATGTGGACGGGGCTCTATTTCGCTTTGGTCGTTTGGACTGTGCGGCGCGTTAGCCCGGCATCGGCGGCGGCGTCGAATGCGCGCAGTGCCGTGACCGGGCGGGTGGTGGACAGCTACACCAATATTCATGCGGTCAAAATGTTTTCCCAGAACGATCAAGAGTTGAACTATGGGGTAGAGGCGATCGAAGAGGCGCGTGTGACCTTTCAAAAGGAAATGCGGCTTTATACGACCATGGAATTTGGTCTTATTTTGTTGGATGGCTGTTTGGTCGTCAGTGTTGTGGGTTGGGCCACCTACCTGTGGAGCATCGGCAGCGCGGATGTGGGCGTGGTGGCCGCTGCTGCAGCCCTTACCCTGCGGATGAGTGGCATGTCCCATTGGATCATGTGGGCACTGACCACGCTTTTCAGAGAAATGGGGGTTATTCGCGAGGGGATGGAGACCATTTCTGCTCCCATTGAGCTGGTTGATGCGCCAGGTGCTCAGGAGTTGCAGATGAAGGCAGCGCATATCTCAATTGCCGGTCTGACGCATCGCTATGGCAAGGAGTTTGGTGGGCTTGAGAATATCTCGCTTGAGATTAAGCCTGGTGAGAGCCTGGGGTTGGTTGGGGCGAGCGGCGCGGGGAAATCAACCCTCATAAAGCTATTACTTCGGTTTTATGATGTGGAATCTGGGGCGATTTATTTTGATGGGCAAAATATTTCTCACGTCACACAGGACAGTTTGCGGGCGCAAATTGGTGTGGTGCAGCAAGACAGCGCGCTGCTGCACCGTTCTGTGCGCGACAATATTCTTTACGGCAAACCCGGAGCGACTGAGGAAGACATGATCGAGGCGGCGAAAAAGGCCGAAGCGCATGATTTTATCTTGCAGCTCGAAGATCCGGAGGGGCGCACAGGCTATGATGCACAGGTCGGTGAACGGGGTGTGAAACTTTCAGGCGGTCAGAGACAAAGGGTGGCTTTGGCCCGGGTGATCTTAAAAGATGCGCCGATTTTAGTGCTGGATGAGGCCACCTCGGCACTGGACAGTGCGGTAGAGGCAGACATTCTGGAGACGCTGTACCGTGTCATGCGCGGCAAAACCGTGATTGCAATTGCGCATCGTCTGTCAACCATTGCGCGTATGGATCGCATTGTGGTGCTTGACGAGGGACGCATTGTAGAAGAGGGAACCCATGCCAGCCTGTTAGAAGCCAATGGGGCCTATGCTGGATTTTGGAAGCACCAATCTGGTGGCTTTTTGGCAATGGAAGAGACCTGATGGAACTCACAATCGAACGTTTAGGGCACCTGGGCGATGGTTTGGCCGCGGGGCCAATTTTTGTTGATCGCGCCCTGCCTGGAGAGGTGTTCTCTGGGGATTTGCTGGGCGATCGGCTGCAAAATACACGAATTGTCACGCCCTCCAAGCATCGTATCACCCCTATGTGCAGCGCATTTAAGCGCTGTGGGGGCTGCGCGTTACATCATGCACATCCTGATTTTGTGGCTCAGTGGAAACAAGAGGTTGTGGTGCGGGCCTTGGCGGCGCAGGGAATCACAGCGGAAATTCAAGCGCTTCACACATCGCCAGAAAATTCCCGTCGCCGCGCCAAACTCACAGGCCGACGCACAAAGAAGGGTGCAACGGTGGGTTTCTTTGGCAAGGCCAGCGACACAATTCAGCCGATTGAGCCCTGCAAGGTTCTGGTGCCTGAGATCATGCGTATCATACCGGCGCTTGAACAATTCACGGTCCAATTTGGATCTCGCAAGGGGCAGCTGGGCTTTTGGGTCCTGGCAACAGATCGGGGGATTGATGTCTCTGTTGAGGGATTGGATCATCTCGCAGATACAGATTTTGGCCCATTTGCCCAATGGGCTGGATCCAATGGAATTGCGCGGCTGTCCGTGGGAAATGAAATCATTTGCCAGCATCAGGCGCCGCAAATGACCTTTGGCAGGGTAAAAGTCTCTCCGCCACCCAGGGCATTCACCCAAGCCACCTCTGCGGGCGAGCGCGCGCTCCAAGCGGCGGTGGCGCGTGCATTGGCGGGAGCGGATCGGGTGGTTGATTTGTTCTCTGGCGCTGGCACATTGGGATTGCCGCTGGCGGATAGGGCGACGCTGCATTGTTTTGAGAACGATGCCGGTTTGCTTGAGGCTTTGGCCCATGGCGTGCGTCACACGCAGGGGATCAAGAGTGTCACAACCTCCACCCGTGATTTGTTTCGCAATCCTGTTGACCATACGGACTTGAAACCGTTCAACGCCGCCATCATCGACCCACCTCGCGCCGGCGCAGAGCAGCAAGTGGGGCAATTGGCGCAAAGCGATTTGCGCGATATTGCTATGGTGTCATGCAATCCTGTCAGTTTCGCGCGTGATGCGGCCTTGCTTTGTAACGGCGGTTATTTGCTAAAATGGATTGAAGTGGTTGATCAATTTAGATGGTCGCCGCATATCGAGATCGTTGCCCATTTCAGCAAGGTTTAAAAATCGATGACATATCTTCAAACAACTCTTGAGTCCGCCGGAGTTCGTAAATTCATCACCGCGGTGATTTTATTTAATGCGGTTATTCTTGGGTTAGAGACGTCCGCGATGGTCATGGCGCGCGTCGGTACGTTTATTGGAATTTTGGATCGCATTTGTCTGGCAATATTTGTGGTGGAACTGGCGCTGAAGCTGTTGGCCTATCGCTTTAGGTTTTTCCGCGATGGTTGGAATATTTTTGATTTTGCAATTGTTGCAGTGTCACTTGTTCCTGCGGCTCAGAGCTTGTCAGTCCTGCGGTCTTTGCGCATTTTGCGTATATTGCGCGTGGTGTCTGTGGCGCCGCGCCTGCGCCGGGTGGTGGAGGGGTTCATCACCGCCTTGCCGGGTATGGCGTCCGTCTTTTTGTTGATGGGGATCATTTTTTATATTGGATCGGTAATCTCAACAAAACTCTTTGGCGCTGATTTTCCGCAATGGTTTGGGTCACTCGGGCAGTCGGCTTATTCTCTATTCCAGATCATGACATTGGAAAGCTGGTCGATGGGGATCGAGCGCCCAGTGATGGAAGTATATCCCTATGCTTGGGTGTTTTTTGTACCCTTTATCATGGTCACCACCTTTGCTGTGGTGAACCTGCTGGTGGGTTTGATTGTAAACTCCATGCAGGATGCGCATTCTGAAGAAGCAGATCAAAAAACCGATACCTATCGTGACGAGGTATTGGCGCGACTTAAAGCCATTGAGGAGCGTTTAATCCAAGATTGATGAGTTGTATTTTAATCATCCTGAGGTAGAGATGGGCTAGGTGACTTAGGGTGAGGACAATGAGAGTTTTTAATATCGTCGCGATGTTTTGCATCGCTTTGGTCTTGGCCGCCTGTTCCGATCCCAAGCCTATTTTGCGGACCGATCTTCCGAAAGCAACAGCCTTGGTTTTATACAAGGCTGAACGCCGCATGTACTTGTTTCAAGGTAACACGGTTATCAAAGAATACGACTTTAAATTGGGTTTCGCACCCATTGGACATAAGAAATTTGAAGGCGATGGCAAAACCCCAGAGGGGCAGTATTTCATTGATCGCAAAAACCCCAACAGCCAATTTCACCTATCTGTCGGCATATCATACCCCAATGCGGCGGATCGACGGGCCGCTGGGACGCGAAGTCCGGGAGGTGACATTTTCATACATGGAACGCCCCGGCCCTATCGCTTCTTTTTCAAAGATTGGACCTGGGGCTGTATTGCGGTGAGCAATCGTGAAATTGAAGAGATTTATGCGATGGTTGACATCGGCACGCCGATTTGGATTTACCCCTAGAGCCTGTTCGGGGGGCTTTAGCGGTTTTACTGTTGCGCCTCGATGCCGGTGACCAAAGTCCACCAAATTTTGCCGCCCGGTTCTTGATACCAGCTGAAACCCATTTCTTGCGCCTCTGGGGCGAGGATGATTGTGCGCGTGGCTGGGGTCTCCATCCAGGCCGCGAGGGTTTCAAGCTCTGACTCAAAGGTCTCGGAAATATTTTCTCCAAGAAGCGTGCCCTCATATCCGACGCGTTCCATACGGTCGAGCGGAGAAGATCCGTCAGAGCCGAAATGCCAGGCGCGGTTTTGCACCGACATATCGCGCGCATGCGTGGCGGCTGCGGCGTTGAGCTTGGCATTAAAGATCAATGTTTGCAGGCCAGCTGCGCGCCGAAGGCTGTTTATGCCATCTAAGATGCTGTATTGAATGCGCGCGCCGTCAGATGCTTTGATGACATATACTGGACGCAACGGGCGATCTCCCGGCTCTAGGTTGGAGCCGGTATTTTGTGTGCATCCCATCAATAGGAGCAAGCCAAACGCTAGAACGACCCGATAAATCATCTTGAACCCTCAATTCTGTGCAGCGTACATAGCGGCAAAGCGTTGCCAATCAAACCCAATATTAAGACAAATGCTGTACATCAGGCGTGTTTGATTTGTGTGTTGTCGATTTTCTTTGTAAGCATCCTCAACATATGTGGAGTGAATACCATGGGCGGAGCAGAAAACCATTTGCCAAGACGGGCATTTTTGACGGGGGCGGCATCCTTGTCGGGGACGCTTGCCCTGTCGCAGGAGACAGGCGTGTTTGATGCTGTGGAGGCAGAAACAGAGTCCAGCGAGACGGCTCTGCGCAATATCAGCAGTTTTAGAATGTTGGATTGGCGCCCCTATTTTGACACGCTTAAGAATGGGGCGATTTTGTCCGACATTGACTCGCGCGCGCTGCATTACTGGTCTGAAGACGAGTCGATCTACAAGTTATACCCAACATCTGTTCCGATGACCGCGGATTTAACACGCAAAGGCCGGACGAAAGTTGTGCGCAAAGTTGTGGGCCCATCCTGGCGACCAACCCCAGAGATGCGCAAACGCAACCCGGAATGGCCTGAATTCGTAGGGCCAGGGCCGGACAATCCATTGGGAAGCCACGCGCTATATCTTTCTTGGACCTATTACCGTATTCACGGCACCCATGACACGCGAAAGATTGGCCGCAGATCCTCGAATGGCTGCATCGGACTTTACAACGAGCAAATTGCCGAATTATATGAACTCACCAAGGTTGGCACACAGGTGTTGCTAATTTGACGAGTGTCGCGGGTTTGGGCGAAGATACGCCGAATCCGCATTTGCAAAAACAAATTTAATTTGCTTTATCCGGAGCGTCATCTGGATGGGTTAACTTTTCGGTTCAGCACATGATGCGTGAGAACCAAAACGAATGGAGAATAAAATGAAAAAACTAATTTTGGCGACTGTCTTTGCAGCAGCGACAACGACCGCTTTCGCAGGCGGTATGAGCGAACCGGTCATGGAAGCACCTGTTGTTGCGTCCACAATGGACGAAGCAGCTGGTTCTGCAAGTTCGCTGTTGATCCCATTGGCGTTGATCGCAATCGTGGCATTGGCAACTAAATAATCACTTGCTTGCAAGTATCAATTGAAAAAAGGGCCGCTGTTTCAGTGGCCCTTTTTTTGATTAAATCCAGCCTTGCAGATTTTCTGAAATCACATTGCTCAAGGTTTCAATATGTTCCTTGCTGTCATTCAAGCAGGGGATATATGTGAAATGTTCGCCGCCGGCGTGCTCAAAGCTTTCTTTGATCTCTTCGTTAATTTCTTCCAGCGTTTCGATACAGTCGGCTGAAAAAGCCGGGGCGCAGACCGCAATATTTTTCTGGCCCTTCTCGGCCATACGGGCCACTTCTTCGACCGTATAGGGTTGCAACCATTCCTCTGGACCGAATTTCGATTGGAAGGTGGTTACGATTTCTGTGTCATCCCAACCCAAACGCTCTTTCAATAGGCGCGTGGTTTTTTGGCACTGGCAATGGTAGGGATCACCCTGCATCAAATAGCGTTTTGGCACTCCATGATAGGAACACACCAAAACCTCTGGGCGCAGCTCGGCGGTTTCATACGCCTTCTCAATCGAGGTCGCCAGCGCGTTGATATAATCTGGACGATCAAAATATGGGCTAACAGTCCGTGCGGCAGGTTGCCAAGTTTGTTTGATCAAGCTTCGGAAAAACTCATCATTGGCTGTGGCGGAGGTGGCCCCGGCGAATTGCGGATAGAGTGGAAAGAACAGAATTTTCTGGCAGCCGGCATCCACCATCTTTTGCACAACGGACTGGGTGGACGGGTTGCCGTAGCGCATACAATACTCAACCATAACACCGCCGTCATAGCGTTTCGAGATTTCTGTGCGCACAGCTTCGGTTTGTGCTTTTGTAATGGTGGCCAAAGGGCTTTCATTGGCTTCCATGTTCCAAATCGACTTATAAGCCGCGCCGGAAGAAAATGGTCGTTTTGTTAAGATGATGAGCTGGAGCAAAGGTTGCCAAAGCCAGGGGCTATAATCAATCACCCGCCGATCCGATAAAAATTCACCCAGATACCGGCGCATCGACCAATAATCATAATTGTCCGGTGTGCCCAGATTGGACAGCAAAACCCCAATCTTTGGTGCCTTCACCTTTGGGTGATCTGCTGGTGCAGCGGATAAGGGCAAATAGGTGGTGTCTTGATCTGTCACGGCGTGCTCCTGAATCTGTTCCCTTGCAAATAACTGGAAAATGGGTCTCGTCAATTGCCCAAGGAGCTTTTTGCCTCTTCTAACGCTTGTTGGAGCGATTTCGTCACGGATCCGGGCTTTAATGCTTTGGGTTGGCTCGCATGCGGCGCCCAACCTGAAAGGAAAACCAAATCGAAGGTGCAAGTAATGCGGCTGTCATCTGCTGGGAATTCTGTGGCAAAGATCTCTTGGGCCCGGTCAAATAGTGATTTGGGGGTGAAGGTTTTTGGACGCGCCGTCATGATATTGGTTTCACCCATGTCGCGCAAATCGCGCATGAGGTGATAAATATCGCTATAGGCCGCCGGTATTTTTAGCGAATCTGCCACGGGCAAGGCGAGGCCGGCCCGCTGCAAGAGGGAGCCAAGCTCTCGAATTTCCGCCATAGGGGTGACCCGCGGTGACAGACCGCCGCGCAAATCCGCTTCTGCCGTTGATAGGGCACTGCGCAGTTCTGTGAGGGTCTGACCTCCAAAACATACCCCCATAAACAGCCCATCGGCTTGCAGCGCGCGGCCGCATTGCACCACTTGGCCTATGGGGTCATTGCAATGATGCAGCGCCATTGCGTGGACGACGAGATCATGCTGCCCGGGGCTCAATTCCAGCAGATCCTCATCGCGCACCAGTTTTGCGTTGGGAAAGGCACCCGACCAAACCTGTGGAAAACCGGTGACGATGGCGACGGATTTAAACTGCCTGTTAACCGCTTTCAGTCTTTCTAGAATTTCAGTGCAGGCCAGCTCTTGCAAAAACATGCCTGAAGCGCAGGCACGCGCGCGTGCTTCGGCTTGAGTTATCGGATCGAAGAGTGCAGGCGCTGTCATTGCTCTGAGGTAGAAGGGAGCCGTGTGGTTTGCAAGGTGTGTTGCAAGCGATTTATCCTAATCAATGTCCCGGTTGTCGGGTCTTGGTGCAAAATCATTTGCATCTTTGCCCAGAATGTTGGCGCGAGGCGCATTTTATTGCGGGCTGTGCCTGTCCGAAATGTGGTGGGCAAATGTTAGGGGATCACAATGATGCAAATATTCTTTGTGACGATTGCTTAAACAACCCGCGCCCCTGGATCAGTGGGCGCGCGGTGTTTTCGTATAATGCCAAAGCCCGCAGTATGATTTTGGCCCTGAAGCGCCACGATCGGCATGATCTCATAGCGCCTTTTGCCCATTGGATGTTGCGCCGAGGAGCGGATATTTTTCCACCCTCCCCTGTGCTCATTCCAATTCCTTTGCATTGGCAACGGCAGTGGCGCCGGCGGTTTAATCAATCTGCGCTCATTGCGCAGAAGATGGCGCAGATGGCGGGACTTGAGTGCTGTTTGGATGGGTTGAAGAAGTGCCGCCGTACGCCGGAGCTTAAGGATCACACTGCTGAGGAACGCCGGAAATTGCTGCATGCTTCTATGGCGATAAACCCGGCGCGAGAAGGATGTGTGGCTGGTCGTGCGGTGGTTTTGGTGGACGATGTTTTTACATCTGGGGCGACTTTTTCGGAAGCTGCGCGGGTGTGTTTGGACGCTGGTGCGAAAACTGTTTCTGTCATTGCATTGGCCCGCGCTGCAAAACCGTCGTGATCTATGCTCCATAGCCCCGCGGCATGGTGCGCGTGGTGAAGAG
>Ga0075476_10001811_pt1 | contig 10138 bp, 12 predicted proteins | sample DEB08_DNA_5_FD_76339 | JGI IMG/M metagenome (GOLD analysis project Ga0075476, IMG submission 76339) | Aqueous microbial communities from the Delaware River and Bay under freshwater to marine salinity gradient to study organic matter... | ecosystem: Environmental > Aquatic > Marine > Coastal ...
ACAGTAAGAGAGCAAAACTCTGAGATCTGGGTAACGTGGAATCCAGAAATAGAGAATTCAGCAACAGATAAACGGTTTAGAAAGGATCCACCCAAAGACTCTAAAATAGTTGAAATAAATTACCAAGATAATCCTTGGTTTCCTGTTGTATTAGAGCAAGAGAGGCTGAATGACCTAGAGAAGAGGCCAGAGCAGTATAACCATATATGGGGCGGCGGCTATGTAGAAGATTCTCAAGATGCTCTTTGGAGTAGGGCGTTAATAGATGCAACGAGAGTAAACTATATTCCTAACAGTGAGGATTTTTGGTTTGTTAGAATTGTTGTTGGTGTTGATCCTGCTACGACAAAGAAGAAAGGCTCAAATGAAACGGGTATAGTCGTGGCTGGCTTAGGTAGTGATGACCATCTTTATATATTGGCGGATTACAGCGGTAGGTATTCACCAGCTGAGTGGGCAGAACAAGCATGTAAAGCCTTTGATGAATGGCAGGCTGATTTGATAATAGCAGAGGGTAATCAAGGCGGGGAAATGGTAAAACATACTATTAAAACCCACAATCACAATGTTAATGTTAAAATGATACATGCAAGTAGGGGCAAACAAGCAAGGGCGGAGCCTATAGCTGCTATATTTGAAGAGGGTGAAGCCCATTTTTGTGGCAGGATGAGGCAACTAGAAACTATGTGCTGTACTTGGGAGCCTTTAAGCGGTGATGAAAGCCCTGATAGATTGGATGCAATGGTTTGGGCTGCAACTGCTTGCAAATTGGGCAATGGTATATTTGAGGCTAAAACGCTGGCGGGGTTCTACTAATGGCAGATGGTTTGTTATCAAAATTGCAGCAGGCAGGATTGCCCATTACGGGCATTACTTATGGTGATCCTGTAAAACAGGGTGATAACTACTCAAACGCTGCAAGAGTGGGCAGGGAGTACACAACCGGAGAGAATACACTAATAACAGTCTGTAATGTTACGTGGAGCAGTGGCCCTACAGAGGCTCAAAGGCGAGAATTCAGAAGGATTGCGGGGGTGCCTTATATTTTGTCTGATGAGGTAACGGCACCTATTACAGATGGTTTTGATCCTTCACAGGTTACTCTGGTTTTATGGCTTGATGGGGCTGATTCTGAGACTGTTACAGAAAGCGCTGGAAAGGTTACTCAGTGGGATGATAAGAGCGGCAATGGTTATAATGTTTCTAATGGCGTTACTGACAATCAGCCTACCTATGCTGATAGCGCTATAGTATTTGATGGCAATGACTTATTGAGCGTTGGCGGTGCAATTTATTCGGGCGCTGTCAGCGTTTATGCTGTGCGACAATCTTCTGATGCTACTACTTGTGATTTTTCTAATACAAGTGCCAGATATATGGGTATGGCGCAAGATGCAAGCCCAAGCACTGTTTATGGAAATGTTGGCTCTCCTACGCTATATGTAGATGGTACTGAATTGGTATCACCAACTAGAAATACATTCCATGATGCTGCAAATACAGGATCTGATATGCTGTATTCTTTAACTGGGGCGGATTTAACAAGCTGGACTGATTTTTATTTAGGGTTCTATGATGCATCACCAACAAGCCCTTTGAATATGCTTGGCAATTATTATGAGGTGGTGATAGTTGAAGGCACAGATACAGAAGAGGATAGGCAGATAATGGAAGGTTATCTAGCCCACAAGTGGGGTATAGAAGCTTCACTACCTGCAGAACACCCATATAAAAGCGCAGCACCATAAGGGGGCTTTATGAGTACGCAAGATGAAAATTATATAACTTCAGAGAATCAGAGCTACACAGAGCGGCGGCAACAGTGGCAAAAAATACGTGATGTTATTGAGGGTGAGGATCAGGTAAAAGAGCAGGCCACAATATATCTTCCACAGCCATCAGCACAGAATAGTAATCAATATGAAGCTTACAAAAAGAGAGCTTCATTTTATGGCGTTTCAGAGCGAACACTTAGGGGCATGGTGGGGCTAATTTTCAGGAATGAGCCGCAAATAACGTTACCAACAAGATTAGATTCAATGATTGAAGAGGCTTCAAATCAAGGTCACTCAATGGTTGTATTAGTTCAGGAGATGCTGCAAGAGGTTCTTTCAATAGGTAGATATGGGTTATTGTTAGACTATCCAGCAGAGGCGAGGATTGACCAAGCCCCATATATAGCAGCCTATACAGCAGAAAATATAGTGGATTGGACTGAAGAGTACACAGGCGGCCAGAGGGTTCTAACAAGAGTATTGTTAAGAGAAGATATAGATAATCCTTTGGGTAACGATTATGAAAGATTCCTTGAATTGCTTATCAATGATGGCGTTTATGAGGTCAGAAGGTGGATAACTGAAAATGGAGCCACTCCAATCATGGAAGGTGAGCCAGTTATTCCAATGGTCAATGGTGCACCACTTTATTACATTCCGTTTGTCTTTGTTAGCCCATACAATTTAAAGGCATCTGTACAGAAACCACCCTTTCTTGATTTAGCTAATATCAATCTAGCACACTACAGAAATAGCGCAGATTATGAGCACGCCCTATATTTAACAGCACAACCAACACCCTTTATAACTGGAAACGTAACAGAATCAGATAGGCCAAAAGCAATTGGAAGCGGCACTATTTGGATATTACCTGAAGGTGGAAGCGCTGGAATGTTAGAATTTTCAGGTAGTGGTGTTCAGGCTCAAAGAGATGCAATGAGCGATAAAGAGCAACGTATGGCATCATTGGGCGCCAGAATGATCAATGATGGCAAATCCAGAAATGAGGCAGCAGATACCGCGAGGATGAGGGGCCAAGGGGAAACTTCTCTTTTATCTAGTAGCGTTATGATGTGCGAGCAGGCCATTATCAGGCTTCTAACATGGGCGGCTGAGTGGGTTGGAGCTTCACGGGATGAAGTTTCATTTAAGCTTAATAGAGATTGGGTTGAAGCAAAGCTAACATCACAAGAATTGGATGCACTTGTAAGAAGCTGGCAGGGCGGGGCTATTAGTCGTTTAACTCTTCATGAGAATCTTCAAAAAGGTGAGCTTATACCGATGCAGCGCACAGCAGAGGAAGAGCAAGAGCTAGTTGAGGCAGATAATGGCTGAAACAGTCAATGAAAAGCTGTTTGATTTTCAAGTAGCCCAATCTATCAGATGGATTAAGCTGGGAAACAGAGAGGCAAAAGAAGCGGTTAAGATCCTAGAAAGCGTTAATGAGAAGCTATCTAATATAATCCGTGATGGCTCTTTCTCTTCTATGAGAAGGGAGGCTTTGAAGGCTCAGGTAGAGAATCTGCTTGATGTTATGCATGATCAGATTGAAGAGAGTCTAACGAGTACCGCTCATGAAGTGGCTGTTTTAAGTAGCCAGATAGAGGTGGATCTTCTAAAGCAGTCGTTGCCTATAGCCTTAGATATAGTAACACCCAATTTGGGGGTGCTTCAAAATGCGGCTACTTTAGAGCCGTTTAACGGGGCGGTTTTAGGTGATTGGATTGAAGAGCTTAGAAAGAATGATAAGGCTAGAACATGGAGAACTATACTTGATGGAATAATAAGCGGTGAAACCACAGATAATATAGTCAGATCTGTTATTGGTAGCCCTTCATTAAGGTACAAGGATGGAGTTAGAGAGGTTACTAAAAGAGGCATTAGAACATTAGTAAGAACATCCATTAATCATGCTACAAACGTGGGGCGTGATCAGGTTTGGAGCAGCAATCAAGATTTGGTTAAGTATGTAAAATGGGTTTCAACATTAGACACTAGGACAACCCCAATTTGCAGAGTGAGAGATGGCAGAGTTGGCCCCACTTCACCAGATCCGGATTTTAGACCACCTAAGGGAAGCAAGGTTTTAAAGCCACAAATGGCAAGGCCACCAGCCCACCCTAATTGCAGATCAACCACGGTGGCAGTGACAAAGAGCTGGAAAGAGCTTGGCTTTGATTTTGATGAGTTAGACACGGGAAGTAGATCAAGCTTAGATGGTAGAGTGCCAGATGATTTAACTTACTTTGATTGGCTAACGCAAACATCAAAAAAGAATCAAATAGAGGCATTAGGTGAAACTCGCTATAAATTATGGAAGGAGGGAGGGTTGAAGGTAGATAAATTTCAGAATGATGAGGGTATGCTATACACACTAGAGCAATTAAAGGCTAAGCACAAAGAAGCTTTTAGTTCAATAGGGTTGGCATAATTTAGAATATATATTATCATTGTTAAATAACGATCAATTGAATTGATAAGGCTGTGCCATTATGAGTGATGAAAACTCCAGCGGGGTTGATGTAAAAGCATTAGTTGAACAAGCGGTAGCTGAAGCAACAAAAGGCTTAGTAAATAATCGAGATCAAATCAAAGGTGAAAAGATGGCTCTTAAACAAGAGCTTGAAAACCTTAAGGCCCAGTGGGGTGATTTGAATCCTGATCAAGTGAAAGCTTTTATGAGTAGGCTTGAAAATGATGAGGAAACGCGATTAATAGCAGAAGGCAAAATCGATGAAGTTCTGGATAGAAGAACCAAGGCTTTGCAGGGTGACTACTCTAAAAAGCTGGAAGCTTCGCACAATATCCAGCAAGAGCTTGAAGGTAAGCTAACAAGCAGCAGATCACGAATTAAGCAACTATTGCTTGATAATGAGATCAGAAGAAACGCGGCTGAGATTGGCATTTTACCTACAGCGATTGATGATGCCCTATACAGAGCTAAGGATGTTTTTACTATTTCGGATGATGACGCGGTTATAGCCAAGGATCCAGATGGCTCAGTAGTATTGGGTAAAAATGGTAGAGATCCATTAAGCCCTTCTGAGTGGATAGATGGCATGAAAGAAAAAGCCCCGCACTGGTTTGCCCAGAATAGTGGTGGGGGTGCAAGTGGTGGAGCTTCTAACGGTTCAAGCGGGTTTACAATTACGCGAGATCAGGCTAGAAACCCATCAATATATAGGCAGGCCAAGGAAAGAGCGGCGAAAGCTGGACAACCTTTAAGAATCACAGAGTAACAAGCCCCACTTTTTTGTGGGGGAAACCTACAGGAGAGTGGAAGCATGGCTAACGTACTAGGCAATTATAATCCTACCTTTTTCGCAAATGAGGCTTTAATTCAGCTATATAAAGCCCTTGGTTTTGCTGGTCGAGTGCATAGAGGCGCAGAGGAAGAGCGCAATGGTGCAGGCAACAGCAAAGGCGATACCATCAATCTTAAAAGACCTACCCATTTTACAGCAGCTACACACGTAGCAGGCACAGGTACAACTGCTCAAGACGTAGTTGGGCAGAATGTACAAATCTCACTATCAAGCCATGAAGAGGTTAAATTTAGCCTTTCTGATAAAGAGCTGGCCTATACTTCAGAGCAAATCATCCGTGATCATATCGCACCAGCGGCCTACGCTTTGGCTGATAAGATTGATCAGGATCTGCATGATCTGGGTGATACTGTTGGGCCTAAAGCTATTGTAAGCGGAACCGTAGACAGTGGCTATATTACTGGCCCACGTAAAGTATTGCGCGACAATAAAACCCCAATGGGAAATGATGTACACTATCTGATTGATACCCAAATGGAGGCTGATTTTCTTGATTTAGGTATATTCCATGAGGCCCAAGTTACAGGCCAAGGTGGTAACACTGATGCCCTTATCAATGGCAGCTTAGGCCGAAGGTTTGGCGTTGAGGTATTTACCTCACAAAATGCTGATGTTAGCAAGAGCGCTTTATCATCCACTGCCACAGCCTCTGCTGCGACTGGTGATGTTGTTGGTGCTGTGAATAACGGGGCTGGTTATGATGCCAACACTTCTACTATTGCGGTAGATGGCTTTACAGGTTCTGAGACTGTACAGATTGGTGACACCTTCACTATTGCAGGGGATGATACTGTTTACATTCTAACTGCAAACACCACCTTTTCAACTGGTGCAGGTAACTTAACCTTCTATCCAGCATTGCGGCAAAGTGTAGCAGATGATGCTGTAGTAACCTTTGCATTGTTAAACGCTGTGGAAGAGAGCGCATATACTAGAAACCTTATGTTTCATAGAAACGCCTTTGCACTAGCCTTTGCACCTTTACCTATGACTGGTGATGGGCGAGGTGCTGAGATAGACACAGTAACAGATCCAGCAAGCGGCTTATCTGTACGTGCTAGAATGTACTATGATGGCGATACTGCTACAAACTATGTAGCCCTTGATGTGCTGTATGGTATGCAGGTATTAGATGGTCAACTAGCAGTAAGGGTTCTAAGAGCTTAATCTTAGAGTAGTAGCCCTTGGGGGTAGTCCTACCCTACCCCCTTTTTTTTAATCTCAACCCAACTTGAGGCAATTATGAAGAGAAAGCAAACGTTCCCAGTAACTAAAAATGGTAAGTTTTTTGGCTATGCTGATGCAGATCAGATTAGGCTTAATAAGTGTTTGGAGCTTTATGAGCCTGTACCAGTAGTCAAAGAAGCTAAAGAAGAGCCTGAAGGGATTGATCCAACACAGGTTAGACGCAGAAGAGGCAGACCACCAGCGGGCGAATAAATATGGCTTTGACATTGTTAACAGATGCCTATGATTCAGTAACCAATATAGATACTTATTGGTCTAACAGATCTAATACAGATTGGACTGATTTAAGCACCAGCAAGAAGGAATCTTATATTAGGCAGGGCACAGATTGGATTGATAGGAATTTCAATTTTACAGGCATTAGGGCTGCTAGTAGTCAGAGATTGAAATGGCCTAGAACCAGCGCTGAAGATCTGGATGGCTTTGTTGTAGGTGAAACAGATGCACCTTGGCAGGTTAAAGAGGCCACGGCTATTGTGGCCGATTTATTCAGGCAGGGAACCTATGATTTAGAGGGTATCGTTACCAGTGATCAGGCCATTGTTCGTGAAAAAGTGGATGTTATAGAAGTAGAGTATAGTAATTCGCTCAGGCAACAGGGGCAGGATGTTTTGAATCATGTACATCAATTGCTTGCCCCTTTGACTACTCAATACGGCCAACTATTAAGGGCTTAATATGTTAAATTTTTCAAACGGTGGAGCGGGTGCAAATCAATCTGATTCGATTGGCTTCTATAATCGTTTGAGAGATGATACAGCAGGCAGATTAATTAAAAGGTATGGGCGAAAAGCAACGCTTAGGAAGGATGCAGGCTCTTATGATCCTTCTACGGGCACTCACACAGAAAGCTTTACAGACACTACTGTATATGTGGTGATACTGCCAAAGAGAGGCCCAAATAGCGGGATGACTCAAGGCTATAGTGATGATTCTATTGTTAAAAGTGATTTCGGGCTTTTAATGTCGGTCAAAGAAACCTTTGCAGCAAGTGTTGTGCCTTTAGTGAATGATATAGTGCTAATAAATAGCCAAAGATTAAGGGTTGATGTTATTAGCTCTATAAGTACAGGCGGCACTGATGTTATGTACAAGATGGGGGTATCTAATGCCTAATAATGCCCTTAAGTTCAAAGCATCACTAAAGAAGTTTGGCCAACAGACAAGAGATAATGCAGAGATTATATTTAAGAAGATAGCCTTTGATCTGGATCAGGCGGTAGTATTAGATACGCCAGTGGATACAGGCAGGGCAAGGGGCAATTGGTATCCAACTATAAATGCGCCATCGAAAGAGCTAACAAACGACAAAAAGCGCTATTCTAAAACGGGTGGCGCGGTTGTTGGTAAGATTAATGAAACCATAAACACAGCACAATTAGGTGATACTGTTTGGCTAACGAATAACTTGCCATATATAAACAGGCTGGAAGATGGCTATTCACAGAAAGCACCTGAAGGTATGGTTGGAATCAATCTTTTAAGGGTTCAGGCTAAGTTTGGCGGGGTTATAAATAGATGACCTATGAAGCGGCACATAATGCTATACGTGCAAGATTTAATACTCAGTGGGCATCATCTACACCTATAGCATGGCCTAATGTCAAATTCACACCCCCTACTGATGAGGCTTGGGTTAGATTTCTAATTCAGGATATTGATTCAGCACAAGTAAGCTTTGGGGATCCTCTTAATAATAATGATAGATATAGACATATTGGTAGAGTATTGATTCAGATCTTTACATTGAAAGGCCAAGGGGATAAAGAAGCCAGAGATCTAGCAGATACAGCAACAGGTATTTTTAGAAAGTGGAGTGATGCGGGGAGTGGCGTTTTATTTAGACTTGCTCCATTTGTGCGGGATATTCAAAATGAAGAGGCCAAGTGGTTTCAGGTCAATGTTGAATGCCCTTTTTTAAGAGACTCATATTTTTAAAGGAGATTGACCGATGACTTTTGGAGCTTCTAACGCGGTAGCACTACGGTATATTGAAGAAAGCACATGGGGTACAACACCAGCAACCCCAACACTAGACGCTATTCGATACACAAGTGAGGGCTTAAATTATAATGGTGAATTCATCACTTCTGAAGAGATTAGAAGCGATAGAATGACCAGCGATACAATACAGGTAAGCAGTTCTTCAGATGGTGATATCAATGGGGAAATGAGCTATGGAACCTATGATGATTTTATTGAGGGTGCAATGTATTCTGATTGGGTTACAACAGGCTCAACAGTTTCAAGTGCAACTGATATTGGCATCACAAAAACCGGCGGCACGCCTAACACGTGGGTGCTGGCGAGTTCATCAACAGACTTTACAGCACAATCTTGGGTTGTTGGGCAATTCATTAAGGTTGAAGGCTTTACAACAGCAGGCACCTTTTACGCGGAAATTTCAGGAACACCAACGGCTACAAGTGTAGCGATTAAGCCTTTAACTGATGAAGCTACAGAGGCGGCAGGTGATAGTATCACTATTACTCCATTGAACTATATTAGAAACGGCACTACTAAGCACTCTTACACTATTCAAAAAGAGTTTACCGATTTAACCACTCCAGAGTATCAGAATTTTACAGGTGCTAGGATTGGGGCGTGGAGCTTGGAGTTAAGCACTGGCGCCATATTGACCACCACCTTTTCGGTAATAGCCAAAGATGCGGCGATGACAGAAACCCAGTTTTCAGGCGCTACTGAGAACGCAGCCAATACCAATACTGTATTAAACGCGGTAGATAATATTGCGGCCATTACTTTTGATGGTGATCCTGCTGGGGATGTTTTTGAATTCAATAACTTATCTATTACGTTGGATAACGCATTAAGAGGGCAAGAGGCAGTTGGAACGCTTGGCTTCATTGGCATTGAGGCTGGACGCTTGGATCTAACAGGCTCTATTGAGCTTTATTTTGAAAATTCTTCATTGTTCGATAAATTCAGAGCTGCAACAGCCTTTCAATTAACATTCATGGCTCAGGATTCAGCAGGTAATGCTTATATAGTGAATATTCCAAGGGCTAAATATACGTCAATGGAGATTGTAAGCGGCGGCTTGGATCAGGATGTTTTTGCATCTGCTGAGTTCACCACAATCATTAATTCAGCTGGTACTTATATGTTTCAAGTTAGCAGAGTAGCAGCGTAACAGAGTTTGGCCAAACAGGGGGCGCGTTGGGGCGCTCCCACCCTTACCCAACTAAGGAAATATCATGTTCAATTTAGATGAATTCAGAGTAGATACAGAAAGACAGAATAACGGAGTTTGGATTGATTTTGGTGGCGGGGCTAAGTTTAAGTTGGCTTCACTGCAATCTAAGGGCTTTACAGATGAGTTTAGAAGCAAAACCAAGCCATATACTGATGTTGATAGAGAGATTCCAGAGGAAGAGCAAGAGCAGATAATGGTTACCTGCTTGGCCAAGCATGTGGTTTTAGGCTGGAAAAATGTTTTTGATGGTGATCAGGAATTCCATTATTCAGAGGATAATGCCGTTAAGCTTTTGACTGAGTTGTCAGCAGTAAGAAATATGATTATTGCAGAGGCTAAGAAGCTGCAAAATTTCAAAGCTAAGGCAAAAGAGGCAGTAAAAAAAAGCTAAAAGAGTGTTTATTGTGGGATGTTAACTTCGGGGATAAGGTTGACTTTCTACAAAGAAGGGCTGAGAGAACGGGCAAGCAGCCACCAGCTCTACAGAGCAGGCCAAAGCCAGATGGTCAGGCTAGTTACTACCTAAATGCTTTTTACATGCTCAGCGGTAGCAGAAGGGTAACAGATGGGGG
>Ga0075476_10001815_pt1 | contig 10130 bp, 10 predicted proteins | sample DEB08_DNA_5_FD_76339 | JGI IMG/M metagenome (GOLD analysis project Ga0075476, IMG submission 76339) | Aqueous microbial communities from the Delaware River and Bay under freshwater to marine salinity gradient to study organic matter... | ecosystem: Environmental > Aquatic > Marine > Coastal ...
GGGTGGAAGACCGGGTTCGAACCGGCGACCTCTGGAACCACAATCCAGCGCTCTAACCAACTGAGCTACAACCACCATTTTTCGCTTTGACACAATCCAGTCAGATGTGCCAAAAAGCGGAGGCAAATATAATTGAAAAAGCTACGTTCCGCAATAATTTATAAAAATTAAATCAGGTCAAAAAGACTGCGTGTTGCTACATATCTTTTGGTGTTAAATCCTTCACCAAATTCAGTGCCAATGAGTCGTCCTAAATTTCGGTAGCGATAACTTAGACTATCCCGCACATTCTCAGTAGATATTGGGGTTTGTGGTTCTTTACTGTTTGGGTCGAAAAATTGACTTTTATAGGCAAAAACCGAAGCCAGTTTTTGTTCCATGAATCCTGTAACGTCTACTACAAAGTTCGGTTCAATGTCATTCCATTGAATGTAGTGATAAACATGCGCAGGTCGCCAAGGGTCTTGAGTATTTCCTTGATGCAGTGTTTCAATTTTTCTCAGGCCCGATAAAAAACAAGCGTCCGAAACTAAATCACTTCCTTTTGGATGATCAATATGTCGGTCTTGCAAGGCATTACACAATACTATTTTAGGCCGCGCGATACGCAAAACCTCGATTACTTTAAGTTGACTTTGACGGTCGTTTTGAAAAAACCCATCAGCCATACCGAGGTTAACTCTAAATGAAGCGCCTAGAATTTTTGCGGCATTCAAAGCCTCCTGTTTGCGAATTTCTGGTGTGCCACGCGTTCCAAGTTCTCCTCGAGTTAAATCAACAATCCCCACGGTTTTACCCGCAGCAATCTCCTTTGCCAAGGTAGCTCCTGCACTCATTTCTACATCATCTGGATGAGCGCCAAAGGCGAGTATATCAACAGCAACAACGTTTTCTAACATCAGTACAAGTAATTAAAAGGCTTGAGCAATATCATTTTGCAAATTTTCAGCAGACTCAATACCCACAGAAAATCTAATCAATTGATCCGAAATCCCCAGGGCTGAACGCTGATCTGAAGTTAACAAATAATGTGAGGTCAACGCAGGAATTAAAGCTGTAGACTCAACCCCAGCAAAACTTGACGCCCGTTTAATTAGTTTTAGATTATTCAAAAAAGAAACTGCAGACAATTTCTTTGATAATTCAAAGGACACCACGCCGCCAAAGCCACACATTTGTGATTGAGCCAGTGCGTGATCGGGATGACTTGTTAATCCCGGGTAAAATACGCGATCAACCTGGGGCTGTGCCTCCAGCCAAGTTGCCATGATCATCGCATTTTTATTTTGTGCATCGACGCGTAAGCCCATGGTTTTAATACTGCGATCGAGCAACCAAACGGTTAAATCACTTAAGTTTCCTCCAAGCATTTTTGCACGTTTTGCAATTCTATCTCTGAGCTTCTGACTGCACGCCAATGTACCGGCCAAAATATCACTATGCCCTGACATGTATTTAGTAGCGCTATGAATAATCACATCGACACCGTACTGCGCTGGTAATTGATTCACCGGCGACCCCATAGTACTGTCGATAATAACCAAAATATTGGATTGATGGGCGCGCTCCACTATGGCTTTAAAATCAACAATTTCCAGTAATGGATTTGACGGAGATTCAATATAAATAATCTTGGTATTTGGTTTTATTTTTTGTGCAAAATCTTCGGCCTTAAGGCCATCAGTAAAATCGTACTGAATTCCAAAATCACCTATGTGATTGGCCACAAAATTATAAGTCCCTCCATAAATTGAATTTTGGATGACCATATGATCCCCTGCACTGAGCAAGCCTAAAAGGGTTGACGTAATTGCGGCCATCCCACTGGCAAAGACCAAACCGGACTCACAATGGTCCAATGCGGCAATCTTTTGATTCAAACCTATCTGGTTTGGTGTATTAAAATAACGTGGATATTGATCTCGGCGTTCATCCTGATAGTCAAATGCCGTAGAAAAATACAATGGAGAAATCGCGGTTTTATATTGATCAATCGGCAGTTCTCCTTCGTGAACGCATAGGGTATTTAAGTCTTTATTTTTTTCTCCCATATTTTCAAATGTACAAATTAGAAAAGAGTATTGTTATATTTACAAAGAGTTTTTGGCAAATTGATTCCCTGTGAAAAAGGCTCATGTCAGGACTTTTAATCTCAACACCTTTGGGCCCATTATGAAAACACTTCTGATCAATATTCATCAACTTTTGCAGATTCGTGAACCCGAAGTGTCTCTGGTTGCAGGAGCTGAAATGCGTGACCTGCCTTTTATCCAAAATGCTTGGTTACTTATTGAAAAAGATCAGATTGCCGATTTTGGCCCCATGGAAACAGCCCCCTTAAATGCCACAAAAAACATCATTGATTGCACGGACCGAATCGTAATGCCGACCTACTGTGACTCCCATACGCATATCGTGTACGCAGGTGAGCGCGTGAACGAATTTGTTCAACGTCTTGAGGGTAAAAGCTACCAAGAAATTGCAGCCCTTGGGGGCGGCATCTTAAATAGTGCCAGCAGGCTAGACAAAACTGCAGAAAAACAACTGTACAAGCAAGCTGCCCAGCGATTAGAACGCTGCGCCTATCAAGGAACCGGTGCTCTTGAAATAAAAAGTGGGTATGGTCTCAATCTAGAGGCTGAACTCAAGATGCTTCGCGTGGCCAAACGATTATCAGAGAATTATCCCGTGGCCATTAAAACCACTTTTTTGGGCGCTCATGCCCTACCCGAATTGTACAAGAATCGCAAAGATGAATATGTCCAACATGTCTGTAAGGAGATGATTCCAGAAGTGGCGGCTCAGAAACTCGCCGATTATATCGATGTCTTTTGCGAGGAAGGTTATTTCGATTTAGAGGATACGGAGCAAATATTATCTACTGGTGCCAGATTTGGTTTAAAAGGAAAAATCCATGTCAATCAATTCAATGCCATTGGGGGTGTGGCCCTAGGAGTGGCCATGGAAGCGCTCAGTGTTGATCATCTTGAAGAACTGATCGAAGAAGATCTAATGGCCTTAGAAAACAGTCAAACCATGCCCGTCGCCCTTCCGGGTTGCTCTCTTTTTCTTGATATTCCATTTACGCCGGCCAGAGCGATTATTGACCGAGGTCTACCCCTGGCCTTAGCCACAGATTTCAATCCCGGCTCGGCACCTTCTGGCAATATGAATTTGGTGGTTTCGCTAGCGTGTATGCGTATGAAAATGACCCCAGCAGAAGCGATTAACGCGGCTACCATTAATGGGGCCTATGCCATGGGCCTTGAAGCCACTCATGGCTCTATTACAATTGGAAAAAAAGCCAGTTTAATCATTACGGACCCTTTAGAGGATTTCAGCCACCTCCCCTATGATTTTGGTCAAAATCATATTGATCAAGTTATTTTAAATGGACGACTGTTATGACGGCCTTGAATTATATTGACCCGAAGTATATTGATCAAATTACGATCAAAAGACCGGGAGAACCGCGTCTGGGAGAAGCCCTATCCCTTATTGGCTCAGAAAAGGATTTACAACACTCAAAAGCACGCTATCTCATGCTGGGTATTCCAGAAGACATTGGCGTCAGGGCAAACGGTGGTCGCGCAGGAGCGGCTAAAACTTGGGCCGCCTTTCTGAGTTATTTTTGCTCTCTTCCTTTGTCAAAAAACAGTCCCTTGGCAGAAGTTGCCTTACTGGGAAGTATTGAGTGTAACGATCTTATGCAAGAAAGCGCGACGCTAGATTGGCGCGATAAAAACGACCAAAAAACATTTAATGAATTACTCCTAACCTTAGACAAACGAGTTGAAGAAGTGGTTCAACCCCTAATTGCCCAGGGCTATATTCCTTTGGTTATTGGAGGAGGCCATAACAATGCACTTGGATTACTCAAAGCCAGTAGCAAAGCCCTAAAACAAGGCATGCATTGCCTTAATATCGACGCTCATACCGATCTACGTAATGACGACTATCGCCATAGTGGAAATGGTTTTCAACGCTCTATAATGGATAATGATTTAGTTCAATACGGGATTTTTGGACTCCATGAGCAAACGCTTTCTCCGGGGATTATGGAGCTGATCGAGCAAAAACACAATCAAATAAACTACTTCACCCTAAACAAGTGGTTGGACACCCCCTATATGGCCCGAAACGATCTTTTCAAGCATTGGGTGGAACCCATTATTCAAAATCAATTTGGGCTTGAATTGGACTTGGATGTTATTTCAAATATGGGAAGCAGTGCCCAAAGCCCCGATGGTTTGTCTTTGGCTGAAGTTAGAACAATCGTCCGAACTTTGGCGGGGCATAAAAACTTGCGTTATATACACCTTTGTGAAGGCGCCCCCGAACTTGGCCTATACCCGACACAAGTGGTAAAAACCTTAGGGGCCTTATGTTTGGACCTACTGGTTTAGAAAAAGGACTTAGTTTTTATTGGCTAAAAGGGGCACAAACTTACAGGGCCCGTGGGTTGATTTGTCAAATTTCTTTTCAGAGATGCGCTTAAATACCGTCATGATTTGCTCCTTTTCCCCAAGTGGAATAACCAATCGCCCGCCAACTTTTAGTTGCGCCAATAAGGGCATAGGCACAAACGGCGCCCCTGCAGTTACGATAATCCCGTCATAAGGTGCTTGCTCTGGATAACCTTTGTAGCCGTCACCAAAAATTAGCTTTTTGGGGTTAAATCCCATTTTTTTTAGCAGCAAAGAGGATTTCTTGAACAATTCATTCTGGCGTTCAATTGTATAGAGCTGGACCCCAAGAGCCACCAAAACCGCACTTTGATAGCCACTTCCGGTTCCAATTTCAAGTATTTTTTGGCCTGCAGCACATTGCAATAATTCAGTTTGTTTGGCCACAGTAAAAGGCTGGGAAATTGTTTGATCTGCTGCAATAGGAAAAGCCTTGTCACTGTAGGCGTGGTCCAAAAAACTGCTATCCATAAATAAATGCCTGGGCACTTGATCCATAGCGTCCAGGACCTGCTCATCGCTAATGCCCTTTTGCCTTAACTTATCGAGCAGTTGCTTTCTTTTGCCCTTGTGTATAAAAGAATCTTGCATGAAATATTAATGAAAACCGCTCTAAATTTTATCGTTGAATTCCAAAACAAAACTAAGAAACAGTAGGCTAAATTGGCTCAGTTCAACAGGCTATTTTTGGGTAAAAACGGTATCTTTGTTAAAATTCAAAATGCATGCTAAAAGCAGGAGTATTTGGCGCAGGCCACTTGGGAAAAATTCACCTCAAATTACTACAACAAAGCGAGCGATTTGAGTTGGTTGGTTTTTATGATGCTGATCAACAGTTAGCCAAAGAAATAGAAAAAACCTTCGGTTATACTTACTTCGAACGACCTGAAGATTTAATCAGCGCCTGTGATTTAATCGATATTGTCACCCCGACAACCCATCACTTTGATGGAGCAATGTCTGTGCTTAATGCCGGTAAACACGTTTTTATTGAAAAGCCAATTACCGAAACGACCAATCAAGCAGAAATGCTCATTGCCTTAGCCAAGCAAAAAGGACTCAAAGGACAAGTGGGACATGTAGAGCGGTTTAATCCAGCGTTTACAGCAGTTAAAGACAAAATTCAATCACCGATGTTTATCGAAACGCACCGACTTGCAGAGTTTAATCCGCGTGGTACCGATGTACCCGTGGTCTTGGACTTAATGATTCACGATATTGACGCCGTGCTGAGTGTGGTTAAAAGCCCCGTAAAACAGGTCAGTGCAAGCGGAGTTGTGGTGATCTCCGAAACCCCCGATATCGCCAATGCCAGAATTGAGTTTGAAAACGGATGTGTGGCAAATTTGACGGCAAGTCGTATCTCCATGAAAAAAATGCGCAAAGTGCGCTTCTTTCAAAAAGATGCCTATATATCTGTAGATTACTTGGATAAAACTTGTGAAGTGGTCAAAATGAAAAATGCTCCGGAACACCCAGATGATTTTGCTATGATTTTATCAAATGCTGAAGGTCAAAAAAAACAGATCTATTTTGATAATCCCGAAATCGGAAGCAATAATGCTATTCTCGATGAATTAGAGTCCTTTGCCGATGCTATTGAAAAAAATACCGTACCTATTGTCGATTTAAATGATGGGGCTCAAGCATTAAAGGTCGCTTTAATGGTAATCGAAAATTTTAAAAAATAGAATTATGAAAAATGTAGCTGTTATTGGCGCAGGAACTATGGGCAACGGCATCGCTCATACATTTGCCCAGAATGATTTTCGCGTTCAACTCATTGAAGTTTCACAAAAAGCCTTAGACAAAGGGCTCAGTACCATAGAGGCTAATCTTGATCGAATGTTAGCCAAGGGCAGCATTACCCAGGAAATAAAAACTCAGACGCTGGCTAACATTACGACCTATACCAATCTTGAAGCCGGCGTCGAATATGCGAGTTTGGTTGTGGAAGCCGCTACTGAACAAGAGGAACTGAAAAAAAGCATTTTCAAAGATTTAGACCGCTTTTGTCCCGACGATACGATACTTGCGACCAATACTTCATCGATTTCTATTACCTCCATTGCCGCAGTAACCAATCGGCCGGACCGCGTCATTGGCATGCACTTCATGAACCCAGTGCCTTTAATGAAGCTTGTCGAAATAATTTCTGGATATTCTACCAGTCAAGAGACTTTTCAGGTCGTTAAAGAGATGTCGGAAAAATTAGGCAAAATACCGGTTTCTGTTCAAGATTACCCTGGTTTTGTCGCCAATAGAATATTGATCCCCATGATCAATGAGGCTATTTTCACCCTGCATACTGGCGTGGCTGGCGTCAAAGAAATTGACCAAATTATGAAACTCGGTATGGCGCATCCAATGGGCCCACTGCAACTTGCAGACTTCATCGGCCTTGATGTTTGCCTCTCCATTTTAAATGTGATGCATCAAGGGTTTAAAGAATCTAAATTTGCCCCTTGCCCTTTACTTGTGAATATGGTGCAAGCGGGTAAACTTGGCGTAAAAAGTAAAGAAGGATTCTATGACTATAGCGAAAGTAAGAAAGCCGAAAAGGTGGCTTCTCGATTTGCTTAAAACACAACTATGGGGGATTCGATAAGTCAAAATCTACAGCAATTAAAATCTGAAATTTCTGATAATGTGACTCTGGTTGCGGTTTCTAAAACCAAACCTAATGAGGCGGTCCTGGAGGCATACGCCACTGGGCATCGAATTTTTGGGGAAAATAAAGTTCAAGAAATGACCCAGAAATGGGAAGAACTGCCTCGCGATATACAATGGCACATGATTGGACACTTACAAACCAATAAAGTAAAGTACATCGCCTCTTATGTCTCAATGATACACTCATTAGATCGGGCTAAATTGGCCAACGAAATCGACCGACAGGGGGCCCGGTATCGTCGCGTAGTTGACTGTTTAATTCAAATAAAAATTGCTAAAGAGGAGGAGAAATTTGGTTTTGAACCCAATGAGGCCTTAACCTTTTTAGAACAGCTAAGGACAAATCCCCTGCCGAACATTAATATTCGTGGAGTTATGGGTATGGCTACTTTTACCCAGGACAGCGAACAAATAAAGCACGAGTTTTCTATTTTAAAAACCTTTTTTGATCAAAATAAATCGGCGCATAATCTTGAGATATTATCTATGGGTATGAGTGGCGATTATCCTTTGGCCCTAGAACTTGGCAGCAATATGATTCGTGTAGGGAGTTCAATATTCGGATCAAGACTCCCCCATTAAACTTGATCGTGAAACATGTACGCAATTGTCGACATAGAAACTACAGGAGGAAAGTTTAACGAAGAAGGCATAACCGAAATTGCGATTTATCGGCACGACGGCTACCAAATAGTTGATCAATTTATCAGTCTTGTAAATCCCGAGCGCCCAATTCAAGCCTTTGTAGTCTCCCTTACGGGAATCAATAATTCAATGTTACGCCAAGCGCCAAAATTTTATGAGGTCGCAAAGCGCATCGTCGAAATTACCCAGGATGCCGTTCTAGTGGCCCATAATACCCAGTTTGATTATCGTGTCTTACGTACTGAATTCGATCGCTTAGGATATGACTTTGAACGAAAGACATTATGTACGGTAGAATTATCCAAAAAATTATTGCCCGGTCATGCCAGCTATAGTCTTGGCAAACTGGTTCGTGCCCTTGGGATTCCCATCAGTGACCGGCATCGCGCTCAAGGAGATGCTTTAGCCACCGTCAAGTTATTCCAGATGCTCATGGATCGAGATATCGAAAAAAGCATTGTGCAATCCTCGATTCGGATCGACCCCAAAAAACAAATCGAACCAAAACTTTTGGAGTTAATCGAACAAGCGCCATCAGAGATTGGTGTTTATTATCTGCGTAATTCGGACGGAAAACTGATTTATATTGGAAAGAGTAAAAACATCAAAAAAAGATTGAACCAGCACTTTACTGGACAAGATCGAAAAAGTAAAAAGCTTCAGTTAGAAACTGCCGATGTTCAAGTAGAGCGCACTGGAAATGAGCTCATCGCACTACTTAAAGAAAGTGAAGAAATAAAACTACACAAACCTCTTTATAACAGATCATTGAGACGATCTTTATTCAGATACCAGTTAACGCATTTTACCGACGAGCAGGGATATATTAATTTTAAGGTCGAACCCTCGGACCGAAGAAAAAAGTCAATTACAACCTTCACCACTTTTGCTCAGGCAAAATCTGTTTTATTCAAAATCACAGAACAGCATGGGCTTTGTCAAAAATTAAATAGTCTTTATCAAAGTAAAGAAGCTTGTTTCCTCTATAGTCTTGAACAATGCCGTGGGGCCTGTATTGGGGAAGAAACTCCCGATGAATACAATCAAAGAGTCCGGGAATTCATTGCAAAAAATCAATATCAATCCAGTGACCTCTTAATCATTGACAAGGGGCGTCATCTAGAAGAACGTTCTTGTATTCTCATTGAAAAAGGGGCGTTTAAAGGATTTGGCTATTATTCGCTAAACTTTCAAATTCAGAATCCAGAAGTTCTAAAATCGATTATCCGCCCCATGCAAGACAACAGAGATGCACAGCATATTATACAGTCGTACTTACGAAGACACAAAGTATTAAAGGTTCTAAATCTCAATGATTGATTTAGAGGGGACCCCTCCTATGTTCGAAATCTTCACTATTTTTAAGAACACAACCAAGTCCTTATGAACCAATCAACGCTTCGACCATGGCAAAAAAAGCTTCACGAAATTATCTATGAGGCCGATACTGCTGCGGGTAAATGGTTTGATGTTCTTCTTTTGCTTTTTATCCTAGCGAGTGTCTTGTTTGTCATGCTTGAGAGCGTCAAAGGGCTGCCGGAATATTGGTATGTTTTCTTTGTCCGAGCAGAATGGGTTATTACTGTACTCTTTACCATTGAATACATATTAAGAATCATCTGCATCAATAAACCAAGGCATTATATCTTTAGTTTTTATGGCCTTGTTGATTTAGTTGCGATTTTCCCGCTTTATCTTTCCTTATTCATTAGTGGAACTGCGGCTTTAGCCACACTGCGGGCTTTGCGCCTGCTTCGCGTCTTTAGAATTTTAAAGATAACGCGCTATATCAAGGAGGGACATCGATTAAAGGAGGCCTTGAAATTGTCTAAACCCAAAATTCTTGTTTTTCTATTTACAGTCCTTATTATCTCCATGATTGCCGGAACACTGATGTACCTTATTGAAGGAGAAGAAAGTGGATTCACAAGCATCCCAAAAGGAATCTATTGGTGTATCGTCACCTTGACCACAGTTGGTTTTGGAGACATCACCCCTGTCACGCCATTAGGCCAATTTATTGCCTCAATTATCATGATCATGGGTTATGGAATCATAGCCGTCCCAACCGGAATTGTCAGTGTGGCCTATGCTAAAACATCGATTCCTGAACCTGAATACAATACACAGTCCTGTCCTAATTGCAGTGTAGAAGGACAAAAAGATGGGGCAAGTTTTTGTTGGAATTGTGGACATCAGCTTGATCAACCTTAGTGCTTAATTAAATACCAATGGGAAAAGCACATGAAATTATTGTTGTTTTGGGGCCAACGGCCATTGGCAAAACGAAATTAGCGATTGATTTAGCGCAATATTGGCAGTGTAACATTATCTCTGCAGATTCGC
>Ga0075476_10001817_pt1 | contig 10128 bp, 14 predicted proteins | sample DEB08_DNA_5_FD_76339 | JGI IMG/M metagenome (GOLD analysis project Ga0075476, IMG submission 76339) | Aqueous microbial communities from the Delaware River and Bay under freshwater to marine salinity gradient to study organic matter... | ecosystem: Environmental > Aquatic > Marine > Coastal ...
GATGTCAACACCGGCAAGTTCACTGGCTCGGGTGGAAACCTCGAGCAGACGGTCACCAAGAACAACCTTGAGGCGGCCGAAGAGATCGTTCGTCAAATGCGCCTGCGCGATATCGGCGGCATCATCGTGGTCGACTTCATCGACATGGTTCTCGAAAGCAACCGTGATTTGGTGCTGCGTCGGCTCGTCGAGTGCCTCGGACGTGACCGCACCAAGCACCAGGTTGCGGAGGTCACCAGTCTCGGGCTGGTCCAAATGACGCGTAAGCGGATCGGCTCGGGCCTGATCGAGTCGTTCTCTGAGACCTGTGAGGTCTGCAGCGGCCGTGGCATCAAGGTGTCCCTCGGTCACGCCCACGAGCCGGCCCCGAGGTCGCGGCGTCCAGCCGGCGCTGTCGATCCGGCCGAGGTGGCGGCTCGAGCGCTGGCGGCTCGCGAGGCCGAGGCCACGAGTAGTCCATCGGGTGACTCCTCAGACGGTGAAGCCGGCACCATTACCGAAGCGGTCGATGTGACGACTGTTGAGGTCGATGAGGTAAACCCGGAGGATCCGGCCGAACTGCCCGAGACCGAGTCCGACCAGTCTCTGTTCGCCAGCGACGATTAACCGGGATCGGCCAGGATCTCCCAGTCGGTGAACACCACGGCCTGACCGGGTCGCTCGGGGTAGCCATCGACGGTCCAGAGCGTGGCGTTGCGGATGAGGAATCGGGTGCCGTCTTTGGCGACTCGTTCGCCCTCGTATCCACGTAAGCAGCCTGCGCGCGCGGCCTCGGACAGCATCTGCGAGCGGTCTGTGCGTTGTTCTGGGGGCGCGGATAGCCGCGAGGGCATCCCCACCAGCTCATCAAGGGGCATTCGCCAGAGGGACGCCGCTGCCCGATTGGCGTAGACGAAGCGAGGGTCCGCTGCGCCATCGTGGCTGAGGACGACTGCATCGAGCTCCATCAGATGCTGGGCGTCGGTTTCCGGGTCGCCCGAAGCTTCCAGTAGCGGGGTGCCGAGGCGGGTCGCGTAGCTGTCCAGGATGCAGGCGGCGACTTCGGGGGCCGGCAGCCTGATTCCGCCTGAGGTCACCGCGGTAGCCTCCCATGCCAGAGGCCAGCCGGGGGTAGGTCGGCAGCAGAACCCCCGATGCCGTACTCTTGCTCCTTGCGCCTGATGGGCGTCCGGGAAGCGAACCGGACGCGGTGCACCTCAGGCAACCGACTTACCCGCAAGACCCAAGAGCAAGACCTAAGACAGGAGCACGCACGTGTACGCGATCGTTCGGGCCGGTGGCCGTCAGGAAAAGGTCGAGGTAGGCGACGTTGTCGTCCTCGATCGCGTTGCGGGCGAGCCGGGTTCTTCAGTCGAGCTGCCCGCCGTGCTCGTCGTCGATGGTGAGGCCGTCACCTCGGACAAGGCCACTTTGGGCAAGGTGAAGGTGACCGCGGAGATCGTCGATCACCGTCGCGGGCCCAAGATCGACATCCTCAAGTACAAGAACAAGACCGGCTACCGTCGTCGCCAGGGGCATCGCTCCGAGTTGACTGCGGTCAAGGTCACCGACATCGCCACCGGCAAGTAAGAGGTATCGACCATGGCACATAAGAAGGGTGCATCGAGCACCAGGAACGGTCGCGACAGCAACGCCCAGCGTCTGGGTGTCAAGCGATTCGGCGGCCAGGTCGTCGGCGCCGGTGAAATCATCGTTCGGCAGCGCGGCACCCACTTCCACCCTGGACTCAATGTTGGCCGCGGCAAGGACGACACCCTGTTCGCCCTCGCCGAGGGCACCGTGGAGTTCGGTTCGCGTCGCGGTCGTCGCGTCGTGAACGTCCTCGCCGACTAACGCACCGGGAGATCAACCCCCCGGTCCATCGAACCGGGAGATCAACGCGCTATGAGTACCTTCGTGGATCGCGCTGTGGTCCATGCGCAAGGTGGCGACGGCGGTAATGGCTGCGCCTCGGTTCATCGCGAGAAGTTCAAACCACTCGGTGGTCCAGATGGCGGCAATGGTGGACGAGGCGGTGATGTCATCGCCGTGGTCGACCCATCTATTACGACGCTCCTCGATCTTCACCGTCATCCGCATCGACGGGCAGGCAACGGTAAAGCCGGGCAGGGCTCGAATCGCAACGGAGCCGATGCCGACGATGTCATCGTGAAAGTCCCTCGTGGCACGGTTGTCTCCGATATCGATGGGAATGTCATCATCGATCTCGTAGCCGCCGGTGAGACCTACGTTCTTGCCCGTGGTGGACGCGGTGGATTGGGAAACGCAGCCCTTGCGTCCCAACGGCGCAAGGCACCCGGGTTTGCGCTCCTCGGCGAACCTGGCGAGATGCACGACGTTGTCCTGGAGTTGAAAACCGTCGCCGACGTTGCTCTCGTCGGCTATCCCAGCGCAGGCAAGTCCAGCCTCATCGCTGCCATGTCCGCGGCCCGGCCGAAGATCGCCGACTACCCGTTCACCACTTTGGTGCCGAACCTCGGTGTTGTGACTGCGGACGACATTGTCTTCACCGTCGCTGACGTTCCGGGCTTGATTCCCGGAGCCAGTGAAGGGAAGGGCTTGGGGTTGGAGTTCTTGCGGCACGTGGAGCGATGCAGCGTCCTGGTGCACGTGATCGATTGCGCGACGCTGGAGACTGATCGCAATCCGATCGCCGATCTTGATGTGATCGAATCCGAACTCGAGGCGTACGGAGGTTTGGTCGACCGTCCACGCCTGGTCGCGCTCAACAAGATTGATGTTCCGGATGCTCGGGACATGGCCGACATGGTCGGGCCGATCCTCGAAGAGCGTGGCTACCGAGTCTTTGAGGTTTCGGCGGTAAGTCACGAGGGTCTTCGTCCGCTCGCATTCGCCATGGGTCAGCTTGTTCTCCAGGCTCGCGCGCTGGAGCCGGATGCGCAACCGGCGCGCATCGTGATTCGCCCCAAGCCCGTTGATGACAGTGGCTTCACGGTCGCCGAGGAAGCGGAAGGATTCCGAGTACTCGGCACGCGCCCGGAGCGGTGGGTGCGGCAAACAGACTTCAGCAACGACGAGGCAGTCGGTTATCTCGCTGACCGCCTCGCACGTCTTGGGTTGGAAGAGCAACTCCAGAAGCTCGGAGCGCAGCCCGGGAGCACGGTGATGATCGGTCACGGTGACGACGCAGTGGTCTTTGACTGGTATCCGACGCTCGGAGGCGATGTGCCGTTGTCCGGACCCCGGGGCAGTGATGATCGTCTCTACGCGGCTGATTCGATGGAGTCGGGAGATGACGATGAGTGAGGTGCGTGGGGCGATCGCCTCCGCCGATCGAATTGTTGTCAAGGTGGGGTCGTCGTCATTGACGTCGGTGTCGGGGGGAGTAGACGAAGAACGCGTATCTGCCATCGTCGCGGCACTGACCGAACGCTCGGCCCGAGGCACGCAGGTCGTCCTGGTGAGCAGCGGTGCGATTGCGACCGGCTTCCCGAGTCTCGGACTGCGCAGACGACCGCAAGATCTTGCTACCCAGCAAGCATCGGCGAGTGTGGGTCAAGGCCTGCTGCTTGCCCACTACACGCACGCATTCGCCCAACACGGGCGCACCGTGGGGCAAGTACTGCTGACATCCGACGATGTCACGCGGCGCAATCACTACCGCAACGCACAACGAACGCTGTTCAAGCTGCTTGAGCTCGGTGTCGTCCCGATCGTCAATGAAAACGACACCGTGGCGACCGATGAGATCCGGGTAGGGGACAACGATCGCCTGGCAGCTCTCGTGGCCCACGTTGTACAGGCACGCGCATTGATCCTGCTCTCGGATGTCGATGGGCTCTACGATGCTCCACCGCACAAGCCGGGCGCACAACTGATTACCGAAGTGCGCAACCCACATGACATCGAGCAGGCTCGAATTGGAGGAGTTGGCGCTGCCGGTGTGGGACTGGGAGGCATGGCAACGAAAGTTCAAGCAGCGACGATCGCTACGAGTGCAGGAATCCCCACATTGGTCACGTCGGCGGCTAGTGTCGAGCAAGCGCTGACGGACGCTCAGGTGGGAACTGTCTTCCACCCGACCGGCCAGCGATCGACAACTCGATTGCTGTGGCTTGCGCACGCGACAACGCCGAGCGGAACGTTGACTCTCGATGATGGGGCAGTGGAAGCGGTGACCGTGCGAAGGGCATCACTGTTGCCTGCGGGTATCACTGCGGTTGATGGTGCGTTTGTTGCGGGGGACCCGGTCGATCTAATTGATCAAAACGGTCGCGCGATCGCCCGAGGTTTGGTGAACTTTGATGCACGAGAGCTTCCAGAACTTCTGGGGCGCTCGACTCGGGATCTAGCACGCGAACGCGGGCCAGAGTATGAACGCGAAGTCGTCCACCGAGACGACATGGTGGTCTGGCCTTCCTCGTAGGTGCCGGATGAGCGTACGAAGGGAGCGGCCATGGTCCTTCGTAGCGTGCCCCCGTCGTCCGATGTCGGTTCGTTTCAGATGTGGCACGTCACCTTGACCGTTGCTGGAGAGCCTCATCCGATCGGTACCGTCCGCAACGCCCTTGAGCGTTTGAGCCATAACCATCCCTTTCTCCTTGAAGCACGCTATAACTCAGAGCGCGCCGAACTGCGCTACTGGGAAGAGGCCGAGGGAATGGAAGCCGCGGCAAGCATCGCCAGCAACATGTGGAGCGTGAATGAGCGCTCGTCAAGGCTCCCGGGTTGGGATGTGGTTGGCCTGCAGGTTCTGGACCGGCAGACGTACCTTAAGCAGGGCCCCCTTCGCTCAGTCCCTATCGAGGGCCGTATCGCACCATTCTGAGTCGGGCCTCGCCATCGGTCGCGTACCCTTCCTGCATGCTCGATGACCGTGAACTGGTGCACGACACCGCCCGGCGCGCCCGCGCTGCCGCCCAGGAACTGCGGGTTCTTACCCGCGACCAGAAGGATGCGGCACTCCTCGCGATGGCCGATGCCCTCGAAGGGAATTCGGCGGAGATCGTGGCAGAGAACGAGCACGACATCGCCCGCGCGAGGGAAAACGGTACGTCCGACGCTCTGATCGATCGGTTGACCCTCACATCGGATCGCATTAGCGCGATAGCGCAGGCTCTACGCGACGTTGCTGCGCTGCCTGATCCAGTGGGCGAAGTGATTCGCGGATACACCCTTCCCAATGGTCTTCAGGTTCGGCAGATCCGGGTGCCCATCGGTGTTGTCGGGATGATCTATGAGGCGCGCCCGAACGTGACGGTTGATGCCGCCGGGTTGTGCCTGAAGAGCGGTAATGCAGCACTCCTGCGCGGATCGTCCTCGGCGATGAACAGTAATCAGGCACTTGCCAAGGCGATGCGTTCGGCCTTGGCGGATCAGGGACTCAACCCGGATGCGGTTCAACTTGTTCCTGGAGATTCGCATGAATCAGTGAAGCACCTGATGACGGCTCGCGGTCTCGTCGATGTGCTTATTCCTCGAGGAGGCGAGTCCTTGATTCGAAGCGTGGTGGAGAACTCCACGGTGCCCGTGATCGAGACCGGAGTCGGGAATTGTCACGTCTATGTGGACTCGGATGCGGATATCGACAAGGCCGTTGCACTCGTGGTGAATAGCAAGGCACAGCGAGTCAGTGTTTGCAACGCTGCAGAGACGTTGCTCGTTCACCGAGATATTGCTGACGCCTTCTTGCCGCGCGCGCTCGAAGCACTCGCCGCGGCGGGCGTCACCCTTCACGCAGACGCTCGATTCGCCGGGGCTGCGGGCAGCGGCCCATGCACGGTGGTTGAAGCGACAGACGAGGACTGGGCAGCCGAGTACTACTCGCTGGATATGGCCGCCTCCATCGTGGACTCCATCGATGAAGCGATCGATCACATCCGTCGGTGGTCCTCGGGGCATACCGAAGCGATCGTGAGCGATAGCCAAACGTCCATCGCGCACTTCACCGCACGGATCGACTCGGCGGCAATCATGGTGAACGCCTCAACAAGGTTCACCGATGGTGGAGAATTTGGCTTCGGTGCGGAAATCGGGATCTCCACCCAGAAACTGCACGCTCGGGGACCGATGGGTCTGCCCGAGTTGACTTCGACTACGTACATCGTGACCGGCGACGGTCACACGAGGGGATAGGTCCCGGGGATAGGTAGGGTGAGGGTATGACCACTCAGAATCTCGTTTTGATGGCCAGCGAAGCCGCAGGTGAGGCCAGCGTCCCTGCGTGGGTATTCGGTCTGTTCGCGTTCGGCGTTCTGGCCGGCCTGTTGATCGTCACGACCATGATCAACGTCAATCGCAAGTGAAGGCACGGCTCTGAGTAAGCGCCGCATCGGCGTGATGGGGGGAACCTTCGACCCCATCCATCACGGTCACTTGGTAGCCGCCTCCGAGGTGGCCCATCGGTTCGACCTGCAGCGGGTGATCTTCACGCCAACGGGAATTCCGTGGCACAAAACTCGCACCGCTACTCCGGGAGAGGACCGGTACCTGATGACGGTCATTGCCACCGCAGCGGACACGCGTTTCGAGGTTTCCCGAGTGGATATCGATCGCGACGGGCCGACCTACACCGTCGATACCCTTCGAGACTTGCAGGCCGGTTTTGCGGATGCACATCCGCAGGAAACAGCCGAGTGGTTCTTCATCACCGGCGCGGACGCCCTCGCTGACATCGTCGGCTGGCATGACCCGGACGGCATCATCGATCGAGCCCACCTGGTGGGAGTCACTCGACCAGGTCACCAACTGACCGATCCTGGACTCCCCCATGGAGTTGTCACGCTGATCGAAATTCCGGCCCTGGCCATTTCCAGCAGCGACATCCGAATGCGCGTTGCCGAGGGTAAGCCGATCGATTATCTGGTTCCCGAGGGTGTCTCCCGATGGATTCGCCAACACGGCCTCTACGCAGGAGAGAACGCATGACCGCTTCGAGCGAAGCCATCGACGTTGCCATTGCGGCAGCCCAGGCGGCGTCGGACAAGTTGGCCACCGACATCGTGGCGATAGATGTCAGCGATCAACTGGTCATCACCGATGTTTTCGTTGTTTGCTCGGCCGCCAATGAGCGGCAGGTCAAGTCTGTGGTCGACGCCGTCGAAGAGAATCTGCACCGCATGGGGGTGAAGCCCATTCGGCGCGAGGGGCTGAAGGGAGCACATTGGGTGCTGCTCGACTTCGGTGACGTCGTCGTTCATGTCCTTCAAGCCGAGGACCGACTCCACTATGCGATCGAGCGTTTGTGGAAGGACTGTCCGCTCCTCGAGCTTCCGGAAACGGTGACGTCCGGCCAGACCCGCGCGGGCGAGTAGTCGTGGGTGAACGCCAAATCGTGTTGTGGCGGCACGGTCGAACATCGTGGAACGCAGAGCGTCGCTTCCAAGGTCAGTCGGATATCGAACTGGATGATGAGGGACGCAGCCAGGCCGAACGTGCGGCTGGACTCTTGGTTCACCTCAAGCCCGATCGAATCATCGCCTCGGACCTCGCCCGCGCATTCACCACTGCACTGGCGTTGGGCGAGGTCACAGGCCTAGATGTCAAGCCTGATGCACGGCTTCGCGAGACGTTTGCGGGTGAGTGGGAGGGACTTCGGCGTCCGGAATTGCTCGAGCGCTACGGCGATGAAGTAGCGCGCTGGGCATCGGATTCGCGTGCTCGACCTGGTGGCGGCGAGACGCGCATCGAAGTTGCTGAGCGGATGGTCGCGGCGATCGAGGATGCCCTGGCGGATCTACCCGAGGCAGGGACGCTCGTGGTTGCGACTCATGGTGGCTCGGCTCGCGCCGCGATCGGTGCGTTGTTGGGGCTGCCGCCGGATCAGTGGGCGTGCCTTGGTGTGCTGAGCAACTGCGCGTGGTCGATCTTGACGGAAAACCTCACCGGATTCGGTCCAGGCTGGAGACTGCAGGAGTACAACGCCGGCTCGCTTCCGACTCCGGCTCTCGCCGACGACCGCTAGCATTTTTTCCCACACTCCGGGAAATTCACCCCGTTTCCCCCGGATTCCGGGGAATGTGTGCACTTTCCCCCGGAATCCGGCGGGTACGTGTTGATTCGCCCACGGTCCGCCTCGGTCCCCGTCACCGGCGCATGTTCCTCCGCGCTATGCTGACGCTTCGCATTCGCGGGGCTGTAGCGCAGCTGGTAGCGCACCTCCATGGCATGGAGGGGGTCAGGGGTTCGAGTCCCCTCAGCTCCACAGATTTCTGCTCGGGGAGTAGCCATGATCGATCACCCCGCCCTTTCCCCTCCGCATGTCCTCATCGTTGGCGCGGGTCCGGGGATTGGCGCATCGTTCGCGCGCCTGGCCCTGGAGCGCGGTGCTCAGGTCACGCTCAGCGCTCGGTCGGCCAGCAAACTGGATCAACTGAAATCCGCATTGGCTGCTGACGGTGATTCTGTGGACACAGTCGTTGCCGACGCGGCGGATCCCGGAGCGCTCCGCGATACGATCAACGACTACGCCACCGAGTGTGACGTGCCTATCGACTGTGCTCTCTTCAACGTTTCCCTGTGGGTGCCCGGCGGGTTGGACAGTGATCTCGAGGGTGTTACCGAGGGTCTGAAAGCTGGAGTTGTCTCAGCGCTGGCGATGGCGCAGGCGGTCATCCCTCGCATGCGTGAACTCCCGTCGGCTCGGATTCTCTTCACCGGCGGTGGGACAGCCGATTCGCCGATGACCGCCAGTTTCGGACTGGGCTTACAGAAGTCCGCCCTACGCAACCTTGCCTTTGCTCTTGACAAGGATCTTGCTGACACGAGCATCCGCGTTTGCACGCTGACAATTCGTGGAACCATCGCCCCAGGAACGGCCTTCGACCCCGATCTGATCGCGAAGGCTCTTTGGACCTGTGCCGACGAACGTGGCGTGGAGAAAGAGTTCACCGGGGCCGGGAACTGAATCCCGACCCCGGTGAAGGGTCTAGAAGGTGTGAAGTCTCAGATCTAGCTCTGATCCTTCATCACAATCACCTTCAGCGTTGACACGTCAGCATCGCCTCCACCTGGGGGAGTCGCCGCAATGTTGATATCGACCGTTCCGGGCTTGACGGCAGTGATCGTCCACGTGGTGAGTCCGGGAGCGCCGACCAGCGTCGTGTTCGGGGGCGTGTAGGAGCCCTTGCTCAGCTTCACAGCCCTCTTCTTGCCGGACCTGGTGGCTTTCCACGTGTAGCCGGTGGTGAGGTTCGTCTCGAGGGTCAGCTCAATAGCCTCGCCGGGAATGAGTCGAACTTGAGCAGGAAGCTCGGTCACCACGAGAGTGAGGTGATCATCGGCGTTGGCCGGTGCAGCTGAAGCGAAGGCGCCGAGGGCCAGAGCAATAGCTGCTAGTAGTGCGGTGAGAGTCCTCTTCATGTATGTCATGGCGGTAGTAAACCTCACTGCCCCCGCAGTGGGAAGGGGTGGCAGCGATGTCGAGTATTGCGTCTAACTATTGGTCGGGAAGGTTTTCCAACTGTTCCTTCTCGCTAGGTGTGAGGGGTCCGTAGCGCTTCCGCTTCTCGTAGACGCGGCGGCTTGGATCCGGGAGAACATCGGCCGGGATAGCGGGTTTGGGCCATAGGACGAGTTTGGCCACTGAGAGCCCGACGAAGATGATGGTGTTGAAGGCAACGAATGCGGCGAGGTAAAAAAACCACGTTTCCTGCAAGATCGTGTCCGGTAGAAGGATTCCGGCAATGAGGTGTGTCATGTCGCTTTCCTTTGCACGTGGCCCCAGTCCGTTGAGCTGCTGCGCAGGATGTCGAACAAGCACTTCAAGAAGACAAGTTGTAGATAGAAGTCGTAGATGATCTCGATGATGATCGGAGCGGCAACAAGCCGAGCCCGCCATCCACCGGACCAAACCGTCACTACGCGCTCGATCACGAAGATGCTCGTGATCACGATCCAGAAGGGAAACCATATCCATGTGTCGACTGCCAATGCAGTTATAAGCAACAGCGCGTATGCGCTCGTGAGGGCGATAACTCCATAGCCGATACCGATCTGCTGCGCCCAGTAGCGGACTGTGGCAGTGGTGAGTCCGTACGTGGCGAGGTTCTCGATAGCCCCGCGTTGCCAACGTTGACGTTGGCGCCACAGAGCTCGCCAGGTCGGCATCACCTCGGTCTCCACTGCACATTGCTCTGGCGACACCATCGGGGAGCCCAGGGACTTCAG
>Ga0075476_10001823_pt1 | contig 10094 bp, 9 predicted proteins | sample DEB08_DNA_5_FD_76339 | JGI IMG/M metagenome (GOLD analysis project Ga0075476, IMG submission 76339) | Aqueous microbial communities from the Delaware River and Bay under freshwater to marine salinity gradient to study organic matter... | ecosystem: Environmental > Aquatic > Marine > Coastal ...
AGAGGCCCGACGGGCCGCCACGACCCGGTGGCACGCTGCCTCCGGGTCCCACGCACCGAAAGGCCGACCCCGCATGCCCACCGGACGCATCAGGACCTTCGACGCCGCTCGCGGCTTCGGCTTCGTCGTCGCCGAGGACGGGGACGAGTACTACGTCGGCCGTGACGGCGTCGCCGGCGATCAGCCCCACCCCGGCGACGAGGTCAGCTTCGAGGTCGTCGAGGACGCGCCGCCCGGCAAGCGGGCCGCCACCGCGGTGACCGTGACGCGCAGTGCGCCGGCCGGGTCGCCCGTCGGTCGGACGATGGCCCCGCCGCCGTCCTGGGACGCGCTCGAGGATCGCGAGCGTCAGCGCCGCATGGCTCGCCGCCGCCGGCGCTGATCGCGGACCGGTGGCCGGCGCCGCGCCCGCTGCGCCCGTCGTCGAGCCGGATCTCGGCGTCGACGAGCGTCACCGCGCCGATCCCCCGTGGGTCGTGATCGTCTGGGACGACCCGGTCAACCTGATGTCGTACGTGGTCCTCGTGCTGCGCCGGGTCTTCGGCTTCGACGCCGCCACGGCCGAGCGGCTGATGCTGCAGGTGCACCACGAGGGCCGCGCCCTGGTCGCCCGGGAGCCGCGGGAACGGGCCGAGCACCACGTCGCGCAGCTGCACGGCTACGGCCTCCTCGCGTCGCTCGAGCGGGACGCCTGATGGCCCGTGTCCTGCCCCCGGCATCCGGTGGGGACGGCCTCCGCGTCGAGCTCGAGCGCGTCGAGCTGGACCTGCTCGTGCGGCTCTGCGAGGGGCTCGCGGGCCGCCTCCGCGCCGGCGGCGACGACGCCGTGATCGCTCGGCTCGCGCCGGCCGCCTCCCGCGGGGACGCCGAGGCCGACGCGGAGCTGCGCCGGCTCCTCCGCGGGGACCTCCTGGGCGGGCGCGCCGAACGCCTCGAGCGACTGGCCGTCGAGCTGCGGTCCTGGGCGGGACGGGTCGGGCCGGGGGACGGCGTCGCCGCCGACCTCGCCGCCGAGGAGGCCCTCGCGCTGCTCCAGGGACTCAACGACGTCCGTCTGGCCCTCGGCGCACAGGTCGGGGTCGAGGACCTGGACCGGGGGACCCTCGCCGTCGACGACCCCCGAGCGGTGACCCTCGGCCTCATGGACCGGCTGGGGGGTCTCCAGCAGGGGCTCGTCGAGCACCTCGCCTGAGGGGCCGGGGGAGCTCGACGGCGCCCGTCAGGACCAGCGCCGCGAGCGCGGCCGCACCCGTCGACCCGATGACGACGACGTCCGTCGTGCGCCCGTCGCCGAGCAGGGTGGGCACCCAGGTCCGGGCCGCGAGGCCCACGGCGACCACCGTCGCGGCCGTCAGCAGCGCGTCGCGCCACGGCGCCGCACCTCGTGGGAGCGGCAGTCGCCGGCCGACCGCGGCGCGGAGGAGTCCCGTCTCGGTCCAGGCCCCGACCGTCGCCCCCAGGCCCAGGCCGACGGCCCCGAGGCGGTACAGCGAGCCGTCGGCCGCCCGCTCGGCCAGCGGCGCGAGGCCGGACGTCCCGATCCGGACGGGACCGCCGGCGTCCCATCGCCAGGCGTCCAGCGCGAGCATCAGACCGACCCCGGCGAGGGTCCCGACGACGACCCGGACGGTGGCCAGCCGAGCGGGCGTCCGCGTGTCGTCGAGCGCGTGGAGCGCGGCCTGGAGCACCCGGCCCCGCGTCGTCGCGACGAGACCGAGGGCGTAGGCCGCGAGGACGGCGGCGACCTGTCGGGTCTCGGGGGCGCCGAACGCCCCACCGCCGAACACGAGGCCCACGAGGTGGTCGCCGACCACGACGTAGGCGGCGGCCGTGGGCAGGGCCAGGGCGGTCGTCCGCCGCAGGGATGCGGCGACGCGGTCGGCCGCCATCGCCGGTGCCGACCGGCCGGCCGTCGCGAGGTCCGGGAGGGCCGCCGCCGCGACGCTCATGCCGAACAGGCTGACCGGCAGCAGGTGCAGGACCTGGGCGTACCCGAGGGCCGCCACGGCGCCGGCGGCCAGGAGGGAGGCCACGGCGAGATCGAGGTAGGCCGAGAGCTGGACGACCCCACGCGCCGCGATCGCCCCACGGGCCGCGTGCAGCACGCCGCGGACCTGCGGGACGCTCCCCGGTCGGCGCGGCCGGACGGCGGCCCGCCCGGCCTCGCGTCGCACCGCGGGCAGCTGGACCGCGAGCTGGAGTCCGGCGCCGACCAGAGCGCCGACGGCGACGGCGAGAGCGACGTCGACCTCGCCGAGGCCGCGCAGCCCGGCCGCGACGCCCGCAGCGACGATCGCGGCGTTCCAGACGACGGGGGCGACGTAGGCGCGGAAGAAGCGGCGGTGCGCGGTCAGGACCCCGAGGGCCCAGGAGGCCAGGACCAGGAGCCCCGCCCCGGGGGCCAGGACCCGGACCAGCGTCACGGTCAGGGCGTACTTCTCGGTCCCCGGCGGGAAACCGGGCGCGAGCAGCCGTGTCAGCGGTCCCGCCAGCACGACGCCGAGCAGGGCGAGGACCCCCGTCAGGCCGAGCAGGACCGAGGCGACCGCCGCGGCGAGGCGGCCTGCCTCCTCCCGCCGGCCCTCGGCGAGGAGGCGGGCGTACGAGGGGACGAATGCGGCCGAGAGCACCCCGTCGCCGAGGAGGTTCTGCAGCAGGTTCGGGATCCGGAGCCCGGCGCGCAGGGCCTCCGCGGCCAGGCCCGTCCCGAGCCACTGCGCGAGGACGCGCTCCCGCACGAGCCCGGAGAGGCGGGAGAGGAGGATCGCGGCCGCCACGGCCCGGGAGCCCCGGTGGAGGCCGTCGGCCCCGGAGGTCCCTGCGGTCGCGTCCGACGCCATGGCCCCGCCCGTCCGGCCACGAGGACGCTAGCGGTAGGGTCCCCGCGGGCGCGGGACGCACGGGGGGTCGGGGTGCTCGAGCGGGTCGCCTCCCCGTCCCCGGTCGCCGGTCCGCGGTGGCTGCTCGATCCCCGCACGGCCGACGAGGACGGCGTCGTCGGGGCCGGGGCGGACCTCGAGGCCCCGACGCTCGTGGCGGCCTACCGCAACGGGGTGTTCCCGTGGCCCCACGAGGGGCTGCCCCTGCTGTGGTTCAGCCCGGACCCGCGGGCCGTCATCGACCCCCGGGGGATCCACGTCAGTCGGAGCCTCCGGGCGCGCCTCCGCACCTGCGGCTGGACGACGACGATGGACCGCGACCTGCCCGGCGTGATGGCGGCCTGCGCCGAGCGTGACGACACCTGGATCACCCCGGCCATGCGCCGGGCCTACCACCGGCTCTGGGACCTCGGCTGGGCGCGGAGCCTCGAGGTCTGGGAGGACGGCCACCTGGTCGGCGGCGTCTACGGCGTCCAGGTCGGGGCGGTCCTGACGGGGGAGTCGATGTTCCACCGCCGGACGGACGCCTCCAAGGTCGCCCTCGTCGATCTCTGCTCCCGCCTGGCCGCGGCGGGCGGCGGTCTGCTCGACGTCCAGCTCCCGACGCCGCACCTCCGGTCCCTGGGCGCGGTGACCGTCCCGCGGGAGGAGTTCCTCGCGACGCTCGCGCTCCTGCGCGACCGGCCCTGCCGGCCCGTCGCGGGGGAGCTGCCGGTGCGCCGCCTCGTGGCGACGCGGGTGCCCGCCGGGCGGGGCGCGGCCGCGTGATCGGGCCGCCTCCCGGCACCGGTCGGCCCCGTCGGGCACACTCGCGGCCTGCGAGGGCCGAGTCCGGCCGGAGCACCCTCCGTCCGGACCAGGAGCCGACCATGCCCGCCCCCGCCAGCATCGACCGCCGCTACCCCGACCGCGACTTCGAGGTCCGCGACCTCGGCCTGGCCGGCCTGGGCCGGCGCGAGATCGGCCTGGCCGAGCACGAGATGCCCGGTCTGATGGCCCTCCGGGAGCGGTACGCCGACGAGAAGCCCCTCGCCGGTGCGCGCATCGCCGGCTGCCTCCACATGACCGTCCAGACGGCGGTGCTGATCGAGACGCTCGTCGCCCTCGGCGCGGACGTGCGGTGGTCGTCCTGCAACATCTTCTCGACCCAGGACGAGGCCGCGGCCGCGATCGCCGAGACGGGCGTGCCGGTCTTCGCCTGGAAGGGCGAGTCCGAGGAGGAGTACTGGTGGTGCGTCGAGCAGACGCTGACCTGGCCCGACGGGCGGGGACCGACGCTGCTGCTCGACGACGGCGGTGACCTCACGGCGGTCGTGCACAAGGAGCACCCGGAGCTGCTGCCGGACATCGTGGGCGTCTCCGAGGAGACGACCACCGGGGTGAAGCAGCTGCGACAGTGGCAGCGGGAGGGGCTCCTCCGGATCCCGGCCATCAACGTCAACGACTCGGTCACGAAGTCGAAGTTCGACAACCTCTACGGCTGCCGCGAGTCCCTCATCGACGGCATCAAGCGCGGGACCGACATGATGATCGCGGGCAAGACCGCGGTCGTCGCGGGGTACGGCGACGTCGGCAAGGGCTGCGCCCAGGCGCTCGACGCGCTCGGCGCCTCGGTGTACGTCACCGAGGTCGACCCGATCAACGCCCTCCAGGCCGCGATGGAGGGCTTCCGGGTGAAGCGCCTCGAGGACGTGGTCGAGGAGGCGGACATCGTCGTGACCGCCACCGGCAACATGTCGGTCGTCACGACCGAGCACGTGCTGCGGATGAAGGACCACGCGGTCCTCTGCAACATCGGCCACTTCGACACCGAGATCCAGGTCGAGGCCCTGCGGGCCTACGACTGGACGAACGTCAAGCCGCAGGTCGACCTGGTGAACCTCCCGAACGGTCGCAGCGTCATCCTCCTGTCCGAGGGGCGGCTCGTGAACCTCGGGAACGCCACCGGGCACAGCTCGTTCGTGATGTCGACGTCGTTCACCAACCAGGTCCTGGCCCAGATCGAGCTGTGGCAGCGCCACGAGGACTACAAGGAGGAGGTCTACGTCCTCCCGCGGGAGCTGGACGAGGAGGTCGCCCGGCTCCACCTCGCGCGCATCGGGGTCGATCTGACCGAGCTCAGCCCCGACCAGGCGGCCTATCTCGGCGTCGAGGTCGGTGGGCCGTACAAGGACGAGGCCTACCGGTACTGAGCCGGTCCGGCGGCGCTCCAGCGGCGCCGACCACCGGCGTAGTAGCCTCCGGCATCCGCCCGTGCCGCCTCGGCGGCCACCCTCCTGCCCGGCTCCGGGGACGAGGGGGCGGGGCACGACCGCGGCGGCGACGGCGTCGCCCGGACCAACGGACGAAGGGCAGCAGCATGCGACGTTCCACCAGGGGAGGTCTGGCCGCGGTCGCGGCCACCGCGCTCCTCCTCAGCGCCTGCGGTGGGGACGGTGCCGACGAGGCGGCCGTCAAGGCCTGCCAGATCACCGACACCGGCGGCATCGACGACAAGTCGTTCAACGAGACGGCCTGGAACGGCTTCCTCCGCGCCGAGGAGGAGCTGGGCGTCGAGGTGAAGTACCTCGAGTCGACGTCCGAGGCCGACTACGACCCGAACATCCAGGCCTTCCTGGACGAGGGCTGCGACATCATCATCACGGTCGGCTTCCTGCTCGGTGACGCCACCGAGGCGGCGGCCCAGGCGAACCCGGACACGAAGTTCGCGATCGTCGACTACGCCTACGAGGCCGAGTACGACAACCTCCTCGGGATGGTCTTCGCGACCGAGCAGGCGGGCTTCCTCGCCGGCTACGTCAGCGCGGCCGTGACCGAGACGGGCACCGTCGGGACGTGGGGCGGCATCAACATCCCGCCGGTCAGCGCGTTCATGCAGGGCTACCTCGCCGGGGTGAACTACCACAACGACCAGAAGGGCACCTCGGTCGAGGTCCTCGGCTGGGACGGTGCGGACGGCGTGTTCATCGGTTCGTTCGAGGCGCAGGACCTCGGGAACGCCGCGACCGCCGAGATGCTCCAGAACGGCGCGGACATCGTGATGCCGGTCGCCGGTCCCGCGGGGCTCGGCGCCGGGACGGCCATCCAGGACTTCGGCTCGGGCAGCATGGTCTGGGTCGACACGGACGGCTACATCTCGAACCCGAACTTCGCCGGCATCACCCTGACGTCGGTCGAGAAGAAGATGGACAACGCGGTGTTCGCCGCCATCCAGGGCGTCGTCGACGGCACCTTCGCCGGCGGCACGTACCTCGGGACGGTCGAGAACGGCGGCGTCGACATCTCGCCGTTCCACGACTTCGAGGACGCGGTCCCGGACGACGTGAAGGCCGAGCTGGACGACATCCGTGCGGGCATCATCGACGGCAGCATCAGCACCACGCCGTGACGCACCCGCGGTGACCGGGAGGGGCGCCCCACGGGGCGCCCCTCCCGCGTCCGGGGCACGTGGGGGCGTCCCGGGGCGGTCCCGGGGTCGGGACGGCTATCGTCGCGCGGTCCGGGCAGGGGTCCGGACGGCGCCACGGGGGTCTCCGGTGCGGCTCGAGCTCCGCGGCATCACCAAGCGGTTCCCCGGGGTGGTCGCGAACGACCACGTCGACCTCACGGTCGAGCCGAGCGAGGTCCTCGGACTCCTCGGCGAGAACGGGGCCGGCAAGTCGACGCTGATGAACATCCTCTACGGCCTGACGTCGGCCGACGAGGGCGAGATCCTGCTCGACGGACGTCCCCACGTCTTCGCCGACCCGGGGGACGCCATCGCGGCCGGGATCGGGATGGTCCACCAGCACTTCATGCTCGTCCCGGTGTTCACCGTCGCGGAGAACATCCTGCTCGGCGCCGAGCCGCTCGACCGTCTGGGGCGCTTCGACCGCGGCCGGGCCCGTGACGCCGTGCTCGCGACCGCGGAGCGGTTCGGGCTCCCGGTCGATCCCGACGCCCGCGTCGAGGATCTGCCCGTCGGGCTCCAGCAGCGGGTCGAGATCCTGAAGGCCCTGTACCGCGACGCCCGGCTCCTCATCCTCGACGAGCCCACGGCGGTCCTGACGCCCCAGGAGGCGGACGGGCTGTTCGAATCGATCCGGGGGTTCCGCGCGGCGGGCCGGTCGGTCATCTTCATCTCGCACAAGCTCCGCGAGCACCACGCGATCGCCGACCGCATCACCGTCCTCCGACGTGGGCGGACGGTCGGGACGATCCCCGCGGCCGAGGCCGACGCGCAGGAGCTGGCGACCATGATGGTCGGTCGACCGGTCGTCCTCGTGGTCGACCGCGCGCCGGCGGCCCCGGGCGAGCCGGTCCTCGAGGTCCGGGCCCTCGGGGTCGAGGACCCACCCGGTACGGCGCTCGTCGCCGACGTCGATCTGACGGTGCACCGGGGGGAGATCGTCGGCATCGCGGGGGTGGAGGGCAACGGTCAGACCCCGCTGGTCGAGGCGGTCACGGGGCTGCGCCCCGTGACCGCGGGTGAGGTGCTGCTGCGCGGCGAATCGATCGTGGGCCGGTCGCGGCGCGACATCCTGCGCGCCGGCGTCGGTCACATCCCGGAGGACCGGTACACCGACGGCGTGGTCGCGTCGTTCTCGATCGCGGACAACCTGGCCCTGACGCTCTGGGACGACGAGCGGTTCTCGAACGGCCGGACGCGGGACTTCGACGCCGTCGCCGAGAGCGCCCGCCGGGTCGTGGCGGACTTCGACATCCGGACCCCGTCGATCGCGACGACGGCCGGCTCCCTCTCGGGCGGGAACCAGCAGAAGGTCGTCGTGGCCCGCGAGTTCGACCGGCCGATCGACCTCCTGGTCGCCGCGCAGCCGACCCGTGGGGTCGACGTGGGCTCCATCGAGTACCTGCACCAGCAGATCGTGGCGAAGCGCGACGAGGGCACCGCGGTCCTGCTGGTGTCGTCCGAGCTCGACGAGATCCAGGCCCTCTCGGACCGGATCGCGGTGATGTTCCGCGGCCGCCTCGTCGGACCGTTCCCGGCCCCGGTGGCGAAGGAGGCCCTGGGGCTGATGATGGCCGGCGTGGATCCGGCGGAGGCCCTGGGCGGGAGGGCCGCATGAGCACCGATGCGCCCCCGTCGCCCGCCCCCGTCCGCGAGGGGCCGGCCCAGCGGCTCCGCGCGGCCGTGCTCGGCGCCAGCGCCCGCCTGACGGGCCTCGCCGTGGCGGCGGCCCTCGGCATCGGCGCGGTCGTGCTCGCCCTCTCCGCCGAGGAGACCCGCGAGGCGCTCGACGACGGCCTCGGGCCGGCCCTGGTCGCCGGTGCGAGTGCCGTCGGCCGGGCCTACTCGGCGCTGCTCCAGGGCTCGGTCGGGAGCCTCGGGGCGCTCTCGGAGACCCTGGTCGCGGCCACCGTCCTGATCCTCACCGGCCTCGCCGTGGCCGTCCCGCTCCGGGCCGGCCTGTTCAACATCGGCGGCGAGGGCCAGGTCATCGCCGGCGGACTGGTCGGTGGGGCCGTCGGCTTCGCCGTCACGGGCCTGCCCCTGCCGGTCCACCTGCCGCTGGCCATCGTGGCGGCCGGACTGGGCGGCGCGGCGGTCGGGTGGCTGCCCGGGTTCCTGAAGGCGCGGACCGGGGCCCACGAGGTCATCTCGACCATCATGCTGAACAACACGCTGACCTTCGTCCTGATCTGGATCCTGACGCTGCCCCTCGTCCAGGTCGAGGGGCGGAGCGATCCGATCTCGCGTCAGGTCCTCGACTCGGCACGGCTGCCGCGCCTCCTCGAGGGCCTCCGCGTCGACGCCGGCATCATCCTCGCCGTCCTGGTCGCCGTCTGGGTCCTGTGGTTCCTCGACCGGTCGACGACCGGCCTCGAGCTCAGCGCGGTCGGGGCGAACCCGGCCGCGGCGACCGCGGCCGGGATGGACCCGGCCCGGACCACGGTCACGGCGATGACGGTCGCCGGCGCGCTGGCGGGGTTGGCCGGCGGAGCGCTGATCGTCGGGCTGCAGGGACGGATCACCCCCGGCTTCTCCGCCGGGCTCGGGTTCGACGGCATCACGGTCGCCCTCCTCGGGCGCGGGACCGTCGTCGGGACGGTCCTCTCCGGGCTGCTGCTCGGAGCGCTGAAGGCGGGCGGACGTGCGATGCAGGCCCGTTCGGGGACCGCGCTCGACCTGGTCGTCGTCATCCAGGCACTGATCATCGTCTTCATCGCCGCTCCCGGCGTCGTCCGGGCCCTGTTCCGCGTCCGCGCGGACGTGGGGGAGGGGGCGCGCATCTCGCAGGGGTGGGGCTCGTGAGCGGCGCGGCCGCCCCGGTCCGGCGCCGGCGTCGCTTCGCGGCGTTCGGCGGGCTGCTCGCCGCGCTGGTGGCCGCACTGCTCCGCGCCGACGCGTCCGCCCGGACCGCCTTCGTCCTGAATGACGCCCGCGGGGCGCGCTTCCCCCTGCCGGACCTCGTCGTCCCGGTCGCCGGCACGGTGCGGATCCTCGCCGCGCTCATCCTCGCCCTCGCGGTCCTCCTGGCGGTGCGGGGGGCCGGCCGGCGCGATGCGGCCGTCGTCGGCGTCATGGGCGGCCTCGCCGTCGTGGCGCTGCTGACGTGGGCCGGGGCCGGGACCTCGATCTCGGTGGTCTCGCTGCTGCGCGGAACCCTGTTCGCGGCGGTCCCGATCGCGTTCGGTGCCCTCGCGGGCGTGCTCTGCGAGCGGTCCGGCGTCATCAACATCGCAATCGAGGGTCAGTTCCTCGCGGGCGCGTTCACGGCGGCGGTGGCGGCGTCCATCCTCGGTTCGGCGTGGTGGGGGCTGCTCGGCGGGATCGCCGCCGGCGCCCTCGTCGGGCTGATGCTGGCGGGACTGACCATCCGGTTCGCGGCGGACCAGATCGTCAGCGGTGTGGTGCTGATCGTGTTCGCGACGGGCGTGACGTCCTTCCTGACCTCGCAGCTCCTGGCCGGGACGCCGAGCTGGAACGCACCGGTGCGGTTCCAGGCGTTCGCCCTCCCGGGCCTGAGCCACGTACCGCTCCTGGGCCCGATCGTGTTCGACCAGACCGTGCTCGTCTACCTGATGCTGCTCGCGGTCGCGGGGGTCCAGTTCGGACTCTTCCGGACACGGTGGGGCCTGCGGCTGCGGTCGGTCGGGGAGCACCCGGCCGCCGCCGACACCGTCGGCATCCCCGTGCTGCGCACCCGGTACCGGGCGGTGATGCTCGGCGGCGTCCTCGCCGGCGTCGGGGGGTCGTGGTTCACGCTCGAGGCG
>Ga0075476_10001824_pt1 | contig 10093 bp, 2 predicted proteins | sample DEB08_DNA_5_FD_76339 | JGI IMG/M metagenome (GOLD analysis project Ga0075476, IMG submission 76339) | Aqueous microbial communities from the Delaware River and Bay under freshwater to marine salinity gradient to study organic matter... | ecosystem: Environmental > Aquatic > Marine > Coastal ...
CATTCCAAACAACGAATATTATCAGAACTTCTCATATTCACTCAAGTCAAGGGTTGCATATGAGACATGGGATGATGCAGTCAGTTCACTGAACCACACAGCTGGTTTTGAGAAGTTTGCAGATCTTGTAATTGACAATAATGCTGCTGGTATTGCTTCAGCAGTTGACTTCCAGATTGAAACCGTTGTTGATCTGATTGGGGAGGGAATGCTTAATTGTTTCCCTGACTTTGATGGTGCTACTGAGGTAACTCTTGATATTAATGGTGGTAGAATTATTTCTAATGAGATTGTATTTGAGAATAAGATTCTTGTAGATTACTTTGAGTCAAGAGGTAACAGAGTTCTTAAGATTGATGACTTTAGTGGTGAGTTTAATAGTAACCCAAGAGAAACAAAGTATTCTATCGTTGATTTCTTTGATAACAAATATGCATGGAACAAGTTCTTTACTTTAATTCAAGATAGTGAACTGAGAAGTAGAAAGCAGTTCGGTGTAGTTACTGTTCTTCAGGATGGTACTACAGGTTATGTGAACCAATACGGCACTATCGACACGGGTAAACCACTGGGTTCGTTTGATTACATCGGTGCTGGTACCAGTGAGTGGGGTCTTACATTCTTCCCCAACCTGTTTGAATATAATAACTACGATATCTCATATTTCACATTTAGTGGTGTTGAAAGTTTGACTAGTGTTGGGTCAACTCAAGTCGGTGATGTTGTTTCAATTGCATCGTCATCAGTATCCGTACCAGTTTCGACAACCACCACTTTGGTGCAGATTCCAACCGCAAGTAGGTCGGCAAAACTTCATGTTCAAATGGAAGATGCTGAAGACAACTACTTCTACACAGAACTGAATGTATTGCATGATGGTACAAATGTACAACTTCTCCAATATGGAGATATTGATTCAACTGAGGGTATCTCAAGTGGGTTTGGTACATATACAGCAAATATTAGTGGATCCAATATTGACGTTAATATTGTACCAACAGTAGGAACTGCTGTTACTGCCAATATTATCTCTGTAGAGACTAATGCAACAGCAACAGGAGTTAATACAACTCCGATGAGTGTTACAAACCTTTCTTCATACTACAAGTCAATCTCTGCATCTGGTTCTCCAGTTGCAAATGAGATTGCAGCATATGAAGATCCATTTGCTGGTGAATACTTCATGGTAACTGTCCATGACACTACCAACAATGAATATGAGATGTTTGAGTGTCATGTTCTTGACTCAAATAACCAAAACATTGTTAAGTATGGACGTATTGGTACTAACTCTGGTTTAGGAACAGTTGGTGCTGTTACATCAGGCACCTCTGTAAGTCTGGTATTTACACCTAATGCAAGTATTGATGTAGATGTCAGAACCTTTGGTATTGGTCTGAAGAACTATAATAATATTGTTGGTATTGCATCAATCAGTGCCCTACAAAATAACATTTTGTTCTCTGATTACGGTACATATACTGGTACTGAGTTTGACAAGAAGAGAGCATTCAATCTCAAACACAATACTCTCCCAATCTTCCAGAGAGCATTCCTTGGAAACGATTCTTCAATTGTAAATCTGTCAACAAATCAGGTAACAATTCCAGATCACTTCTTTGTCACTGGTGAGAAGGTAAGCTATAGTTATGAGAACTCGGATTTATCTACAGCAAATGCAATTGGTATTGCAACAACAACTGTTTCGGGTGTGTCAACAGATAAGTTACCTTCTGAACTCTACATTGTCAAATACAGTAATAAGTCTGTTGGATTTGCTAAGAGTGCAACTGATGCACTTGCTGGATCACCAATTGTATTTGATCTGACTTCTGTTGGTGTTGGTACATTCCATAAGTTGACTGCAACTAACCAGAATGCAAGAGCTCTTGTTGCTATTGACAACATGATTCAGGCTCCTGTAACTGAAGTCAACGTATCTACAAGACTGGATCAAAATGTAATATTTGATGTTGACTTTGATGTTGTTGGTATTCAATCATTCAAGGCAAATGATATCATTAAGATTGATAATGAAATTATGTTACTCCAGGATATTGGTATTGGAGCAACCAACAATTTCAGAGTTCTGAGAGGTCAAATGGGTACTGGTGTTGCCACACACAACATCGGAACATCTGTGGAACTTCTCGGTGGTAATTACAACATTGTTGATAACACACTTCACTTTGTTGAAGCTCCATTTGGTGCAACACCACTCAGTACTACTACACAAGGTCCTGATAATATTGACTGGTCTGGTATCACAACTTATTCTACTTTCCAAGGTAGAACATTTATGAGAAGTGGTATCACTGATGATTCTGCTGATACTTACAGTACCAATTACACCTTTGATAACATTCAAAGTCAGTTCAATGGTCAAAGTAAGTTCTTCTCACTTGTACAAAATGGCAACAATGTAACTGGTTTTGCAACTAACCAGGCAATTGTTCTTAACTCTAACATTTTACAAGAACCACAAGGTGCACAGAACACCACTGGTGACTTTACACTCCTAGAAACTGCGGGTATTACAAGTATCACCTATCTTGGTGATAGTGTATCTTCAGAATCTGATCCTAACATGGCAACGATTCCAAGAGGTGGAACAATTATCTCTGTGGCATCTACTCCAGGTCTTGGATATCAGCCATTGGTATCTGCTGGTGCATCATGTTTCGTATCTGGCGGTGGTACAATTACATCTGTTGAAATTGGCAATCCTGGATCTGGATATAGAGTTGGTATTCAGACCGTTAATGTTGGTTATGCCGTTTCTTCAACGGGTATTACAACAGTTGTGAACATCGGTACAGCAACCGTTCAGAATGGACAAGTTGTTGCTATTACAACCAGTTACTTTGGAGCAAATCTTGATCAGAATAACCCTCCTCTCATCATAATTGATGCACCTCTTCCTTATTCAAACATCCCTCTGGTCTATGCAGACGGTCAAAGTGGAGTTGGTACAGGTGCTCGTGTAGATATCACAGTTGGTCAGGGTTCGAGTGTTATTAATTTTAATATTGTGAGTGGTGGATTTGGTTATGGTGATGGTGAGGTATTAAGACTCTCTATTGGTGGTACAACTGGTATTCAGACTGATACAAGTTACACATATGACGAATTCCAACTCACAGTTTCAGATACCTATCGTGATACATTCAATGGATTTACAGTTGGTGAACTTGATGTATTTGATAAACTCGATACCTTGTTCGATGGTGTGGAGAAGAGATTCCCACTCACTATCGCTGGTGCTGGATTTGCCATTGAAACTGCAGATGGTTCTGATATCGACATTGCACAGTGTCTGATTGTTACCATCAATGACATTCTTCAGGTACCAAATCAGGCCTATAAGTTTAATGGTGGTTCTATCATTGAATTTACTGAGGCTCCTAAGGAAGGAGATACATCAAAAATCATCTTCTACAAAGGAACACCTGATGTCGATGTTGTTCTAGTTGATATTCTTGAAACTGTCAAGGTAGGTGACACTTTACAACTTAAGAATGATTCTTCCAAGGGTCAAGGATTTGGTTTATATCAAGAACCAAGAACTGTAGTTGGTATTACAACTCTTGACACTGTTAGAACATTCGCTTACGACGGTCCTGGTATTACTACAAATCAAGCACTTGTAAGACCACTTACATGGTGTAAGCAAACTGACGATATCACTATCAATGGTGACTTTGTAACTAAGGACAGAGTTGAGTATGAACCATCAATCTATCCTGCAGCATATCTGACATCTTATGTTGGAACCTCAAGTGCTGTTGCATATACAGACACTGTAAGACCATTCTTCAATTCTACAAATGAGACTTCACTATTGGATTATCAAGATAGAATTGTTATCATTGATCAATCACCAATTGCATCTGCAATTGCAACTGTAACCGTCAGTGTTGCAGGTACGGTCACTGGATTTACAATTTCCACAGGTGGTCAGGGTTATGATGGTATGACACCATCAGTTTCAATCTCTGAACCAGATGATATTGTAGGTGGAACCAGAGCAACTGCCACTGCAAGTGTTACTGGTACTGCAGTCACTTCGATTACAATCACTAATGCTGGTGCTGGTTATACACAACCACCATCAATCTTGATTGAAGTTCCTAATACAAGAAGAGAACAGATTGGTGTCAGTTCTTACTTTGGTGATCTTGGACAGATTGTTGGATATGCACAATCTACAGGTGCTCTTGGAACACTTGAATTGTATATCCCAGAGGATTCTTACATGAGAGATCCTACTATTGTAGGTACCGCAGTTACCATCAGTCAACTCAATACTGGTGACTACTTCGTGGTCAACCTTTCAAACTTTGGTCTGTCTACAAGCACAAGTGACAATATCTATCAGGTATCTGCTGCTTATAACTCCACAGTTGATTTGACTTCAGTTGGTCTTGGAACAACTGCAATTAGAAGAGTTGAGGTTGCAAATGTTGGATTTGGTACCACGGTAGCTGGATTCACACGAGGTAGAAATCTCGGTGAATACACATGGGGTAAGATTCAATTCTTGAATAGAGCAACCGTAGATGCACTTGAATTTACACCTAATTCATACACAGGTATTACTACATCACCGTTGGTTCAGAGATTCAGACCTTTGAAGTTTAATAACTATCAAACTTAAAATAAATAAAACATAGAAAAGGATCCTACAGTAGATGGCATACCAAGGTATTAACACTGGCACTACGCCTAATGATGGAACAGGTGATACCCTAGTTGATGGTGGTGTAAAAATTAATAGTAATTTCCAAGAGGTTTATAACCTCATTGGTGATGGTTCTACTTTGGCTGTAGGTGTTGTTACTGTCATCTCTGCAGGAACAAATGTTGCAGTGAATACAACAACTGGTTATGTTGAAATTTCTGCACCAACACCTGTTTCTATTGCAACAACTGATGTTGACATCTCTAGAAATCTAAAAGCTGCAGGTATCACAACCTTGGGTGTTACCACAGTTACATCATTCTTATCCTCTGGCATTTCAACTCTGGCAAGTCAGGGTGGTATCACTACAACTGGTGGTGACTTGTATGTAGGTGGTGATCTCTATGTATTGGATGATATTGTATATGATGAAGTAACTGGTAGAAACATCAATATTACTGGTGTTGGTACAATTGGACAGTTATTTGTTGGTGCAGGTCATTCTGCAGGAACACTGAATGTATCTGGTGTTTCTACACTTACTGGAAATGTAAGTCTTGGTTCATCTCTATTGATGACTGATGACAAACAATTTATCTTAGGAGAACAATCAGAATTTACTTTCTTCCATAATGACTCTGATGGAAATGTCATTAGAGTAAATGTAGGTGATTTAAATATTAAGGCAGATACCCAAAACTTCACTAGTGGTGCTGGAACAACACAGGTAATGTCAACCAACGTTGACGGAAATTATGGTGTTGAACTGTATTACAATAACAATAAGAGATTTGAAACAAAACATGGTGGTGCTAATGTATTAGGTTACTTCAAAGTATCTGGTATTTCTACTCTTGGTATTGTAACTGGCGCTACATACTATGGCGATGGATCAAACCTAACACTCACTGGTGCTGATGCTTCTGGTGTTACAGGTATTACAACTCTTATCCAGGCAGGAGCTAACATCAGTGTTACAACAAATTCTGGTATATCAACCATTTCATATATTGGAGCTGCAAATACTTCTAACATAAATGCTGATTCTTTAGTTGTTTCGGGAGTATCGACACTTGGTGTCATTACTGGTGCAACATATTATGGTGATGGATCAGAGGTTGCAGATGTAAGATGGGATATTGGAGCCAATGGTTCTAGTGACTATACTTACACTGGAATTGGATTTACTCAAACTACAAACGATCCTATCCTCTACCTATTAAAAGGTAATGTTTATGAGTTTGAAAATAACAGTGGTGGAGGTCATCCATTTCAAATAAGATTATCAAACGGTGGTTCAGCTTACAGTGACGGAGTAACAAATAATGGTGCAGCAAGTGGTATTATCAGGTTTGAAGTTCCATTTAATGCCCCAGAGACTCTCTACTACCAGTGTACAAATCATTCTGGAATGGGTAATACCATATACACTGTAGGAAGAAACACAAACATTAGTGCAGATTCATTAACTATTTCTGGTGTATCTACATTGGGTGTTATTACTGCAACTAATCAATATAACACTGGTATTGTTACTGCTGTTGGAGGATTTGTCAGTGCAGCTTCTACACAGGGTGTTCAGATTACATTCTCTGGAACGACTTTAACATTTACTGTTGCAGGAATTGGTTCCACAAGTCTTACATTATCCTAATAAATAAGAAAAAAGTCCTCTAACAAATGGCTGCGATAATTACTGATCAATTGCGCATATTGAATGCAAAGAATTTTGTCGATTCGGTACAAGATTCTTCTAATTCTTACTATGCGTGGATTGGTTTACCAGATGCTCCTGAGTTTCAGAGCGATTGGAACTCAAATCCTCCAGCTCCTAAAGATAGTTTGGATGATTCCAACTATTACTGGGACACCATGTTGGCCCTTAAAAAGATTAATTCGGGTGATGTAAGTCAGGTTATAAGAAAAATTACCTGGCAATCGGGTACCACATATGATATGTGGAGAAATGATATTGATAGAGATAATCCTTCACAACCATCTGGAGCATATGATATCTATGACTCCAACTATTATGTAATGAATAGTGAGTATAAAGTTTATATTTGCTTATTCAATAACGCAAATCCAGAGAATAGTTTTAGAGGTGGTCCTTCTCTTGACGAGCCAAATTTCACAGATTTGGAGCCAAGAGAGGCTGGAAGCAGTGGTGATGGTTATATTTGGAAGTATCTTTACACGATTAAGCCGAATCAAATCATTAAATTTGACTCAACGAACTATATTGCAGTCCCAACTGACTGGGAAACCAACAGTTCTTACTCTTCTGTAAGAGAAAATGCAGGTACAAGTGGTCAATTAAAGATTGTTACCATTAGAAATCGTGGAGTTGGTATCGGAACTGCCAATGTAACCTATACAAGAGTGCCAATTTTGGGTGATGGACGTGGTGCGGAGGCCACAGTTGTCATTAATAACGACTCAAAAGTCGAATCTGTGACAATTTCAAGGGGAGGAAGTGGATATTCCTTCGGAACTCTTGATTTAGAGAATGGTGGTGTCCCAAATGGTAGTGTAGCACCCGTTTTTAACGTAATTATTCCCCCTCCAGGTGGTCACGGAGCAGATATTTACCGTGAATTAGGTGCTTATAACGTACTTTCTTATGCTAGATTTGAAAATGACACCCAAAATCCAGATTTTATCACTGGAAATCAGTTTGCACAGGTAGGAATTGTCAAAAATCCCACAAATTACAACTCAACAACCAATTTGACCAAAGATAAGGCCAGTGCAGTTTATGCACTGAAACTTGTTGGTACTGGTTACAGTGAAGCAGTCTTTACAGCTGACAGTTTTGTTACACAAACTGTTGGTTTGGGTTCAACAGCAATCGGTAGAGTTGTATCTTACGACCAACAAACTGGTATTTTGAAGTATTGGCAGGATAGAAGAACTGCTGGTTTCAATACTGATGGTACTCAGAACACTGTTCCTGTGTATGGTTTTGAACAATTGAAATTTACATCATCACCTACAAGTGGTGGTAGTATCCAAATCTCACCTAATTCAGGTAATACACTAAATATCGACCAAAACTTTACAGGTGTATCTACGACAATAAATAGTCGTACCTACTATCTGGGTCAAGAATTCATTAGTGGAATTTCAAATCCAGAGTCTCAAAAATACTCTGGTGACATCATTTATGTCGATAATAGGCCATCAGTCACCAGATCATCTTCACAGAAAGAAGACGTTAAAGTTATCTTGCAATTCTAAGAGATATGCCACAGGAAACTAATCTCAATGTCGCTCCATATTTTGACGACTTTGATCCCCAGTCGAATTATTATAAGGTTCTATTTAAACCTGGTTTTCCTGTTCAAGCAAGAGAACTGACTGGTCTGCAGTCTATTCTGCAAAACCAAGTTGAGGAAATGGGTAACCATTTCTTCAAAGAAGGTGCTAAAGTCATTCCTGGGGACTTGACCTATATTCAGAATTTCTATGGAATTCAAATTGAGTCTGAATTTCTGGGTATTCCTGTAGGAATTTATCTTGACCAACTAATTGGAACAACAATTACTGGTGCAACTTCGGGAGTCACTGCAAAAGTTGTAACATATATTACAGATAGTGAGTCTGAGAGGGGAGTTTATACTCTTTATCTGAATTATGAGAATTCTTCCACTTCTGATGAAGAAGTAAACACATTTTTAGATAGTGAAATTCTCACCACAAGCACAAATATTACTTATGCATCTACTTTCATTTCTGAAGGTGAGGGTTTTGCAACTACAATTCCACAAAATGCAGCAATTATTGGCTCATCATTCAATTTATCTCAGGGTGTTTACTTCCTGAGAGGGTATTTTGTCAATGTTAATGCCCAAACACTGATTCTTGATCAATATTCCAATACTCCTTCTTATAGAGTCGGTTTAGACGTTGTTGAAGAGATTGTTTCCTCCGATGTTGACTCTTCACTCAATGATAATGCCCAAGGATTCAACAATTTTACGGCTCCTGGTGCAGATAGACTGAAAATTTCCACAACTTTGTCGAAAAAACCACTTGGTAGTTTTGATGAGTCGAATTTTGTTCAATTATCAGAAGTAAAAGACGGTGTTTTACGTCTTATTAACAAAAATACCGATTATAACTTCTTAGGTGATGAATTTGCACGAAGAACTTTCGATGAATCTGGTGATTATTATGTAAAAGAGTTTGTAACTTCGGTTAAGAACAGTCTTAACAACAACGAAGGAAATAGAGGTATCTATAATTCCACTCAAGTCACCCAATCTGGTAACATTCCTAGTGACGACCTTGGTATCTACAAAATCTCCCCTGGTAAGGCATATGTAAGGGGTTATGAAGTAGAAACCATTGCTCCTACTTTAATTGACTTCAGAAAGCCAAGAACTACAAGAACTATTGAAGATCAGGCTGTTAATTTCGGTTTTGGACCAACTCTGAACTTAAACAGAGTTAGTGGATCTGCCACAATTGGTATCAATACTTCTTTAACTCTAAGTCTGAGGGACCAGAGAGTTGGTGTCAATTCATTGACCTCTTCAGGTAAAGAAATTGGTATTGCAAGAGTATATGACTTTGTTTTAGAAGGTGGTTCATATGATACTTCATTCCCCAACCTGAATACCTGGGATTTATCATTGTTTGATGTTCAGACATATGTTGACATCACACTCAACGAATCAATCACACTTAACACATCAACCTTTATCAAAGGTGAGTCAAGTGGTGCAAAGGGTTATCTAAAGCATAACGTATCTGCAGGTACTGCACTAACTGCTTATAATGTCGAAGGTGAATTCCATAAAGGTGAGAGACTTCTTTTCAATGGAGTATTGGATGATGCAAGATTTGTTACAAGTAATAAGAACTTCTCATTGTCTGATGTTAAATCAGTATTTGGTGTAGTTGGAACTGCAGCAACCTTTACTGGGGACACAGTTCAGTCATTAGTTCGTAATTTTGGTTCAGCCAATATTTCTGCAGAATCTGGTGGCACATCACTGATTTCAATTCCCGCGGATCCTGGTTTCTCCTTTGTTGGCATTGTTACTGTTGGTAATATTGTAAGATATTCTAGACCGACATTAGATGTAGCAAGTTTTGCAAGAGTAACAGGTGTTGGTCAGACTAACATTACTGTTGAGTCTGTCACTACTGTTTCGGGTATTTGTAATGGTACTCTTCCAACCAGTGTAGAGACTATTCAGAACTTTGAACTTCTCTCTACCAAAGGAACTGGTGGTCCTGGTTCAGGTAATTTGGCAAATAATGATACTCTGTACAGTGCATTCCCTAAGACAAATATTTCATCAGTAAATCTTATTGGTTCTGAATTAGTAATTAGAAGACAATATACAACTTCCATCACTAATAATTCTACTCCTGTCATCAATACCGAAGATAAGGAAGTAT
>Ga0075476_10001830_pt1 | contig 10081 bp, 9 predicted proteins | sample DEB08_DNA_5_FD_76339 | JGI IMG/M metagenome (GOLD analysis project Ga0075476, IMG submission 76339) | Aqueous microbial communities from the Delaware River and Bay under freshwater to marine salinity gradient to study organic matter... | ecosystem: Environmental > Aquatic > Marine > Coastal ...
TTTACATGTTCTGTGTGCAGACTTGCTGTAATGCTTGCTCTGTGGAATGGTTTTGCGTATTCTACATAAGTTTCAAACCATTTCATGTTTCTTGAACAGTTTGAGGTCATATGTATGCTGGTGTAATTGGTATTTCCTACATCGTCTGCGAGATGTTTGAGAATGTCCAGGTATCCTGGGTGAAAGGTAGGCTCACCTCCTGACAGAGAAAAGTGAAATGAGTTGAACCCGTTCTCTCTAGCCTGTCTTTTGATTTCATCAATAGTTCGAAGACACAGCTCGGTTGGTCTGTGATCTTTACGATCGCTTCTTGCGTATGGCCAACAGTAGCTGCATTTGTAGTTGCAGAATCTGCCCAGGAGCCAACTGACAGTAAACAAATCACGGTAAAGCAGAGTACGCTGACCCACAGAGACAATGTCATCAAACGGAATTTTAGTAAAGTCATAGTTGCTCCATTTCAAATCTTCTGTCATTAATTTTTCTCACTTGTTGTATATATTAACACGATACTAACTAGATGTCAACTACTACATTTTGTTCAGCTTCTCTTTTTACCCTAGAACAAGTTTTTATACAACGAGGGTGTACGTTTTTATTTTGCCAGCTTTTGACTAGGTCTTCTGCAAAATATTTGCTATCTAATATTTCTTTCCAAGTCTTATTTCTCAATGTTAATTCACCTAAGGGATAACGCAATTGATCTTTTGATAAGGTTTTGTAAGTTTCAAATTCATCACTTATATAACAACACGGAAATACTTCCATTCTATTGTTTACATAAATTTTTTTTGACTCCTGGTACATACAATTTATTTTCCAGTTATTAGGAAGAGAAAAATCTCCCCATTCGAAATCTGTCATATTAGATCTACGTTTACCCACTAGCTTAAGGTCACTTAGAATCATTTTCATTTCATATGTTCCAGGGTGTCTCCATTCTTCGTTTTCGGGTGGTTCAAGATAATGTGTTACATTAAAATTTTTATCAAACACAGGAAATTTTTCAAACTCATCAAATCTTGCTGTACGTCTAAATCTAAAATGATCTACTCCTAAATTTTTTGCCAATTCTTTACATTTTTCCATTTCGTATTCGTTGTGTTTAAAAACTAAATAATCCCATCTAACTTTAACTGCACTATCGCAACAAATCTTAATATGTTTTAATATTTTTTCAATATTAGTATTTTGTCTATATAAATGATTTGTTTCTATTCCGTCCACTCCAAATGTAATCCTGTCTTTACTATCTAATATAGCGGTAAGTTTTTTCCACCATTGTTCTGTTTTCAAACTTCCGTTTGTAAACATTTCAATTTTTGCACCCGCATTTTTTGCCGCTTCGATTGCTTCGAATATGTATCTTGACGCTAATGGATCACCGTGAGTTCCACAAAAATAAACAAATTTCAAATTAGGTAAATCTTTAAAAACCTTATTAATATCATCAAGGTCCCATTCGCTAGATCCTCTTCCAGGCCTATCAACTCCGCCATGAATATTTCTGTTACACATAGGACAAGCTGCATTACACTTATTTGTAATTTCTACATGTAATTCTTCTATAGTTTCAGGCTTTATATAATACAAGTTTTACTCCAATAAATATACAAGTATTTACTATATACTTTACTAATATTAATTGATCATGATATACAAAGATAAATTTAATCAAGCCATACAACTTGTTGTACCCGAGCATGTAAACAACATAGGCATAAGTATGAGTGGCGGTGCCGATAGTTCATTATTGTGCTATTTACTCGCACGTCAAATAAAAAAAAATAAATTAGATGTAAAAATATCTCCTATCACTGCAAAATTTTCAGTACGACCTTGGAGTTACGATGTAAGTAGAACAGTTACTGGATTTATATCTTCAGCTCTTGATTTTGATAATTGGGGAGATCACTGGAAATTTGATGTTACAGAATATGAGTGTCAAACTGATGCTAGAAAAGAATATAAGTTTGATACAATAGTGCAATTTTTAATTTTAAATAAGAAGATAGATTTTTTCTACAGCGGTAAAACCAAAAATCCTGCGCAGGAAATAATGAATACATTCCATGATAAACAATACCAAGAAGATAGACAAAATCCAAATCAACAAAGTATTCAAAAATCAGAAATAGAACATGTTCCATATGCTATGGTTGATAAAAGACTTGTATTGAGTCTTTACAAGGACTTAGATCTTTTAGATACACTTTTTCCTTTAACACGATCATGTGAAGGTGATAGAAACATAACAAATAATTTTACAACAACATGCGGCAAATGCTGGTGGTGTGAAGAAAGAAATTGGGCATATCAAGAGGTTATAAATGACTGATATTGTTTTTCTTACCTTACCTAGACTCGAACTAAGAGCCCCTATTACTGCTCCGGCTATACTTAAATCTGTAGTTGAAAAAAAAGGTTACAGTGCTTTCTGTTATGACCTTAATTTAGACTTGTGGTTAAACATAGACACAAAGAAACATGGAAATGTTTGGTTTGATACAGATTTAACATTTAGATATGATGATAAATTTGCAGAATTTTGGAAAGAACACATTGTACCGCATACACAAAGATGGATAGATGTAATTAAAGAAAAAAATCCTAAATGGATAGGCATGACAATATTCAGTCAACGAAGTAAATGGATTAGCATTGCAATATGTAAACTTTTGCGTGAACAATTTCCAAATATAAAACTAGTAGCAGGTGGACCATTTGCAGAACATACTGGAAAATATCTTTATAAAAACAAGCTAGTTGATGCCTATGTAGTTGGAGAAGGCGAAGAAGCAATACTACAAATCCTAAAAGATAATTTTTCAGCTCCAGGAATAAATGGTAATCTGCCAGAACAAATAGACGATTTAGATACAATACCTATACCAGATTACAGTGACTTTCATATGGACAAATATCCTACTACCTGGAGTGATCCTAGAATAAAAGATGAATCTAAAATGGGTACAGAATTTGTTTATATAACTGGATCACGGGGTTGTGTTAGAAAATGCAGTTTTTGTGATATACAAAGTATTTGGCCAAAATTTAGATTTAGAAGTGGTACCAGTGTTGCTGACGAAATGTGTGAACAAAATCAAAAATATGGAAGTAAAAGATTTTTATTTACAGATAGTTTGTTAAATGGTAGTGTAAAACAATTGAAAGATATTTGTAACACTTTAATAGATTATGAAAAGCAAGGAAAAATGAAACCTGTAAGATGGCAGGGACAATTTATTGCAAGACCCCAACATCAGATGCCTGAAGAAGTATACGAATTAATGAATAAAGCAGGACTACGTTTTGTAAGTATTGGGGTAGAAAGCGGCAGTGAAATTGTTCGCAACGATATGAAAAAAATGTTCGACGATGATGCGATGGATTTCACGTTCCGTATGTGTGAAAAATATAACATAGAAATGGCTTGGTTATTACTTGTAGGTTATCCAACCGAAACTGAAGAAGAATTCCAAAAAACATTAGATATGCTAGACGAATACAATTGGATTAACAAAAAAGGGTTAGTGCGGAGTGTAGCTCTAGGACCTACCTTAGATATTGTTCCGGGTAGTCCTTTGTATTGGAATATGGATAAAATGGGAATAACTTGGGATGAAAACAAACACTGGGTATACAAAGATAATACTAGAGAAGTACGTATCCGTAGATGGCTGAGATTAAAAGAAAAATGTTTAGAACTAGGATATCCAGTAGTTGAAAAAGCAACTGAACATTTGCTAAATGAACTAGAAAAAATTACAAAACAAAAGCAAAAAATAAATCATATATATGATCATTATAATGAAGGTGGGGCCATGGGTCCTAGTGTTTAACATGAATGATATACTAACTTTAGAAGGAATATTATCAGCACAAGATATATTGTGGTTTAAAAATGCTATGAACAGCATTGAGGATCCACGAGGCAGAGTAGGTAATAATAAATTATATGTGCCAAAAGGAGAATTAGAAAAGCAAGTTAAACAACGTATAATGGAAAAAATACATTCTTGGTATCCTGATAAAAATATTCACACTGTGAATTTTTATGATATTGTTAAACCATACGGCATGCATTCTGACACAGTCAAATTAACTATGCAAGGTATTATACCTTTGGAGTTTATAGATGGTAGTGCTTACACACTAATTTACGATCAAATTACCGACACTAATATAGAACTTGTACCAGAAGAAAAACCAGAAGATTACAAGCCATTCTTTAACAAAGGAGTAAGAGATCCTAGCACTATACAAGGATGGTCTCCAGGTTATAAAATATCAGAACAAGATGGTGTTAAATACTGGAGAGGACATTGGCACTATTATAAAGAATTTTATAAAGGATTTAGTATAAAACATAGCTATGAGTGGGAGATAGGAGATATATTTTTATTTCATACAAAATATTTACATAGTGCTACACTTAGTCAATCTAGAAAAAAAGGTATAATGTTTTGCTTGAATTAAAACACAGTGTGATAGATTTTACTCTTAAAGATGAACTACGTGATGTTTGTTTAGCCTATGAAGATTTACCTAAAAAAATTAGGAAGAGAAATACTTTTTTTGTTCTTCCTAAAGATTTTCAAGAACAAATTCTAGAAAATATTTGTGAAACCTATCCTAATTTTAAAAATTATAAATGGACTATAGAAATAGGTAAGTTTTATGATCCTGTAGGTTGGCATAATGATTACAACTTTGATAAAGAACATAATTTACAGTGTAAAAAAGGATTTATTATACCTCTTGAATGGTATGACAACGCAGGAACACAATTTACAAATCTAACCTATAACAAAAAAATTGTTATTATGGGTAATAGATTTCAAAATGTAGATACTAAAAAATTTATAACCGAAAATATACTTGAAAAAATTAATAATTTTACAACTTACAAATGGAAGAAAAACAAATTAATAACTTTTAGTTCAGACGTAATCCACAGAGCTACACCTAATTCAGATACAGATAGATTTAAGTTAAGTATTAATGCTTTAGGATATGTATAATGAAAATACCTAGTAAAACATTTTGCAGTATGGCTTGGGATCATCAATTTATTGATCCTACCGGTCGTGTGAAACCTTGTTGCAGATTCGCAGAAAAGTTTAGACCTAAAGATAATAATCTAAATCAAAAAACACTAAGCGAAGTATTCTATGGAGAATGGATGAATGATATCCGTGACAAAATGCTACGTGGTGAAAAAATTGACGGTTGTATTCGTTGCTATCAAGAAGAAGAATCAGGTAAACTTAGTTTAAGAGAACGTTATCACAACAACAAAGACTTGCCCATTGATAGACTAGTTGATTTAAATAATCCTAAGTTAGGCTGGATAGAACTTGCAATTAGTAACGATTGTAACTTAGCATGTCGTATGTGCGACAGTCAATATTCTTGGAAATGGTATAAAGAAGAAATATTTCAAGGTAAAAAGCCACTTAACAAAATAGGTGAACACAGCAAAAGCGACATAGCAAATATATTTCCGTTTATACAAGACCTAGTGCATGTTAAGTTTACAGGTGGTGAGCCATTAATGACAAAAGATCAATGGGCACTAGTAGATAAATTAATAGAAGAAAGAGATTGTAGTGAATTATTTTTAAATTACAGCACTAATTGCACTATTATGCCAAAAGACCGTTGGGTAGAAAAATGGAGTAAATTTAAACAAGTAGAGTTTGCGTTAAGTTTTGACAGTTGTGATCCTGCTGAGTCAGAATACATACGTTGGCCTGCTAAATGGGAAACTACAGAATCAGTTACTAAACGTTTCTTAGAACTAAAGCAAACACACGGATTTCATGTTTTCTTACGGAGCACAATTAGCTTACTTAACGTTTGGTACATGCCACAAAGTATGCAATGGTGGTGGGACAATGATCCGGGTAGTTTTAAGATTATGAATCCTACTCACTTAACATTTCCTGATAATCTATGCGTTACTGTATTGCCTAAACATATTAAGAAGCGCATTACACAAAGATTTGCAGAATATCAAAATAATTGTAATATAGAAAAAATTAATAACGGACTAGAGTATATAAAAAACTTTATGAACAGTAAAGACGATAGTCATTTATTGCCTAGCCTTAAAAAGTATTTAGAAAAGACAGACGAATATCGCGGGCAAGACTTTTTTAAGAGCTATCCCCAATTCCACGATATTTTTCACCATATAAAAGATTAAAAGTAGTTGGGCAAACTTTTTCTAAATTTTCATTACGCAGTTTATCTAAACTATTTGTATAGTGCCAAAACTTTTCAATTCTATGGCTATAATCCTCAGCCCACATGTATTTGGTATATTGATCTAAAATTTTACAAAAATATTTGTAATTTAAATCTGCATCTTCTTGTGTTAAAAAATCAAATTGATAAATTTTTTCTCTAGCAAAACTTTTTTGTTCGGAAAAATAATTTTCTATCCATTGTTTACTTTCTTTGGGAAATATTTTAATATTTAAAAAATCTGGATTATGTAACGGATGAGGGCTTATGACAGGTTTATAATCAATAAACTTATTAATTCTTTTAAAATTTTGTTCGATCTTCCACATCATCATCTCAGGTAAATTATAAAGATTGTATGCTTGTATTGTAGCTGCCCACCATATTTTAAAATTACCAGGAGCAGTATCTAATTTATGCATATTTTCTGCTATTTTCCAAAACTTACTTGGATTCCTAATGTAATCATTTATAGATCCTACAGCGTCAACACTCATTCCGATTTGTATTCTTTTAAAATTTTTCCAAATGTTCCATGCTCTCTGAGGAATATTTGTAATATTACTGTTGTATTCTACAACTATATTTTTTGCTCTACCTGCGTCTATACACTTTTGTAAAAATTCATAATGTTGATCAATCAATAATGGTTCACCGCCTACAATATATAATCTTTCTAGTGAAGGAATAGCATCTTCTAAATCTTTCCAAAACTTTGGATTGTTATACCAATCATATATTTTAGTATCAGCAGTAAATTTTCCTTTACTGTTTTTTACTAAAGGAATAACTTTCTCTGCATCTTTGTAACTAGTTACATTCCAAATTTTTGCTTGATCATCATACCATTGATTGCTATCCGTAGGTCCACACATTCTACATTTCAAATTACACAAATTACCAAATCTTAAATCTGTATATTTTAAAGGATTTGCTTCTATGTCTATAGAACCGTCTTGTGCTGTAATTTGTCTTGCTTTATCTTCATCTATAAAATGTTTCCAAATAGATCTTTCCCATGTTGCTCTACTATCCATACCAGCATCGGTTTCGCGTTTACATCTTATACAACTAGGATGAAATTTTCCTTCAAGCATACTTGTACGAATATCTTTCATCAAGTCTGCATTTCTAAAATCATTTATTCCATCTGTACCTAAATTGTAAATTGTGCCGTTTTCCTTTTTTACGAGGCCTTGATCGAAACCTACATTTGCATTACAGCAAACTCGTAAATCGCCATTGTTTCTTACGTTTACACTCATCCAAGGTAACGGACACCATGCTTTATTGCTCATTGAATATGTCCTTCATTTCAGGAAATGTATCTTCAAACTTTATGCCGCGTTGTTTGTCACACAGTTGTAAAAATTCTTTCATCTCTGGTAGCCGTACACTCCAATCTTCACTATCCATAAAGTTAAGTATACCTTCTAGGCGTTTTATGCCATACTCTGCACTGCGCCAGGTTTCGTAATCAACTTTTCTTTTATGCCAACTAGGTATGCCTAATTTCCAATTCTTTTCCCACCAAGGATACCATGCTTCGTATTTACGATGACATTCTTTTTTAAACCATTTTGGTAGAACTTTAACATTAAGATGTCCTGGCCAATATACAAAGTGCTGACTTATTCCGCCTGCACCAAATGGCCACATATTAACTTTCTTAAATCCCTGCTCTAATTTCCATTGTATTAAGTCGGGCAAATAATATATGTTTAATGCCTGTACTGCACACGCTATAGTTACTTCAACATTGTCTGTTGTTTCTTTATCTAGCCTATGAAATGTATTTACTTGATTGTCCCAATCACTTGGGTACCGAATATAAGAGTTCATTTCTTTTATACTGTCAATACTGTAGTGAAACCTTACTAACTTGAAATGACTCCATAGTTCAAATAAATCTTCTCTCCATTCTACACCATTTGAGTTGTAACGTAATTCTAGATCTTTTGCATATCCCATTTTAATAGCATGTTCAAGTATTTCATAGTGTTCTTCAATAATAAGACTTTCGCCGCCTGCAAAATAAATCTGTTGCATACTTGGCATTTGCTCATAGAACTGTTTCCAAAATGTTGGATTTTGTTTATGCCAGTTGTAACTACTACCGTTGGTACTACCTTTGTCTTTCCACTGCATTATTTCTTTGAGTGATTCATTTTGCACCGCAGGAAATATTGCTTTGTAGTCTTTGATCCAACCTGAACTGTCATGCGGGCTACACATTACACAAGCCAACTGACATTTAGTTCCAAACCGCAAATCTATATATGCTAGATTAGGAGGTACGCTTCCATCTGGATTAGTATCCTGTAATATTTTATCTAGGTCGACACGCTTTTGCCAATACTTTGTTTCCCACTGACGCTTACTTTTATGTCCTGCTGCTTCTTCTTTATAACATTTTAAACAACTAGGAGGCATTTCGCCGTTCAACATTTGCAATCTTACATTTTTCATGTAAACACTATTCCATGCTGTTTCAAAATCACTTACGTTTAAATTGTTAGGTTTGCCATCATCTGTTTTTAAAATACCAACTTGTCCACCGTGTTCTTTGTCATTGGTAGGGCCTACACTACTTGCATTTGCAGTACAACATACTCTCATACTGCCGTCAGGTCTTGTACTAAGATGCACCCATGGAAGAATACAAAAAGTTTTACTAGGTAAATCTGTCATATTAGTTTCTCATATCTGTAAGTGTTTCTTATATTTTTTTTGCACTTTTGTACACATTTTGCAAATATTCCTTGCTCCATATTTTTCTTAAAATTTTCCATCCATAATGAATCTAAAATTTCTTGTATACTATTTTTTCCGTTTAATATACCTTGAGTAAAATCTCCATCATTTTTTTTGTACACATCTGACAATCCGTTTTGCACTCCTTGCCAACAACAAGGAACGACTACACCATTGTTGTCTATATATAATCCCATACTATTTAGATCATTTACATAACAGTCAGGAGTAATACTGTTAGATTCTTCTAATGTTTCAACCTTAGCATCTTTGGTATGGATTACACTATCAATAGATGTTCTCCAGCTTCCTATAAATTTTACTCTTCTAAATCCTTCTTGTTTTGCATATTGTTCTACTAAATGTTTTTGATGCTCATTGTGTTCAAACATAACCCATTGCCACCAAGCAATGCCTCCTGCCTTTATATATGATCTCCAATTTTGTTGTAGTTTTTTCCAGTCAACATTTTTCCTATACAAATGATTTGTGTCTTCAAATCCATCAATAGCAAAATTTACTCTAATTTGATTTGATAACTTAGATAGTTCTCCTAGTTCTTTCCAGAATTTTGTGTTTCTTACGCCACCGTTTGTTGAAATAGATATTTCAGGATTTCGAGGAAATAGTTTTTTGTTACTTATTATCCAATGACAAATAGCAATTAACTCAGGATTAGTTGCAGGTTCATCATAGTTTCCGCAAAAAAGTATTCGCCTTAAATTAATCCAATTGTCTTTGTCCAACCAACTTTTAAATGTTTGTAAATCAACATATTTAGAATTTAATTTTATATTGTAAGGTTTTTTATTTTCTTGTACTACTTCTCTACCACACGCTGGACATGCGGCATTACAATAATTTGTAATTTCCATTTGTAATTTAACTTGTTCTTTTACAGGAATGTTCCAAGGCATAGTAATACTATTTACTTGTGCTATCCAGTGCAGGAAGCCAGGCTGGCTTCAAATTTTTTACATGCTTTTTGAATAGAAAATCCGCTACTTTAGCATCTCTTGCTTTAGGAACACATACTCCACATCCACAACTAGTTCGGGGACATTGTATCATAGGT
>Ga0075476_10001832_pt1 | contig 10073 bp, 10 predicted proteins | sample DEB08_DNA_5_FD_76339 | JGI IMG/M metagenome (GOLD analysis project Ga0075476, IMG submission 76339) | Aqueous microbial communities from the Delaware River and Bay under freshwater to marine salinity gradient to study organic matter... | ecosystem: Environmental > Aquatic > Marine > Coastal ...
AGCTAAAGAAGAAAAGAAAGAAGCACCAGCTAAAGAAGAAAAGAAAGAAGCACCAGCTAAAGAAGAAAAGAAAGAAGCACCAGCTAAAGAAGAAAAGAAAGAAGCACCAGCTAAAGAAGATTAAAAATTAAATTTTTAAAAAAATTATTCTAGTTGATACAAATCCAGTTCGCATTTGATACTGCAATCTGGTTTATCCCAATCCAATGTATTCTCTTTTGAGATCATTCCTAATGGATCATATTGATCAAACTTTGTCATTCCTTGAATTGATGAAAGCATAACAACTTTAGATTCATCACTTGTTGAATCCATTTCAATATGGGAACTTGATTCACCAACAATTCCTGTAGTTAGACTAGAAATTGAATTGATTACACCCATTGGGATGTTATCTCCTCCTGTTACATAGAGAATTGAGCGTTTAACTGCATTTGGTGGTGCATTTTCATAAAGCATTTTGAGTGAATCCCTAAGTGATGTTTCCATGTCCAAATCTGCCTTGCTTGTAGAAATTACACTTGTTTCTGTATCTAATCCTGATTGAGATAATGATTTTACAACATGCATTACAGCATTGTTTCCAATCTCAAAGCAATCTTTTCTACTCAAATCTGGATTACTATCTAAAAGTGAATCATTGTCAAGAACAACTGCACAGTTGGAATTTTCTCTTAATCTTTTCAATGCAATTCCAGAATTGAAAATTCTGTCTTTTTCATTCTTGAATGGCATTACTGCAAATGAAATCAAGCCTGTGTGGCTCTCTTTGCAAATATCTGCAACTACTGGAGCAATTGCAGAGCCTGACTTGCCAGCCAAGTTAGCGAATAAAATTACTGTTTCATAGTTTGAAATTTCTGATTCTATTTTTCCTGCTTCCTCATAGGCACAACCTCTGATTAATTGAACAGATGGATTGATTACTGAATCTGTGTTTACTTTGATTGAATTCTCTGAGGTTAGATCTTTGGAATCATTACTAATTACTAGACAATCTGAATTAAGTTGATTTTTGGCTTGAATGGCTAATTTTGAGCCTGCACCGCCTACGCCTATAACTAAAATTGGTTCACGAATTTGATAACTCATTTCAGTAATTTTTCTCAGAATTCCATAAAAAACCTTCTTACGTTTTTTTAATCAAATTTTAGATCTAAAAAAATTAACCAGCGATCTGTCCGATAAGACTATTTTGTGTCACATCAGTAATCTTTACTTTCATGGATTGTCCAATCTCTACATTCTCTGGAACAAAAATTGGTTTGTATGCATAGTTTCTTCCTTTGATTCCTTCTTCAGTCTTTTCATCAAAGAGAACATCTCCCTCCCAACCGATCCACTTTTCATTGTTAGATAGTGATATTTTGTTGATCTGCTCAAAAATCAACTTGCTTCTTCTTTTGACTTCTTCCATATCGATCTGTTCCCATTCTGCAGCTTCCGTTCCAGGTCTTGCACTATATCTTGAGAGATTTACAACGTCCGGTTTTGTTTCATCTAAAATCTCAACTGTCTTTTGGAAATCTTCCTTGGTTTCTGATGGGAACCCCACAATCACATCTGTTGAAATTGTAAAGTTTTCAAATCTCTCTCTTGCCTTTTGAACAATCTCTTTGTATGTTGCAGATGTGTGTCCACGTTTCATATCATGTAATACTTGGTCGCTTCCACTCTGAACAGGAATGTGTAAAAATTTGAAGACCTTTTCACTTTCAAATGATTCAATTAAATTATTTTTGATTCGGGGCATGTACATTGGATTCATCATTCCCACTCTAATCATGAATTTTTCAGGAATTTCTGAAACTGCATTAATCAGTGATGGCAAATCTGTTCCAATATCAAATCCATAACAACCATTATCTGTTGATGTCAGCCAAATCTCTTTACAACCATCTTTGATTTCAGTTTGAACCTGTCTTACAATATCTCCCAATCGGTAACTCGTCAAATCACCTTTTGATAATTTAGTCTGGCAAAATGTACATTCACTAAGACAACCACTAGCTATCTCTACAATTCCTACTGCTGGATTGAGTCGGACTTTGGGTAATCCTACCTTGGACAAATCTGTATCTTCAAGTGCAATCTGTTTTGTGCCCTTTAGTGTAGCTTCTATAACTTGCAAAGTTTTTCCAAGTGAGTTTGGTCCAAGAAGACTTGCTTTCTCTGTAAATTTTTCTACAGTATCTTTTTCTGCTTTTGGCAAACAACCTGCAACAATTAGTGGTTTTGATTTGAGAGATTTTATTCTGTGAATCATCTTGTTTGCAGTAGCATCTTTGACTGAACATGTAACCACTACATTGAGGTCTGATTGAGAATCATCATCAACTAGAGTGTGTCCACCATTTAGAATTAATCCTGAAATCATTTCAGAATCTGCAAAGCTTGCAGAGCAACCATATGCTTCTACAAAGATCTTTGCCATGACTTAACCAAACAATGAATCGATTTCTTTGTTGCTCAATAGTTTCTTTGAAACTACTAGTTCTCTGATTGTCTTTCCTGTCTTTAGTGACTCTTTGAACAATTCTGCTGACTTGAGATATCCAATTTTTGGAGTAAGTAATGTGACAATTACTGGGCTGTTTTCAATATCTGCTCTAAGTTTCTCCTTGTTTGCAGTCAAACCATCAATTAGGTTTGCTGAAAATATTGGCAAAAAGTTCTTGAGCATGTCTGTTGATTCTAGCATACACTTGAGCATTCCAGGTAGCATTACATTTAGCTCAAACTGTCCACCTTGTGCAGCATATGAAACTGCAGTATCGTTTCCAATTACATTAAAGCAAATCATGTTCATACATTCAGCCAATGATGGATTTACTTTTCCTGGCATGATTGATGAGCCTGCATGAACTGCAGGAATTCCTAATTCAGATAATCCTGCAATTGGACCTGATGCCATCAATCTGATGTCGTTTGCAAGTTTTCCAATTTCTAGTGCAAGATTTCTTAGTGCACCTGATGCATTAGCTACAGCAAATTTACTTTGTAATCCATGTTGCATATCTGGTTCTGGTTTTAGTGGTAACTTTGAGATTTTTCCAAGTTCAGAGATTGCGATTTTTCTGTATCCCTTTGGTGTGTTGGCACCAGTACCAACTGCAGTTCCTCCAAGAGCTACTTTTTGTAATTCTTTTTGTGCTGCTACAATTTGGTCTTTGGCTTTAGAAATTGATGTAACATATGCTGCAAATTCACTTCCAAGTGTTACTGGAAGTGCGTCCATCAAATGAGTTCTACCAATCTTTTTGAATGTTGAAAATTCTTTTGCTTTTTTGGATAGTGATTTAATCAAAATGTCTATTGCAGGAATTGTTTCTTTGAGATTCATCAAAATTGCAACATGCATTGCAGTAGGATATGTGTCGTTACTTGATTGTGACATGTTTACATGATCATTTGGGTGAAGGAACTCATACTGTCCTTTCTTTTTGTGTAAAATCTCTAAAGCTACATTTGAAATTACTTCATTTGAATTCATGTTAAATGCAGTACCTGCTCCTGAGTTAATCATATCAACTACAAATTGATCAACGTGTTTTCCTGCAAGAATTTTATCGCAAGCAGAAACTATAGCTTTGCCTCTTTTAGAATCAATTGCCTTTGTCTTCATGTTGGCAATTGCAGCAGAGCGCTTTATCATGACAAATGCTTTGATAAGATTGTCATGAGATTGATGTCCTGTTACATGATATTGGTTGATTGCACGACCGGTAAAAGCACCATAGTACGCATCAGCTGGGATCTTTACTTTTCCCAAAGAATCTTGATCTAGTCTAAATTTCATAATTTCTTGAAATTTTTTACCCATTAATCATTCTTTTTCAAAAATATCGATCGTAGCCTGAAAAAATTTGCCAAATATTATATAGACACTAGACATGAATTTGAGCATGAATAAGCGCGTAAGCATGCTCTTTACAATTGCAGCAGTAGCTGTAATGGGAGCAACCTTATTCGGAAGCTCATACACACAAACCCAAATCGGTGGTCAATCAATCGACCTAAACAAAATGGATGTCGATGTAATTGAAAAAATCCATCAAATGGGTGGTTTGCAGCTAGTAATGCCTCAAGCATTCGCTGATGTAGATTGTGGAAGCTTAGAAAATTCTGGAAGAACTGTTCATGACTTCCAACTAACTGGTGAAAGTGTTGAATTACCACTCTTAGGTGGTAAGACTTACAACGCAATGACCTTCAACGGTCAAGTCCCAGGTCCAACTCTTAGAGTTACCCAAGGTGACGTTGTAAAGATGACACTTACAATCCCAGAAGGTGAAGTAACTGGACACGGTAACGATATGCACGCATCACAAATGTCTGCAAGTTACTTTGAGTCAATCAATCCAGGAGAGTCCACAACTTACTGTTACATCGCTGAAGCAGCAGGTATCTTCAAGTACCATTGTTCAGGTGTCAAGTTAATGGCAATGGACCAACATGTACTTTCCGGCATGTACGGAATTGCAATCGTTGACCCAGCCAACGGATACAAGAAATTGATGGTAGAGAAGACCAGCGGCAGTGGTGAATTAGACAGAAAATTCTACGATGCTGACGCATTAGAGTTCCAACTCCAATACAACCAATTGTACTTAGATGACAAAGGCAACTACAACGCAGTTGATATGTTTGCACATCATCATGATGCAGCAGTTGTAAACGGAATGCAATTCGGTTATGTACCAAACATGGCTCATAACTTACTTGTAAATGGCGATGTCAACAAAAAGATTTCAGCCGTCTTACAAGCACGTGATGGATTGGACTTGAAACAATACCAAGGACAATTATTGTTTGTTGAATTAGATCAACACGTAAGAATCTTCATTGAAAACCAAGGCAATGAACCAGTATTCTTCCACATTGTTGGAGAAATCTTGGACAGAGTTACTCAAGGTAACAGAGTTCAAGCTGGTGCAACTGAAACTTGGTTGATTGGTGGTTCCCAAGGTGCAATCGTTGACTTAGTATTCGATGAACCAGGTGTCTATGCAGCAGTAAACCATGATTATGCACAAATTTACACTGGTGCAGTTACAGTCTTTGTAGCAGGTGACCCATTCAACTTGAACCCAGTTCTAGTTGAGAAAGGAGTTATCCCAGCCCCAGTACCATCTTATGCATATGCATTGGGTAACCCAAGTGATGCAGTTCCTCCAATGGGACAAAACAGCATTGCTCACCCAGCAATCAACATTCACGGTTTATACACTGATGAAGTAGCTTCTGAATTACAAGAGAATGGTGCTATTCCATTATGGGAAGTAATTCCTGTAGTGGCAGAGATCCTAACCTCTTAATCATCTCTTTTTCATTTTTATTTTCTTAATGAATTATATGCCGTGGACCATGCAAAATTTTTATGAGTTTTAACGAGTCAGTTTTGATCTGTGACAAAGTAGATCCAGTACTGAACAAAATTTTAACAGATAATGGTCTTGCAGTCACTTATGATCCAGAAATTACCCCTGAACAAATTTTAGAAAAAATTTCAACATTCAATATTGTAATTGTTCGAAGCAGAACCAAAATCACTAAAGAGATGATTGACAAAGCAGATAATTGTAAAATTATTGGCAGAGTCGGAGTTGGTCTTGATAATATTGACCTTGATGCAGCAAAAGCAAAGAACATTCGAGTAATCAATGCAGTTGAAGGCGCAATGAATGCAGTAGCTGAATTGGTAATTGGATTAATGTTCACCTTGGCAAGAAATGTCAAAGTCGGTGATATGGGAATTAGAAATAATGAGTGGCCAAAAAATGAGATGATGGGAACAGAACTCAAAGGCAAGTATCTTGGAATTATTGGAATGGGAAATATTGGAAAGAGATTGGGAAGATTAGCCCGAGCATTAAACATGAACATTATTGGATTTGATGTAATGCCTATTGATGAAGAATTTGCAAAAGAAGTTGGTTTGATGAAAGCTGATTTGGATACATTACTTGCCAGTTCTGATTATGTTTCAATTCATGTTCCACTTATTGATTCAACATACCATCTAATTGATGCAAAAAAGATGTCTCTAATGAAAAAGACTGCAAGAATCATCAACACATCAAGAGGTGGAGTAGTTGATGAAGATGCACTTTATGATGCAATCAAGAGCGGTAACTTGGGTGGTGCAGCTTTGGACGTATTTGAAAAAGAACCAGCTCCTGGACACAAGTTATCTGAATTAAGCAATGTAATTTTGACGCCACATGCAGGAGCTCAAACTAAAGAGGCTCAATCTTTGGCTGCAAATGTAATTGGTGAAAAAGTTATCCAAATTCTTCGTGGCGTAATTTAGGCTCAAGTAATTACTTAGCCTCAAAATATAATGAAAAAAATTGACTTAGACGTGATAAATTGTCATCTCTTCGTTTTTAACGGGGATTTCGTGGAGGTGTGAATGTACATGAATTCAAAAAATGCACAATCAAAGGAACTTGTTAGAAAAAATAATGTGCCAAATGTAAATTCATTACTAAAAATTTCACTGGGTTTGGTATTTTTTACGATTGTAGCATCTGTAATGGTTTATGCTGATTCTGTAGCTGTAGATGTTGATGGTACATCTTTTGATTTTACTTATTCTGGAACAGGTGTTACTGTAAACTCTGTTTCCTCTGATTTGGATTTTGTTTCTTTGTTAGTATCAGTTGATGTAACAGAATCTGATGCAGTTTTAGAAATTATTTTAGATAGAAGCTTTTTTGATTCTGTATCTGATACTGGTGATGAACCATTTATGGTTCTAGTTGATGGTGATGATTTGGCTTTTACAGAGATTTCAAATAGTGATGTATCCCGAACATTGAGTATTGGATTACCTACCGGTACTGAAGAAATAGAAATCTTTGGAACAATTTTTGCAAAACCTATGCCTGAATTATTTGAAGAAGTTGAAGTAATTGAAGAGTCCGAAGAAATACAAGTCACATTTGAAAAACAAATACCTGCAGAATTTGTTGATATTTCAAAAGAACCAAAATTCTATGTTGAAAGGTATCTAAAGGAATCATCATACAAATCATGGTTTGAAGAAAATTATCCTGATTACACATTTTATGAGGCATTAGGAATTTCAGAATCTGATTATGATTCAATCGTGGAATCACTTTTAGAAAATGAAATTGTTGAAGAAATCTCGGTAATAGAGACTAGTCCTTCAGTTGAATGTGGTCCAGGAACTATGCTCAAAGATGGAGAATGTGTCCTTGATGAGAGATGTGGTCCAGGAACTATGATGGTTGATGGTATCTGTGAAGTTGTCGAGTCTCAAGAGACTGAGACTGTGAGACCTGGAATGGGTAAAGAATTTGTCACTGGAATAATTGCAGCATTTGTACTTGCAGGAATTGTTGGAATAATCTTGGGAATTGTTGCAAAGGGTTCAAGAAGAAAGAACTAGAAACAACTTTCTTGTCTCATAATTTCATCTAAAAAGAATCCATTCATCTGCTTTGATACTGTATATGGAATAATACCTAGAATGGGAGTATCTACCTCTACAATTACATTGAATAGATTAGGATCCAATCTAATTTGGTCTCCATCAAATTCAGCATCAAAAGTAAGAAACATGTGTTGAGCAACAACGAATTCTGGAGATTCAAAATCTCCATTTTTAATTTCACTTGAACCAGGTTCTAATGATGTTTGAGTAATCATATATGTTCCAAGATCTGTTTCCTCGTAAAATGCAGTAATTGTAAATTTGTTAAAACTAACCCAAAATGGACTTGCATTACAAATTTCCACTTTGTTATTCACATCTAATAATTCAAAATATCTGAATTCACCATCTCCTGCCCATCTGTAATTAAGTGAATCGACTGCCACTATGTTTAATGCTGAAAACAAAAACGGAATTACAATTACTGCAATTGCTATTCCAGTAATTATTGAATATTTATTCAAGATCCTTCTCCTTGAGATGTATTTGTAATAATTTCATTTTTCAAAAGATAATTTACAGCATTTGCAAAAGTTTCATCAGAAATAAAACCCTCTACCCACCAGAAACCTACATTCTTGAACCATTCAGGAATATCAATGTCATACACGTTTGATTCATTGATTTCATAAGGTATTGAAATTATTTCTCTATCTACAAATCTCTCAATTGCGTCTAAAAGAAATCCATCAGAAATATTTCCTGATAACCAATTTGACAAAATGCTTTTCACTGCAATTGAAATACATGGCTTTTCTGAATCCTGTAATTCAAATTCAGCTGTATCTTTTGCTTCACCATATTCTACATCAATGAAATATTTTCCCAATGGGAATACGCCCTTTTCAAATGGATTGGGTGATGGAACTGGGGTGATTGACTCTGAAATTGAAATTGGAATTCCACTGCTTGATCTTCCAGATTCATCTCTGATGAAAATTACTGCATTATCTCCAGTTACTTCAGATACTTCAATTGAATAAAATAATTTATCACAATAATGAAACGTTGTTTGTTCAAAGACAATTTTTACTGTAGGTTCTGCAAATGATGATGGAAAAAACATCACTGAGAACATCAAAAGCATAACGGCAAGTCCCACTTGCTTGAAATTCATGGTGTTAACTAGTTCCAAGAGTAATAAAAATCAGCAAGCCTTTTTAATCAGATAGCCTCAATCAATGTATCGAGTTTTCTGCGGATGCAACCTTCGAGTGCGTGGAAATCCCCACTCAAGGAATTATTTTGTCTCTGGTGGAAACTACGTTTGTCTCCAAGATATTTACATTATGTCATAATTATGACAAAGTTAAAATATAATTTACTTTTGACTAACTTTATGATGCAAGAATCTATCTATGATTCAGTTCAAGCAAAACCAAGACAGGAACGACAAGTTACTTACTTTTGCAGATTATGTCGAGCATATGGAATAAAGACTAGAAAGGCTCACTTGCAAAATTTTCACAATGCAAGTAGGGATACTGTGACCAAACGAAGTAATGATGATCTGGTAAACACCATCTTTATTGAAGCCAAAAACTAAAGCATTTCAGTTATTAAAGGGGATTTTTTAATGCCTCATATGCCTAGTCATCAAGATAAGACATGGATTAAGCTCTGGCAAGAGAATTCACCAGATATTCGTGACCGTGTAATTGGTTGGCGTAAACAAGGTGCTTTTACCAGAATTGACAAACCAAGCAGAATCCAGAGAGCTAGAAGATTAGGTTACAAAGCAAAACAAGGAATTGTTGTAATTAGAATGAGAGTTGGTACTGGTGGTATGAGAAAACAAAGACCAACCGGCGGTAGAAGACAAAAACATCTCGGTGTTGTTCACATCAAAGCTGATGACAATATGAAAAAAGTTGCAGAGAGAAGAGTTTGTGAAAGATATCCAAATTTGACACTTTTAGGTTCTTACTTTATCTACAAAGATGGTATGCATTACTGGTTTGAAGTAATTTTGGCAGATACTCATCACAAGAGAATCATTCAAGATAAAGAACTCTCAAAAAGAATTCCACAGACCGCATAGATGCAAAAACTTTTCTTCATTCTGATATTACTTTCAATAACTATCACTCCAGCGTTTGCTGCAATTTCAGATAGAACTGGTCTTGTTGAACGAATGAATATTGAAGTCATTGGTCATTCATTTGAGGTTGTATTGACATCAAACTTTGGACTGGAAGATTATTCATTTGATAAAGAAAAAAAACAATTGAGCATTAATGTTAACAGCTCACTTGAAAATAATCTAGGAGAACTAGTCATTCCTAAAGAACTACTTGCAGGTGATTTGACTTTTTTAATTGATGATGTACCTATTGAACAAAAATCAAAATTCAATGGTAGAATTTCATTTGTGACGCTAGAGTTTGAAGGTCTTGGACCACACAAAATTGATGTAATTGGAACTGAAGCACTTGAAGGAGTAATTGAGATTGTAGATGACAGTAAAGTAATGCCTACTCAAGAGACTGGTGGTGGTTGTCTAATTGCAACAGCCACTTTTGATTCAGAACTAGCTCCACAAGTTCAGAAATTAAGAGAAATTAGGGATTCAAAATTACTATCCACTGAATCAGGAACTGGATTTATGGAA
>Ga0075476_10001839_pt1 | contig 10056 bp, 4 predicted proteins | sample DEB08_DNA_5_FD_76339 | JGI IMG/M metagenome (GOLD analysis project Ga0075476, IMG submission 76339) | Aqueous microbial communities from the Delaware River and Bay under freshwater to marine salinity gradient to study organic matter... | ecosystem: Environmental > Aquatic > Marine > Coastal ...
AAGGTACAGGGAGCTTTCAAAGACAAAAAAGGAAACAGTTTGCCTCCTGGAGTTATGGCTATTGTAGGAAACTTACCAGGTGTTGATGCTGACGCTAACAGAGATGTGTATACAACTATTAGACCAGCCAAGCCAGATGAGATTGCTAAGATTCAAAGCAATCCAGGGTTATTAAGTTTACTAGAAAGAACGACACAGGGTAAGATACCATTAGCTGTAGACGTAGTTGACCCATTGAGTGTTAGCGGTCAAAATTCCGTACCTTCGTCTAGTGGTAATCCGCTAAATCTAAACTTACCCACACCGTAAAAAGATTAATAAAAAATAATCAATATGCCTCAAGATAAACTCTCTGTACAGGATTTTGCATCACAGATAAAGGCTAAGTATCCAGAGTACAACGAATACGATGATTCTGTATTGGTTGACGCTATATTAGAAAAGTACCCTGTATACAAAGGGCAAGTAGATTACGCTCCAAAAAAAAAAGAAGCTACAGCTGGAGAGTCTTTGGTTGGACCATCAGTATCTACAGAACCGACAGAGGTTGAGACACCACCAAATCCTTTCTTTGAGTCATTTAAAAAAGCTGATTCAGCGTTTGGTAGAGGTATTGCAAAGACTCCTATATTAGCAGAGTTAGTATCTGGATCAAACAGTGTTGTCGGGGGAATACTTGATTACGCTAACATGGCTTACGACTTCGCTCGTTCTTCTGGAATGCCAGGTGGTTTTAATAGTGCTTTATTTCAAACTATAACATCTTTTGATGACCCTAACTTTGTTGAACAAGCGGCAGATATTTTTGCAGAAAACTCTGAATACATAAGAAATACTCGTAACGCACAAGCCGGCATAACTAAAGAAGAGGCTGAGAAAGGTATTGTAGGTTTAGCGCAAGATGGTCAGATAGCTAAATCAGCTTTCTTATTATTTAGCGGTGCTACAGAGGCTATACCTTCAGTAGCTTTAGCTGCTACAACAGGTGTTGGTACAGTTGCTGTAAGTGCTGGTGGTAATAAGTATCGTGAGATTGAAAACAATCCAGCATACTCACCGTCAGAAAAGTTACTGTTCTCTACTGCAGCTGGTATTGTAGAGGGATTAGCAGAAAAGATGGGTGGGGCTGACCTTGCAGCATTTAGAAAGATATTTTCTACGCAAGCTTCTACTGAAGCGTACAAACAATCCTTTATACAAAGTGTAAAAGCTAGTGACATCTATAAACAGATGGCTAAAGGCGGTATGGAAGAAGGGTTTGAAGAGGCTCTAGTAAATTCGTTTGATCAAATGGTTGCTGGGGTTAAAGAAGGAAAGCCTTTTGAGGTAAACAAACTTATTGACGACTTCTTAGTAGGTATGGTTGCCGGTGGTGGTACTATTGTAACAGCAAATGGAATGAGTGCTCGTGGTTCTATAAAGAACGAGAAGGCACGTGCAAAAAATGCACAACAGATAAAAGACCTACAGGATAAGAAAAAAGAAGCATCACAAGAACAGGTTGATGTTATTGATGATATGATCAAGAAGAACATATCCTCATTACGTACATTGATTGATCAAGACGTTGAGTTCTTTGGTAAGTTTTCTACTGAGGACCAAAAAAGAATTAGAGATATTGATAGTGGGTTAAACAGTATAGCTAAGAAAAGAGAGCTCACTTCTGATGATTCTCAGCTATATCTTTTGCAGACAGAAGCTTTAGAACTTCTTGTTGAAAAAGATGCTATTGAATCTAAGTATCGCAGCAATGAGGAGAATGCACTTATTGAAAAAGCTACTGACGAACAGATTGATGAGATTAGAAATCTTGAAGCTGTTATCCTTGATAAGAAACAAAGGTTAGAGAATACAGAATCAGAAACAGCTGCTGGTTTAATCAAATCTCAAATTGAAACATTAGAGTCAGAACTCAATAAAAAGATAACAGATATAATTGGTACAGTTGAAACTAAACCGACTGCGCCAACAGAAACATTTGCACCAGAGGACGAACCTACTCCAGTTACTATTGACTTGGAGGTAGACAAAGAAGCACAGCCAGATCGATTTGAGGATCTTATTGATGGTCGTGTAACCATGAAGTCTCCTTCTGGTAAGCAAGTTGCTGGTCGTATTGTTGATGAGGGTGCTGGTAAAATGTCTTTACTAACTGACGATGGAGATATAATTGAGCTTGGTAATATGGATGATCTCAAGGGTAGTTTTGCCGATGAGATAGGATTAGCCAAAGCAGAAGAGATAGTATCAATTGATGGTAATAAAATTACTATTCGTGGCGAGCAATATGAAAACAACTATAGCGACCCTCTAGCAGCGATTAACCGTGACGATGAAGGCAATATAGTATCCGTGAATTTAGATGCTGCAAACGGCACTAAAAGAACGTTTAGAGGCAACATAGGAGACGAGGTTGCTTATAACATTATTACTAGCCAATACGAGCAAGAAGAATTAGAAAAGCAATTAGAAATTTTAGCTAAACAAGATGAAAAAATCAACCAACAGCTTGCCCCGGCTCCAGAAACTGAAGTCGCTCCCACTCAAACAGCAACTACAAATATTGAGCAAGCTCCCGAACAAGAGCCAGAAGTAGAACCTACTCCAGAACCAAAGGTAGAGCCAGACGTTGAAAAATTAAGTGCATATGTCGATTACTTTAAGTTAAATCCTGAAGCTAAAACAAAGATTCCTGGACCTAAATTCCCTAAAACCTATGGTTTAGATATATCAGTTGAAGTATATAAACTACCTAATGGACGTTACGATATAGAAGCTTCATATGATGTAAGAAGAAAAGGAGAGATTTTTGGTTCTAGTACTATGTCGTCAAAAGCTAATTACGACCTTAACGGTGGGTCTTCTTTTGAACAAGCGTTGGATCTTGCATTTTCAAACATTGATAACAGTCTTTTAAGAAAATCCAATCCTGTATATACAGAAAGTGAATTGGCTAAAATCAAAGGCGTATTTATTGAAAATTGGAAAGCTGAAACACTTGTCAGTAGAGCAGATGTTGAATCAAAAAAGACCGACAATACTGATATGATAACCAGATTTGCTGGTGCTAGTGATATGAGTAGCGGTAATCCTAATAGACAGTGGGAAAATGAAGAAGATTTTTACTCTAAGGTTACCAGAGGTACAGGGATGTCTGATGAATTCAGAACGCAAATAGGTATTGCAGCTGTAATAAATAATGCAAAAAGAGATAGAGATGTTATCAATGGTAAGAAGCCTACGTCAAATAATGAATTGGTAAGTAAACCTCTTGATAGTATAGAAAGATTTAGAACTGTAGGCAAACAGGGTAAAATAGAATACTTTACTGGTAGAGAAATGAGTCCAGGGAAGGGTTGGAAAGCTGTATATGGAACTCCTTTAGCTTCTAAATTAGTAGACATTGATGATGTATTAATTAAAGCGGGTTTAAAGAAAGATGAATCTGTTGAGCCGGTAAAGACAAAACCAGCTGTTAAAAAAACTACACCAAAGAAAGATTCTAAGCCGATACCTGGCAAAGATGAAATCATTGAAGCTGTTACTGCTACATCGTTAGCTCTCCAGTCTGACAAAAATATTTCACTGTCAAAAGAAATAGTAAAGTTTGGTATTGGTATTGTAATCGAGTCGGATAAAGAAGGAACAGCTAAGAAGAAGTTTATCAGTAATCACAATAACTCTACAAAATATACCTTTATCTCTCCTGGCAATTTTCTTAACAACATTCAGACAGTAAAAGGCGAGATCATAGAATTTGTAAAGAATTTCAATGCTCAGATTAACAGCATAGACAAAGAAGCTAGACCTGTTAACCAACTTATTGATTCCCGTAAAAAAGCTATTGACGCTATTAAATCTTTTGTAAAGGAAAAAGCAGATGGTATCGGTGTAAACAAGATACTGTTTGACTCTGTGACTATTGATGGCGTAAGTAAGGTATTAACCTTTGCTGATGCTATTAAACAGATGAATGACAGTGAGTTCTCTAAACTAAAAAATTATACTGAAGAAAATATTAAAGAAGAAGAAACCATCATAGCTGGTGTTAAGCTGACTAAAGAGGAGGCTGAAATAGCTAAAGGTTTTGTTCCCTCAGCAAAAGATCTTAATAACTTTTACATAGTTGAAAAAGGTAAAGGCGTTGAGTTTACAGTACCTAATAAAGAATGGTGGGAAGTTGCTAAAAAGATAATGAATCTTGGTAGTGGAGTATCTATAAGATTAGATATTTATGAAGGTGGGTACGACAAAAACCAAAAGAGAAAACGCACTAAGGATGCACCTGAAAATGTAATGATATATGGTTCAGACAAGGGAGCTGCTAAAAGTGTAAAGGATGTTCTTGATTTTAAGTACAAGGGTTTAAAAGGTATTGAGGCTGTATCAGCGTTAGAGGAAGACTTCTTTCACAACCTGGCTAACCCATGGCTTAAAAGAACGATTACCGGAAACAAAACAAAATTTGATCCAAAAGAAGTAGGTCAAGTAATGTGGGGTAATAATGGGATGTATGGATTTGACCTCATTACAAAAGCCAGAGCGTTTGATGCTTTAAGTAAAGGCAAAGGGGCTAAGAGACTTGTAATGGATGGATATGATGCAGACAACTTTAGCGATTACGCAACTGAAAGCACATTAATACAAGATATTAAAGACCTAAGAGCAGAAGGTTTAGATGTAGTAAAACAATACGTATCAGCTGTCGCTAAAGCTTTTAACGAAACAGAAGAGAATGTAGCTAAGAGATTGGGGTTTGATGCCTTGACAGAAAATGAAGAAGTTATAGCTGTTAGGTATCCAAGGACAGAAGAGCTTACTGGAACTGATGCAGCGCCTTCTGGTTCTTATACCGATCAAAAAACTCAAGTAGTAAACAGTAAGCAACTCGGACCAATACGTTTTAAAAGCTCTATGGTAGCTAAAAACAAAACTGAAGAGTTAACCTTACAGCAAAGAATATACGAACAGAACGATGCTTTCAATCTTACAGGTCCAGAAAAAATAAATGGTCCTAGCGATGTAGCGTTTTTATTACGTCACCTTGAGTCAGCTACTTCTGAAAACATGTTCTTAGTAGTCAGTACTAAAGAAGGAGATTACAAAACTATTTGGCTTGGAACGGGTAGTCAAAATTCAGCTATAGTTGATATGGTTCAAGTCGCTGGTCTTATAGATGCTGCTAGATTTGATCTAAAAGGCAAAGAAGTTTTTGTGACTTTTGTCCATAACCACCCTTCTGGTAATTTAACTCGTAGTCCCGGAGACGTAAAAGTCTATAGAAATTTTTCAAAATATATAAAATCAGTACCCGGAGTTACGCTATTAGATGGTTTAATTATTAATCTTGATAGCGGAAAATTCTCAACTTTTAATTCTACAACATCAGAAAAATTAGATGTAAAAACTCCAGATAATATTGTTCCGGCTACAGTATATTCATTTTCAAGAAAAGAATTATACGAGCCATTTTCAGAAAGACCTGCGAGTTTGACAAACATGGCAGCGGTTGCAATGTATTTAAACAAGTTGAAAATCAGTAATAGTGAAAAGTTTGGTCACCTTATATTAGACCAGAGTTTAGCACCGACTTACTTTGCGTTTGTAAATTCTAATATATCAGCTACTGAATGGGCGAGAACAATTGCTGTAGATGCTGGTAGGCATGGTCTTCTTACAATTGTAGTAGGACCAAGCGGAGATCCAAAAGTATCAACCACTGTAAACGCATTGAAAAAAATGAGTGACGTTCAAGTTCTTGATACTACAAATACAAGTGGCAGGGCTGCTATATTTGAAGGCGAGGTTGAATACGTAACAGTAGAAGAAAGCACCCCAGAGTTTAAAGAAAAACAAGGGTATACTCCTTTAACAGATGAAGAATTAGACTATCCATCAAAACTACAATCTGCTTTAGAAAAGATTAAAGGTTTTAAATGGAACCAAGTACAAAAAGAGATTATAAAAATGGAAGAGATGAGATCTTCTAAAGTCTCTATAGGTATGAAGGGTCTAGGAAAGATTTTACGAGAGCTCAACAAAGACCTTGGTGGTAACTGGGTGAGCCGTAAGAAGAGAGGCATAGATACTGAATACATCGTTAAAGCACGTATGTTAGCCAACAGATTTATGATGGAGGTTGACAAATCAGCTGTTGTTGATGATATACTTGAGTTGAAAAACGGTGAGCGTATACTTAAAAACTTAAGAGCTGTACGTGCTATTATAGATGAAAAGTCTGCTGCTTTGGTAACAGATAGTACATTCTCTAAGCTACCAAAAGAAACAAAAGAGAACATCTTAGAAAACATTGGTACATACATGCACCGATCTTATAGATTCTTTGACGATCCTACATACAAGTTTAAGTTCGGATCGATAGGTAAGTATCTAAATCTAGGAAAGAATGAAAGAAACAAAGCTGTACAAGAAGAGTTTTTAGTTCTTTACAACAACTGGATTAACAAGCTTATTGACGAAGCTGGATATACCAGAGAGCAAGCTGTTGAGTCAACGTTGATAAAGGCTTCAAAAGGAAGTAATAAGGGGTACTCTAAGAGAGAATTGATTTTAGACGAGGCTAAGAGAAATATAGACAGCCTTATTAAAGAATACACTGAGCTTCTCGATAACAGAAAGAAGATGAGAGCTCAAGGTAAAGGAACCAATATTCCTAATAGTGCTTTCTTGGAAAAGAAAGATATACCAGCACACATCAGAGAGCTTCTTGGCGAAGTCAAAGATCCTATTGCACAAATGGCTGCAACAGGTGAGGTACTGTTCAACATCTACGAAAAAGGTAAGATGGTTGAAATGATTGCTGATGGCATAGAAGACAACCTAAAAGATGTTTACGCTAAAGAAGAGTTTAAAAAAGATTTCTCTAAGCTTACTAAGCCACAGAAGAAATTGATATTAGACCGTGTTAATCAAGAGCCAATGATCATTTCCAACAACAACATAAAGGAAAGACAGAAAGCTACATACAAACAGATTAACGACCCTATGAGTCCATTAAACACAAAGTGGGTTCATAATGATATCATTGAAATCATACAGTCTAAACCAATTTATGAGACAAGCAAAGACGGTATAGAAGGTGGTTTCTGGAGAGGTTACTTCTTTGCATTAAAGAATCAACGTATGGTTAACGTTATATTGAATAGCCCGACATGGGGTAAGAACGTTATAGGTACAATGTATTTTAACTGGGCTAACGGATGGTTCAATCCTACAAAGCAAATGGTTAACGTTAAAAACATGGCTGAAGGTATTTTAAATGGAGACCAAAAGTACATGGATATGCTTACCGAAATGTCAGAGAATGGATTAATAGGTCAGTCATTTAATGTAAATCAAATCGGTCTTTCTGGATTCTCATACTATTTCTCTGTAACTGGAGACAGGTCCTTCTACGATAAGTACGTGGGTAAAGTACGTAATATGGGCAAGAAGGTTATTGCCGACTTAGGATCTACTTATGCTGCCATTGATGATTTTGGTAAGATGTCTATCTATCAAAACGAAAGAGAGTCTTTTGCTAAGAAACTTTATGGTGATGAGTACGCTAACCTAAACGACACACAGCAGAAAAAAGTTAGAGCTGCTGCTGCTGAACGTGTAAAAGACAACACTCCTACATGGGGTAGAATCACTAAGCTTGGTAAGGCTGTACAGAGAATGCCTATTGGTGATTTCCAGGGTTTCCGTTTTGAAGCGTTTAGAAGTACCTATAGAATTATAGCAAACTTAAGAGACGATATTAAAACACTAACATCAGACGATACTTTATCTGACAAACAAAAATCCGAATACAGAAAAGACATTCGCAGAAAACTTACCGGTCTTGGATGGGTAGGAGTATCTGGTCCTTATGCTATAATCAAATCCGTTGCTTATACTTACAGTGGTGTACTTGGTATGCTTGGGTTTGATGACGAAGAAGAAACAGAACAGCAAAGGAAGAAACAAGCAGAGATGTTTGAGGCAGCAACTGTTGTCAGACCGGGATGGTTGAAAGACCACAAGGTTTGGGTTAAATCTGTTGATGATGATTTAAAAGTTCGTGTATATGACTACACTGGATTTGATCCTTACGCTGAGGTTTTTGGATTTGATGGTTACTTTGGTGTATTAAGTGATGCAATACAGCCTAACATGGCTGTAAACCTTTTAACTTCTTTATCTAAGAATGAAGATGTTTATGGTAGATCAATCGCTGACCCTTCTGATCCAGCCTTCAAGCGTGTTATGGATATGGCTAAGTATGGAGGTTCGCAATTCTTACCTTCTTTAATAACATCTTCTTACAGAGATGCTTCTAAGAAAAACGAGGAGATAGAAAAAGCTGAAAGATACTTAAAGCTACAGGGTTTAAATCCAAAAGACTTTGACTTGCAAAGAGTAGATGTACCAAAGGAGACTTTAAAGCTTATTTCTGAAAGAATTTTTGTACGTGACTACGAGTATGATTTAGTACAGCAGTTTAGATACGCTGTTAAAGGATATAAAAGAAGCTTTGACGAGAACTACCTCACTACAGATTATCCAGAACACAGAAAGAAAATCTTAGATGATGTAAGAGATATGTATTATTCTGTAATTAAGGTCGCTGCTTACAAAGGAAACATGCAGAAAATAATGGATGTAAATAAAATTATTAAAACCAACTTTGATGATTTTGAAGAGTCTTATATTTTAAACAATACTGATTTAAGCAGTAAATTTCCAAAAGGGTATTTTGATTAACTAATATATATAATTATGAAAAAGTTCGTAGAGATTTTTAAGAATGACAACAGCTACAATGAGAAGACGGTAATAGGTTTTTTATCGTTTGCTGTTATGGTAGCTGTTATGCTAGCCGATGTAATCACCGGAGCTTGTGGTAAGGACCTACCTATTAATGAGTTTACATATAACAGCTTTGTTATAGTGACCTTAGGCAGCTTTGGTATCGCTGGTATCGAGAAGTTTGCTAAGAAGGCTGAGTAATGGAGCTAGAAGTACTAAGATTTAGTAGTCAGAAGGACTCTACTAACGGAGTCCTCTTTGACGTTACGGGTGGCATAAGAAAGTTCTTGTGCTACACCCTTGAGGATGAGTACAGAGAAGATAAGGTCATGGGTGAAACCAGAATACCTTCCGGCACTTATAACATTACTCTTAGAACAACAGGTGGATTCCACGGTAGATATGTAAAGAAGTATGGGCAAATGCACAAAGGAATGCTATGGGTACGTGATGTTCCTGGGTTTGAGTATATCCTTATTCATACTGGTAACACTGACGAACATACTGCTGGGTGTCTTCTTCTGGGTGATTCTCAACAAGCAAACTTTGGCTCCAGTAATGGTATGGTGGGCTCAAGTGTTAATGCGTACAAAAGAGTCTATCCTCCGATTGCTAAGGCGTTGGAAGAAGGGGAATCGGTAAGCATTACTTATACTAACTTTGATTACGTAGGATGAAATGGCTGGTAAAATTAATTCTAGTGCTGTCATTAACGAGTTGCAGCGCGCAATGGCACTTGAAGAAAGCGGTGCGAAAGGATCCCACAATTTTGGTAAAAGACACGCTGGTTGTGAAGGACACGGTTGTAACGCAACCTGTGGCTATCACGGATACTGTGACTTTGAAGCAACACGATACTATTACACTAGTAAAGGACAGGCTGAGGGTGAAGATAGTAAAGGTGAACGACACGATTACTATAGACGCCATATGCGACTCGGATACGATTATTAGTATTGTTGAGGTACCTTATGATAAGGTAGTGTACGTAGAGAAAGAATCTCTATGGGACAAGATAAAGAACCTAGCTATATATATGGGGCTAGCATTCTTAGTGTTTAAAATAATAATGAAACAGTTTGACAAATAAGAGAAAGAAGAAACAACAAATACAATCTAAAGAATCAATAAGATACTGTGAAAACAGACCCGTAGAATGTGACAACAGCTGTTGCAAGGGTAGGAGAAAGTGAAAAGGCCCCGTGAGGGGCCTAATCATTCCAGAGAGAGCAGGAAATAGTAATTTAATACACTACTAATATA
>Ga0075476_10001840_pt1 | contig 10053 bp, 4 predicted proteins | sample DEB08_DNA_5_FD_76339 | JGI IMG/M metagenome (GOLD analysis project Ga0075476, IMG submission 76339) | Aqueous microbial communities from the Delaware River and Bay under freshwater to marine salinity gradient to study organic matter... | ecosystem: Environmental > Aquatic > Marine > Coastal ...
TTAGCTTTAGATACCACTGGAACATCACCTGAAACACCTGAAACATAAACTAAATCACCTTTTGTTAATGCTTCACCAGCTTTTGCACCGAATCTAACAGCACCATCAATATCACCAAGAATATCTGCTGTAATTTCTCCGCCGTCTAGTTGGGGGAATAACTCCATGATCCCGGCTGTTACCCGGGATTCTATCGTGTCGCTAGTTGAAAAAGCTCTGGCTGTGGTTCCCTCTTGAGCCCTTTCTACAGTAAGGGTGTTACCACTAATAGCGGTAACTTTAACAATCTCGTTGTTTGTATCGTCATCAAGGGTGCAAAGAAAATATTCTCCCGCACTTAAACTTGGAAATACGCTCCCACTAAGAACAGAAATCGAAGTTGCGGTTGAGGTAATATCAGACGCAAGTACGGTATTTGCATTGTTCTTGAAAACAACTGCCACGGCTTTCTCCTATATTAAGAAACCGTTACAGTCCAAGTAATTGTCATTGAGTCCGCTGATCCCTTATTTACAACTGAAAAAACTGTTCTACAAAGAAGAGTTCCATTGGTAGCAGCATTTAAAATACCCGCTTCAGTAATAGCTCCTGTACCAGTACCAGCACCAAAAGTTGCAACATATACAACCTCGTTGTCAGTAACAGTGGTAGAAGTTAGTGCTACTCGACCAGCCTCGCCTCCTAACTCAGAGTCGCCAGCAGCTGCGGCAGTAGACCCTGTTCCAATAGCCATGTGTGACATAGCAGTAGCGGTAGCATCTTTCATTCTTGATGCAACATAGCCTTTGCCGTCAGTAACAACTAGGTTGGGGATCTCCTGAACGGTATTTCCGTTAAGGGCAATACTTAGCTTACCAGTAAGTTTTAGTCCATCTTTTAACATTTATAGTCTCCTAATTTAATACACCAGTGTTAAGAGCCCTTGTGTTAAGAACAAAACCTCTAACATTTACTATCAACTGTATGTTAATAGACTCCGTTACAGAGGTTTGATCTGTAAGGCTCTTTGATGATAATAACACCTCTTGGTCTGATAGTGAAGTGGTATCGCTCTTTTCCGTAACAAATGATTTTGCATCAGAATCTAGAAAAAAGAATGAATCTGTAAAAGTGCTACTAAGTAAATAAGAAAGGGTTTCAGACGGGGTGACGCTATCTGTTTTATTTAAAGCCACCAATAAAGAAGAAGTCTCTGCCATGTTTAAAGAGTCTGTAGCTGGCTTGCTAAACAACAACGCTGCGTTTTCTGTAACCGTGTAAGAGTCTGATAAAACCTTTGAAAGAAGGTAGATGTGTTCTTCTGTTAGGGTTGTAATATTTGTTTTATCAAGACCAACGTCTGTTTGTAAGGGGTCGTCTACACTAGCAAGGTCGTCTAAAGTAAAACTATCACTAAAGGATCTTAAATAAGAAACAACCCTAGAAAAAGACTCAGACATAGATATTGTATCTGTTTTAACGAGCCCTGATGTAAGAACAGAAGCTTCTGCAAGGCTTACTGCATCAGATTTTTCTCCAGCAAAACTTTTTATAAGAGTCTCGCTTACTGCAAAAGAATCTTCTTTGCTCAAACCGGTATTCAAAACAGCAGTATCATCAGACATAGTTAATGTATCAGACGTCGGTAAACTAACTAGTAAAGCCGCAGCCTCACTCATAGTCATTGAATCTGTTACAGGTTTACTAAAAGACTGTACCAATTGTTCAGTAATAGTGAGGGTTTCTTCTTTTGTTGTAGTAAAAGTAACAACCAAAGCCTCAGACAGAGTTATAACTTCTGCATTAGGGTGTCCAGACACGAAGAAAAGGTTTTTACTGTCAGGGTCTAAAAATACATTTACGGCTGATAAATTTACGTACTGTAATGAACTTTGTAAATTTGTAAATGTAACAGTTGACTTTAAGTCAACATAACTAACTGTCTGTTTGAACGCCATTAATCAAAGTCGTCTCTAACTTTAAACTTAATGAAATCTTGCACTGTTTGAATACCAGACCCGGAAGTCGTGTGTTCAATCTCGCCTTCAAATGTACCCGCAGTTGTCCAGGTTCCTACAGGGAATGTTAACGAACAAACACCATTAGAGGCGTCTGTTATTGTAGCAGTAATTGTAGAAAGAACTGTTGTGTTCCCTACTTCACGAATACGTAGTCTTACAGTTGCGCCACTTAAATTAATTGGCGCCCATGTTGTACTATCTTCTTCATCAAGGGTTTTACCTGCAGCTGCTGTGTTGCTGTCTTTTAAAGTAAAAACCAACTCTGGAAGTGTATCACCTACTACTAATTTAATTGTATCTGAATATGCCATACTTACCTCATTATAACTGATTATAGAACGGGAGAATACTGTCAAAATCAAAATCTCCGGTTGCTGCATCATAAGCTCTTTCAACTGTTGGACCCAACGGCCCTACCCAGAAAGGATCTCCAAAACGCTTATTTTCCATAAATAATGGCATAGCTAAAGCAAACGGGCCAAGTACCCCACTTCTATCCATTATCTCAAAACTATATTCACCCCAATCCATATCAATTGAGCGCCTATAATTTTTATCGTCGGGACTTATTCCTGGTAAAACCCAAGCTAATCCCACTTTAAATCTTTCACGTAAGTCTAATCCTAACATGGTCAACGGTAAAAGTGTCATAGCACCTAAAAGAAAAGGCACAGAAGCAGCAGGAAAACCCTCTTCGTTATACCTATTTTTACTTTCTCTCCAAAGACCACCTATAATATTTTTACCATAAGCATAGAAGAATGATTTTAATTGCCATATTAAAGCAAACCTTGGGTCTGAAGCCCATACAGGTCTTTCTGCTGCATTTGGTCTTACAATAGATTCATCTACAAATTGAAATATACCTAACCTAATTTTTTCTCCAACAGCTCCGTCAAAAGTTTGATTGTTAGCAACCCACTGATCTACTTCTTGCCAAGTAATATTACCTAATTCACGCAAATATCTTTGAGAAACTTCGTTGCCCGCTTTAGCTTGTTTACCATGGTGTAATACAAACCTACGGCCCATACCAGAAGCAACGATACGAGTAAATCTTGTAAACCAGTCAAGACCAATAACTTTAAAAAATCTCTCACTTATTTTTTTAGCTCTAGGGTCTAACAAATCTATCTCGGCCGCATTTACATATAAAGTGCTAATAGCATCCGATACAGTTGCACCAACTTCTTTCGCAAAGTCGGCGGCTTCTTGTGGATTTTTAAAATAGTTTGCTATCTCTTTTCCAAAGTTAGCAAAGTTAGATTTTGAAAACTCTTTTGACCTTAAAATAGGACCAGCTAAATCTGGAGCAGAAGCAAATACTGCAAAAGACAGTAATGTTAATACGTTAAGAGTAACACCAACATTATTAACACCTTTTAACAACGGACCCATTTCTGGGGTAACTTTCCCTAACATTGCAAGCACAGCATCTTCTGCATGCTTTTGTTTGTTTTTAGGTAATTCGTTTATCAGCTCGTTTAATTTTTTTGCCCCGCCTCTTTTATTTAATTCACTTTTTTTAATAGAATTTTGAATATATTTTCTTATAGCAACTTCGGGGTCGTTTAATAGTGAGTTACCTTCCTCATCAAGAATGCCTCTCAGAACAGGAGTAGGTACATTAGCAAAAGCTTCTTGACGGTGTCGCGCAATACCAATTGAAAATTTTTGGTTTGGGTCTTGAGCAGCAATATCAATTTCAGTTTTGTTGGGGTCTGCTGTTATTTCATCAACTAAAAGTGCAACTTCTTGTTCGTTATAAGAATAAGTAACTTCAGTAGGTTTATTATTCCTAAATACGGTTTTGGTAAAAGTTTTACCTTTATTATATTCAATAAGAGCTTCAGTTAATTCCGCCTTAATTTTTGGGCTGTTCTCTAATCTTTCTAAGCTAACTGACCTTGGAAAATAATTTTCAAGTTGTTTTATATTTAATCGCTCAGAAAAGTTTTCAGTTTGATACATATCTGTAAAAACCTGTCGAACAGCTCTTGCTGCTGGGGAAAGCTCTGCATCCGGAGTTAAATTATTTTCTGCTTCTAAAAGAATACTACGTGATTCTGGTGTTATTTTCCCATCAATGTTTGCAGCTTGTTCTACTTTAGAAACATACCGGTTTATCTTAGAAATTTTTTCCGATAAAAACCCAATCGGGCCTTCTGCTTGAGACTGTTTAAGAAAAAAGTTTGCAAGTTCAACTGCACCAAGAGACCTAAGTAGATTATCAGCTGGAGCTAATATTTTTGTAGTATAAGTTGAAAACTTGTCTGGGTCTCCTTCAAGAATAGTTTCGGCTTCTTTTGCAAGATCAAAGAAAACTTTTTCTTTAGCAACAGTTTTTGCTGCCTTCGGTATATCGTCTTCGACCATGCTTTTTATAATAGCTTCGCCTTGATGAGATAGCCTTTGTTTTCTAGTGTTTAAAACTTTATTTTTATATCCACCAACTGTTTCTTTTACATAATCATTAAAGGAAGGATTGACTTGAAATCTTTTTGTCAGCTGTTTAAATTTAGTAAATACCGCCCTAAGTTTGTTAGCAATTTGTTTAAAGATGCTTTCAGTACCGTTGGTTGCTTTTCTAGTTGCATCTAATAAATACACTGCAGTTTGGTCTGCAAACCATTCTTCAAAAGCGGCGTGATAATTATCATCTTGGTATTGAGAAACATCTGTATTGGATCGAACACCATCAAATGCAGCTTTTAATTTTGCATATGTCTTACCACGGGGGTTTAAACTTCTTGCTAGTTCTTGCTCAAATACAGAGTGACCCAACTCATGTGCAAGAGCTACAATAGCTAGTCCTTGTTGTTCTTGTGTGGGGTTCTGTGGCACGTTTAAGATAATAAAATCTTGATCATAATATTTTAAAATCCGCCCACCTAAAGCTCGTTGTTGTCCTGTTGCATCCGGTCTATTACCTAACACAACTTGTTGTTCTCTTTTTACATCAGCAACAATCCTACTACTTCTAATTCTTGATAAATCAAATGATTCATCTGCAGTAATAATTTGTATATCTCGGTTTAATTTAAAATCATTTTTTATGGTGGATAAAACATTATTTAAAAAGGCTTTATTTCCAATTCGGTTTTCAATTGTTTTAGAAAAACTTTGTTTAAATGGCTGAAACTTTCTGTCTTTAGGATTAAACAGCGGATTAAAAGTATCAGAAAACTTCTTACCTTTTCCTACACCGCGTTCTATATCCGCTCTAACTCCAGGAATATCAGTTGACTCAAGAACAATCGGCCTAGTTATAGAGTTAATTTGTTCATTTAAACTAACTAATATATTGGTATCTTTTTCAATTCTTTTTGAAAGTTGTTTTGCTTGGTTTGTAGTTTGCCCTTCCGCTTCAATTCGACCTAAAGCTCTTAATCTTGATTTATTTGCTCCAATTCTACTTCTAACTCTAGAAGCTATTTGCCTTAATCTTTCTTGTTGGGGGCTTTGGTCTACAAAAACATCTACTTGTGCTCCAGTTTCTCCCCCGCCACCTTGTTCTTGACCTTCTGTTTGTGGGCCAAAATCATCCGGGTCAAAACCCGGGTCAACTACTACTGACCCAAACCTACCTGGAGCGTTTATATCTCTCTCTCTTGCCTCCTCAGAAAGAGCTTCTCTAGCTTTTTGTTGCTCTGTAAATTCAGCAAACCCCCGCCGGCCTTCTGCTTTTTCTAATTCTTCAATAAGTGCTTCTGTCTCTTGTAGTTTACTATTTTCTATTAGTTGAAGTTCGCCGGTTAGCTCAGCTAATCTTTCTGGGTTAGTTTCATTATCTAAAAGGTCTTCTACTCTGTCTCGTTCTGTTTCTAATCTATCTAATTCTTGTTTTGCTTCAAATAATTTTTCTTCTATAACAATTTGTGCTTCAGCTAAATTCTGTAAACTTTCTACTCGTTCTTGAATAGTACGTGGAGAGGTTTCACCTTGAAGTGCTTGTGGGGAACCCTCAAACTCTCTTGAAGTTGAAAGAGCTTTAACTTCACCTGTATTTTTGCCGGTTGCGGTATATTCTGTGTTTCCTGCAGTATATACAATAGCTTGCTCTTCATCCTGTCTTGTAAATTCTGTTATAGGTTTACCATTCCAAAATAATTGATAGCCTTCCATCAGCAAACTGCTTACGGCGGTACTATACCCAAGTAATGCAGTTTCTTCAGCGCCCTGTGCCATAGCGCCCTGAGCTTGTGTTCTATTATTCCATTGCCGACCAAAATTAGTTAGTCGTGGCATATTTATACGTTGTGGTGTAGCTTTTTTATCCTCAAAACTAAACTTAATGTTAGTTAAATTTTGAGGAACAAGAATGGTCCAATCTACTGGTTTTCTATTAAATCTTTCTTGTGTTAAGTCTGCTTGATGTGCTTCATTAACCCAACGTGCAACTTCATTTGCAGGAGCTTCCACCATGCCTACGCTAGGTAATTTATACTTTAAAATCCCATACTGAGGTGTACCGTCTTCAGCATTACCAACTTGTTTAGGACCAAAAATAACTAAGGGGTCTCCTTCTTGTAAATTGTTAAAAGCTTTTAAAAAAGACGTTGTAAAAGCGTCTTGCTCAATAAGGCGTTCCATTTCTTTATGTGGTTCAAAAGAAGTTAAATTTTTTATTGCTTTTTGTTTTTCTTCTTCATAAGCAGCTTGGTCTTCTTGTGGTATAACACTTAAAGAACGTAAGCCTTTCCAAGGCTGTCCAGTTTGACTGAGAATAGGAGCTGCTTCACTACCTCGTTCTTCACCCACTACAATTTGGGGTTCAAACTCTGAAAAACTTTCTGCTACAGCGGCTCGTTCAGGTACTTCTGTCAGTTCACCATCATCATCAAGAGTTATTTGTGTTTCACCCTCTAATCCAAAAGTTTGTGCAACTTCCTCCGGCACCTCAATATTAGAGGTCCTTGGGCCTAGTATTTCACTTCTCTCTCTAAGATGCTCGCCTATTTCTTTATGAGACACCTCATAGTTTGCAGAGCCAAAGAGTTCTGATGTACTAAAAAGGCTGTTCGCTTTTGTAACAACTGCATCTAAATCATTTTCATTTGTTTGTTGATACCAAACTACGTTGTTTTGTTTATCTCTAACTTCTACTACAAGATTGTCTCCAGGCTTACGTTTGTGTACATACCCTAAATTTCTTGCTAAAAAGGAATCTAATTTTGTTGTATTAAAAGCATCGTTGTTTATTAAACGTCTGAATAAAAGTGCTTTTGTTGGGTTAGAAGTAATAAAAATACCAACACCATTAACATCTACAATATTTTGTGGATCACCCTTTGCTATCTCAGCAATTTTACTGTTTAAAGGAGAGGCTTCAGTAAGATCAACTTGGCTTCTACTATTCTCATCAATCCAGACACTATCTTTTTTGTTTGTTGGGTCTATCGTTGCGTCTAATTGACCCTCTAACCAAGAAACAGGTTCAGGAAAAACGGTTTCAATATCACGTTCTCCGTCTATAAAAGCTTGTTGAAGTTCAATATCAGATTCTACTTCTTGTTCGTATTGATCTTTTATTAACTGGCGAGCTTTCCCAAAAACCCCTTCGCTTGGATCCATAACTCTATTAACGCCGGTTGCTATACCACCACCAATACCACCAATTCCTACACCACCAAAGAACCCAGAAAACAGAGCCTGTGCTCTATCTAATTTTGCTTGGGCTTGTGTATACTCATCATCTATAGCAAAACGCTGTTGAATACTAATTTCTTCTTGTAGGCTTTCAGTAACTCCCTCAACAGCACCCGTCTTTAAGGCACCACTTACAAAAATATCTCTAGCCAAACTTCGGTTGGCTGCACCGCCTTTTTTAGTTGCCATGCCATAAAGACCTCTAGCAACAAGAGCTTCACTACCAACTCCAATAGCTGCAAATGGCACACCTATTCCTAAAGATTGAAAAGCTTGTAAAGGATCGGTCATACCTTGTTCGGCAAAAATACCAAAAGCAGTACCTGCTCCTTGCGGAAACTCTTGCGCCACGGCACCAGAAACTGCACCTAATCTACCTAAACTAGCAGCTCTCTTTTTTCTATATTCTCTTTGTAAAATACCAAAAGCACCATTAATTACGTTATTTTCAGCTGTGGTTAAGGCATAAGGTAAGTTTTTTTTGCCTTGTTTTTTTGCAGCCTCGTTTGCCATAAATTTATTTACAGCATCCTTTACTAGTTTTTTCTTAGCAACGCTTGCAGTCAGACCGCTAGCAACTGCTGCTCCTGTTATTGGGGCTGTGGCACCGGCCAGCGCTCCAACACCTGCACCTACCATAGCCGCAGTTATGCTCGCTAAAGCAGAAGGAGCAAACTGACCTGTAGCACTAAATACCTGATTAACAAACCCACCAAAAGTAGGTTCATCTAAAAACTCCTCAAAACTTTCAACAGGTGATAATATTTGAGAAGCAGCTATTTGCGCTTGATTACCTTCCAATATTGCATCTTCTTTTGCTTCTTCGTCTCCTGCAATACTTGCAGCAATACCCCTAAAATAGTTTACATTTGCACTTAAATTTTGTGCTCCTGCGGCCATACCTAAATTAAAAATTTCAATTGGATCTTCCGTTGCATAATCAAATAAACTACCGCGTTCTTCAGCTTCTTGAAGCTTTTCTCCTAAAGGTTTTGCGGGGGCTTTCTTTTGGTTATTTACAAACAAAGAAATAGCTGCATCGGGATCGGTAGTTCGCGGTTCTGAAGTCTTACCTGATAGAGTTCTTGCTTGTTCTAATAAATTAGAATTATATTCTTTTGCTGCATCTGGGGTTTCAAACCGTACCATTGCAGAAATAAGTTTTTCTCTAATACCAGGGTCGGCTAGATCTATTTCAGCATCTGAAGAAATGCCAACATTACGAGCTACAAAATTAATGTAATTATCAGTAGGGTTGTTATCACTAGGGGGTGCAAATCTACTTATAGCACCACGAATTGTATTAATATTATGGCGCACACCATAGTTTTCTAAAACTTTATCGGCGGCTCTTAGACCATAGAGGGGGTTTTCAAATTGTGCATATCCACCATCATCAGCACCTGTTTGACCTACCCAATTATTGTTTGCGTTAAATCTAACATTTAACCAGTTATTGTTTTTGTACCCAGTTTGTTGTGACACATTAACCTTTTTTCTTTTCTACAGCCCTAGGATTTAAATCGGGGATTCCTAGTGCACCGCTTTGATTATCTAATAATTCAACCATTTTACCAAATTGGTTTATTAACTCCGGAGGAAAAACACTATACTCGGTCTCTTCTTGTGGGTTTACACTATTTACAAACACAATTTCAACGGCTTGTCCTTTATTATTTCTTCGTACTCGTAAATTATCAAACAAACCAACAGCAGGATCTACGGTATCTCTAGCTATTATGTCACCAAACCAATCCTTTAAATTTCCAGAGTCGGACCCTAGAATAAATAAGGCTTGTCCTATAATTTGTTTAGCTTCAGCTACTGCCCTAGGTTGATCTGAAAGAGCAAGTCTCGGGGCATTAGTAAGAAAATCACTGAAAAATTTTCTCATAGCTATTTTTGTTTTTGGGGTAAGTTTCTTTATATATTGATCGTTATCATCTGTAAAAGAAGACCTTAACTCATCTGCGCTCTTCCTTATAGGGTCGAAAAACTCGCTTTGTGCGGCAGTAGCTAAACTTGCGTAAGAACTTTGAATAGCTGCTATATCTCGTTGTATGCCGGAAACTGCAGCGGGTGTTAATTGAGGATCACCACGTAAAAAAGTATTTGTTAAAGAATTATATACATTTAACTTATCAGTAATAGAACCACTAGGCCCATTAACAGCAAAAGCAATTAAAGCTGCGGCTTTTAATCCATCTACCTGTGATATTTTCCCTTGTCGCACAGCCTGTCCTAAATCATTTGCTGAACTTATATTTTGTTCTTTTAAGAGATTTTGTATTTTTGTGTAATCCTCTTCAGGTAATTTTTCTAAAGTTGATTGATTATCAGTAAACCACTGTCTCGCATCTTGTATATTATCTGGTAATGCAGGGATAGTTTCTATTTGTGAAGT
>Ga0075476_10001847_pt1 | contig 10042 bp, 5 predicted proteins | sample DEB08_DNA_5_FD_76339 | JGI IMG/M metagenome (GOLD analysis project Ga0075476, IMG submission 76339) | Aqueous microbial communities from the Delaware River and Bay under freshwater to marine salinity gradient to study organic matter... | ecosystem: Environmental > Aquatic > Marine > Coastal ...
CCGCGAACAGAATTTTCGGGTCAATAGACGGGAATTTCGACCGGTCTGCAGGGCCTATCAACACAACCCGCGAGGAGATCTACTCTCAACATGCCATTTATATGCCTTATACCTGGGGCATGCTGTAAGTCCTCTGCTAAACATCAAGCGCCCAAAATTATGACGCGAACGACCTACTTGCTACTGTTCTTAACAACCCTATTCACACCCGCCGTATGGGCTGAAGCCTTTGACGTGGATACCTATTTACGCATGCACGACGCCTCGGAAATTAGCGTGAGTCCCGACGGGCAGTTTATTGCCTATACACTTTACGAAAGAGACTTAGAGCAAGACCTTTCCACCACCTCCGTCTGGATGATTCCAACCGCTGGAGGCCCAGCCATTCCCATGACAACGGGTGATGGCAACTCGTACATGCCGAAGTGGAGCCCTGATAACCGTTTTTTATCCATCCTCTCTGATCGGGGTGATCAACCAAGTCAGGTTTGGACGTTGGACCGTCGTGGTGGCGATGCGCAACCTTTAACCGAGCTCAAACAAGGGGTGAGCAGCTACGAGTGGTCTCCCACAGGAAGTCAGATATTACTGGAGGTGAAGGACCCGACTCCGGCCGACTTAGACGAGGAACCCCGACCCAACCCCCGCCCCTGCGTGATCGATAGATTGCAATTTAAAGAAGATTATGTCGGTTACCTCGACCGTTACCGATATCATTTATACGTCATTGACGTTGCCACCCAAAAAACTCGGCAACTCACGTTTGGTGACTTTGACGACAGCCAACCCAGCTGGTCTCCCGATGGCAAACACATCGCGTTTGTCAGCAATCGCACCGAGCATCCAGACCGTAACCGCAATACCGAGCTCTGGCTTTTAGACACCACGACAGACCCATCAGAGCCTCGGCAACTGACCTTTAACCCCTTTCAGGACGCTAGCCCCACTTGGAGTCACGATGGTAAGCACCTCGCCTATACCACCGCCGCCTCAAATGACCTCCCTATTTACGCGATTCCGCAACTTGCGATTCTGAACATTGAATCCAGCGAGTCACAGTTGGTGGCGTCACTATCTGAAGTGCAAGTCTTCAACCCTGTATTTTCGGCGAATGGCAGCGACCTTCTCACGATCACTGAGTTTCAAGGCCAACAACAGCTCGTGCGCGTCGATCTCGATACCCATGAAATTGAAGTCGTGCTGGGCCAACAAGATGTTGTGAGCGATTTTGACGAGGCACCCGATGGCCAACTTTATGCGCTTATCAACCGACCCCAGTATCCCGGGGAGATCTTTACGGCGAACAAGGAGGGCTCTTGGGTTCAGCTCAGCGCAGTGCACCAAACCCTACTCGCTGACATTGAATTTGGCGCGGTTGAAAAGCACCGGTTTGAAAGCGAGCCAGGGGTAGCCATTGAGGCTTTCTATTTGTTTCCACCCGGCTATCAGAAAGAACATAGCTACCCTGCCGTGCTGCATATTCACGGCGGCCCACAAGCCCAGTGGGACTTTGGGTTCAATTACGAATCGCAATTATTGGCCGCGCAGGGTTATATCGTAGTAATGCCCAATCCACGCGGGTCGTTTGGCTATGGTCAGAAATTTGCGAGCGCCATCAACAAAGACTGGGGGGGACCTGATTTTACCGACGTCATGGCGGCAATGGATTTTGGCATCGACAAGGGCTGGATTGATTCGGAGCGTATGGCAGTCTATGGCTGGTCTTATGGTGGCATGTTAACGAATCACGTGATCACAAAAACAAATCGCTTTGCGGCCGCCATTACCGGCGCAAGCGCAACCCTATACGTTTCAAATTATGGGCATGATCAGTACCAGCGTTGGTGGGAAGAGGAGCTGGGCTTTCCCTGGCTTGCCGAAAACAAAGACGCTTGGGATCGCATTTCCCCGTTTTATGCCCTCGAGCAGGTAACCACTCCCACATTGGTCGTAGGGGGCGAAGACGATTGGAACGTACCCATCATTAACAGCGAGCAGCTATACATTGTCCTTACACGCAGAGGGGTGCCCGCGCGACTGGTGGTTTACCCCAACGAGTATCACAGCCTGTCGGTGCCCTCTTATGAAAAACACCTTTACGAACAATATTTTGAGTGGCTAGAAACCCACGTACAAACCAGCCCCTAGTGATCAGCCCTAAGAACAAACAACAGCAACTTTAGTGGGCAAAAAACCTGCGGCGGGTAGCACTGAGAAAGCTAACCTCTATAAAAGCCGGTGCGCCTTCAACCGATTTTTCTCGACCGCTGAGTCAGATAACGAGAGCGGTCGCCAGAAACAAAAGAGACGCAGCCACAGCGCCTATTAGGGCATAAGGCAGCTGCGATATAGCGTGATCATAGGTTTTACAGCCAGCACCCTGAGCGCTAAGAATCGTTGAGTCCGAATAGAAGCAGGCATGGCTGCCAAAACAACTCGCCGATAACAGCGCCCCCACCATTAGAGGCGTGTTGACATCAAAAGCTTCTGCCAAAGGAAACACGACGGGCATGGCGATTGCGATGACACCCCAGTTCGACCCTGTGGTGTAGGCCACAGCCGATATAGAAATAAAGATAAGTACGGGGAGCAAGGTCGCTGTCATGTAGGGCTTAATGCCGGCAATCACATAATCTGTCAGACCAATAGCATTGTTGGCCTCCACAAAAACAAACAGCGCTAAGAGCATCGTTAAAACCGGAATCATCGATTTGAGCCCTTCCACGCAAGTATCAAAAAGCGCCGTTAAGGGCATGATTCGAAGCACACCGTATTGGACGAGGGTCACCATAATGCCAAGAATGACACCCCTTAACAGGTCTACTGAGGGCACCACGGTGAAAAACAATAAGGCCGCTATCGGTAGGAAAAACACGCTCATCCTCGGATTTTCTGAGGCCTCAACCGCCAAGGTCGTATCTTCGACAACGCCCAGGTCACCGGTTTCTTCTGCTCGTGCCTCGGCGACCCGCATAGAGCCCACCAGAGGTATCACACCCATAATGACCAAGGGCACGATAACCACCGCCAACAACGGGTAAAACATATAAGGAATAGACTCAATAAATAACGCTATACCTTGGCCGGAATCTGCCACGCCATTTTTTTCCAACAGACTCGCAAAGTAGACGCCCCAGCTGGATATGGGAATCAAAAGGCACATGGGCGCCGCCGTGGAGTCCACCACATAGGCCAGCATCTCTCGAGAGGTCTTAAATCGATCGGTCACCGACTTCATCGTGGCACCCACCGTTAAGGAGTTTAGGTAGTCGTCTAAAAAAATAACGAGACCCAACAGCCAAGTGGCCAGCAGGCTACTTCGCTTACTTTGTAATTTTGGCGTTAACCATTCACCAAAGGCATAAGCGCCGCCGCCCTTAACCAATAAGCCAATGAAACTACCGTACAGACCACAAACCAACATCACCCAGGCCGTCGACTCGTCGGCAAGAACTTCGGTCGTCACCGTCGCCAGGCGGTCGGCAAACTGCCAGCCGTCCATTATCAGAAACGCTACGATGGCCCCACATATCACCGACTCCAGGGTACGGTGACTCCAAATGGCCAACACCAGCACCAGGGCTGTGGGTATTAGACTGACTGCTCCGTAATCCATCTATACTCCTTGGCAGCTACACACCAGGTCTGCATGAGCCATTCACCCCGTGGGTGCTGCAGCGCGCTGACCTAAGCCGGGAAGGCCGGTACTGGGCTCGCAATAGCCATTGCAGATCCCATAGGGGTTTTAAATAGCGCCGCTGTTTAACGGCCAGACATTTGCGAAATTCGAGGATCGTTCGGATAGATCCACTCATTACCTATTACCTGTTGTACTCGCAGGTCTTCGGGGATATTGCCAACACCTATCAATTGGTCTGCCGCCTGATTCCAGTGGTAAATGCGCGCTTCCTGATAACTCAGTGGCACCTCAGTAAAGGCATGAGAGCGCATTGAGCGCTGTATTTTTTCACCAAACTGAATGTCTTCCATCAACACCTGACACAGATCCTCGCCGTCGTTGACTGTCCAAAGATCAGGCTTTTGGCCGTCGGACCACTGGGGTGCCATGGTCCAGGTTTCCAAGCGGCATTTATCAATCCCATTGGGCCAAAATAGGAGCGGAGGAATAGCAAACTGGCTCAGGGGTGAGACCCAGTTGGGGAACAAGTTGTAAGACTGGGTGCAGGTCCGCGCAATTTCACCCGCAGTGGGTATCTCCGGCATTTTGCTGGGAACGGGCACCGCGCCCAAGCTCGATTTTCCCTGCGGCGTTGGGGCAATCATGCGCCCGTGCCCGTTGACGTAAAGGGTATTTACATTGCGCCGATCATCCAAAATTGGCGCTATCGTATTTGGGTGCACACTGCGCACATGATAGACCTCGGTGTTGGCCTCCATAGCCACTTTCCAGTTGCAGTCGAGATCGAAAATTTTTCGCGAGGCCAGTCTGCAGTTACCCAACTGAAACTCCTCCCATTCGTCGGCAATAGGCCCAAGCCACGTTAATAGGGGTGGTGCTGCAGGATCGAAATTAACAAATATAAGATTGCCCAGCTGTTCACAGCGCACCTTTTTCAAGCCGCGACAGGACATATCGAAATCCCTGAAATCCGCCGGGTCGCGTATACCCCGCAACGCCCCCTCATGGTCGTAACTCCAGCCATGGTATTGGCAGGTAAGTCGACGTGATTTACCCGAAGCCTCGGTAACGACCGGCGCACCACGGTGACTGCAGGTGTTATAGAACGCATTCACGACGCCACTCTCTGCGTGCACAATCACCACGGGCTGACCCGCATTCTCCCAGAGCATGTAGCAACCCGGTTCGGGTATTTCGTCGATGTGGGCTGCCAGTAGCCAGGATTTACGCCAGACATGTTCCTGCTCCAACTCATAGAAGCGGGGATCCACGTAGCGCCCAGCCGGAATGTCAGGCAGTGCTGGAAAACCCTCAGGCGGCTCGGTACGTGATGCTTCGAATTCCATTAAGCGGCGCAGGGTCTGTATGTACTCGGGTGTCATCATGGTCAATCTTTAAATCAGGGACCCTAACTTATCAGCTGTGTGCAACACCCTAAAGGGTGGAGCGGCTAGCCGCAATATTGATCGCTAGCCCAGCTCCCTGTCGCCACTTATACCGCCGCCTTTTTGTGCAGCGTCATGGTTTGCCAGTTGGTGTACTCCATGAGCCCATGCAGCGAATTCTCACAGCCTAGTCCCGACTGTTTGTGTCCTCCAAAGGCCTGAAACGGTGAGTATTGGTGCACCTCATTCAGCCAAACCGTGCCTGCTTCGAGTTGACTTCCTATACGTTCAACAGCCTTTTGATCTTTACCCCACACCGACGCGCCCAACCCATAAATGGTGTCATTGGCCCGCGCTACAACATCTGCCTCATCAGACCATTTCAGTAGCGGTAATATAGGACCGAAGGGCTCTTCACACACAATACGTGAATCATCAGGAGGGTTGTCTACAAGAGAAACCGGCACGAACCAACCCGCCGCCGTCTCATCGATATCGCCGCCCACCGCAAACCCATAACCATTGGCATGGCAGTCGGCGAAATAGTCCTGAACCTTGCCATATTGCATGGAGTTCTGGATCGGGCCGAGGTCAGTATCGGCCTCGGCGCCGTCACCCACCTTAACGTTCTCATTAATGAAATCTACCAGGGCATCTTTCACTTGGTCGTATACGTCTTCATGGATATACAGCCGCTTGGTGGAATTGCAAAACTGGGCGTTATTCTGGAACGCGGCCCAAAAGAGCTGAGGTGCCACAGTCTTGGCGTCCACATCGGGTAAGACGATGGCAGGATCATTGCCCCCTAACTCCAGCGTGACACGCTTGATCGTTTCTGAGGCCGACTTCATCACATGCCGTCCGGTCTCGGTCGAACCGGTAAAAGCAATCTTATTGATGTCCGGGTGGGTCGTCATCCAGATACCCAGATCATCGCCCCCACTCACGGCGTTGATGACACCCGGTGGAAAAGCCTCCTGAGCAAGCTCTACGAGTTTCAGATCACACAGTGGCGTATAAGGGGATGGTTTTAGGATCATCGTACACCCTGCCATCAGCGCCGGTGCAATTTTCCAAATCGCCAGCAATATGGGGAAATTCCAGGGCACAATTGCACCGACAACGCCCACCGGGGTAAATCGCGTGACCACACGGCGGTCATCGCTATCTTCAATAACCTCGTCGGGAAGCCGCTGGGATGCCACTGCCCGCAGCCAATCAATTGAACCAAACACTTCCCACTCGGCCCCCGCTTTAGGCTTGCCCTGCTCCCGGGTAAGCAGTGATACAAATTCCTCAGCATGGGCCTCAATTAAACTGGCATAACGTTCAAGGGCCGCTTGTCTGCCTTCGACCGGCGTTGCTGCCCAACCCTTTAGTGCCGCACGCGCGAAGCCGACCGTTTGGTCAAGCTGCTCCCGGGAAGCATCCGGTACCTGAGCAAAAACCGCACGTGTGGCCGGATTGTAAACAGGCTGGGTATGCTCTGTGGTTACAGCATCGCCATTAATACTCATCACAAAATTACTATCTACTTTCATTTCTGGTTCTCCACGTTCATCTGCTAGTCAAGCGTCTTCAGTTCGCGACGCATCACTTTGCCGGTACTGGTTTTTGGTAAATCATCGACAAATTGAACAGCACGGGGCACCTTGTAGGCCGCCAAGTGTTCGCGACAATAGGCAATGACATTATCTGCGCTGGGGCTAGCGCCAACTTTTGGCACGATATAAGCCTTGGCCAACTCACCTTTTTCTTCATCAGGGATACTGCCCACCGCCACCAGCGCTACGTCGGGATGACCCGCCACTACCCGTTCAATCTCCGCGGGATAAACGTTGTAACCCGCGGTCAAAATCATGTCTTTCTTGCGATCAACAATGAAAATACAGCCATCCTCATCCATGGATGCGACATCGCCGGTATGCATCCACCCGTCGGGTTCAATCGTGTCCCGTGTGGCCTGCTCGTTACCAAAGTAACCCTGCATAACGATACCGCCCTTAATCATTAACTCGCCGACCTCTCCCGCCAAAAGGGTCTTGCTGGCATCTTCGGTGTTCGCAATTCTTGCTTCGGTATAGGGCAATGCCACACCGATGGAGCCGTGTTTCACGGGGCCATTTGCAGCGAAGGTACTGCCTAGCCCACCCAACTCAGTCATGCCCCATAGCTCGATCAACGGGCAGCCAAATCGCGCTTCAACTTCTTCCATTTTGGGCTTGGGCATGGTCTGTCCGCCCACAGTGCAGCAACGCAAAGACGATAAGTCATAGTGGTCAAACTCAGGGTGGTTAAGGAGAAACATGAACATAGTGGGAACACCCTCAAACAGGGTGGCCCTATGCTCTTGAATACTTTTTAGGATCGTCTGCTCTTCAAAATTGGGGTGCAACACCAGGGTCATGCCATTTTGAATAGCACCGCTCATGACAACATTCCCGTAAACATGGGGACAAGGTAGCGCTGTAACGACGGTGTCGCTGTCACTGCGCTGGTGCATCAGCGCGGTCATGGCCACGTTCAAGACAATACTGTGGTGTGACAGGCAGGCACCCTTGGGATGGCCGGTGGTACCCGAGGTGTAGCCAATCGTCGATAGGCTATCAGCCTCGATTTCGGGTATTTGAAAAGCGTCGCTACCCGCCGCCAACAGCTCATTGAAAGACAGCATGCCATCGGGCAACGCATCGTCACCAAAGGCAATCAACTCCCTGACCTGAGAGTTTTCTTTGACACTTTTCAGCGACAGCGCTTTTTCACAGGAAGCGATAACAATAGAAGCACCACAATCATTGGCAACAAACTCGACTTCGGTGGGCGTGAGCATGACATTGATGGGGTTGATAACCGCCCCGGTTTTCAGCGCACCGTAGTAGCTCACCACCCATTCCCAGCAGTTGCCAGAATAGAGCGTAATCCGATCACCGGGTTGAATGCCCAAGGTCATTAGGGCGTTGGCAAAACAATTGCTCAGTTTGTCCAGCTCATTGAAAGACAATGACCGGTCGGGTAATACCAACGCGGTTTTATCACCAAATTGTTTGGCGGCTTCAGCAGGAATGTGGCCAATCGATGGAATCATAATATCTGCCCCCTGGAATACTCCACGTCAGTGCATCCACCGGCGTTAAAAGCTATGCAACAACCCAAGCCGAGACGGCAAAAAAGAGCAGCCCTCATGTCAGCACCTCGTCAACCGCTCTAATCGCAGCATCAATGGCCGATTGCACATAAGCGTGGGCCTCGGAATCGGAGTTGGCGATGCTAATGCGCCCAATAGGTGCCCTCCCCAATTCATGGGGCGCTTCACCCTCAGGCCAAGCTGGATCGTGCAATTCCATGTATTCATAGGCGTAGCCATGGGCCCAACGGTTCGCCGTAATCGCCTCGACATCGGTTTCTGCGTTGAAGCCCGTTGCCCCAAACATGCCCTCTAGCTGACTCAGTGTTGCTGCCTCAATGTCTTCAAACGACATGGATAACAATTGGTGCCTGCCCAAACGGTATAAATCTCGAGAAGATTGACCGCCCGTGGCTGAAGGTGCCGCAGCATGAATCATCCACACCACCAGCGGGTCATCGAGCTTAGTGGGCGGTTGAAAATTGCCCTGAGACACTGGGGGTGCCGTGGCCACGAGGCTATAGAAGCTGCCGGGGCATTGATAACCCGATACTCCAGCCTTACGGATCGCCGCCCCTGATCGCAACAAAACGTTGGTACAAATAAAGGGCACCTTTACCCCGTAGGCCAGATTTTCCTTTTGCGCAGGGGGTAACTCGGGGCACAAATGCGGCACCATACCGCCGTACCCGGCGAGGATGCAGTGCTTTGCCCGAACGGTTTGAGCCTTGCCCGCAACCACATAAGAAGCGTCGACAAGCCCGTCGTCTCGATTACGCACATTAACCGCGGTGCTATTAAGACGCAGACGCACCGGCGTTCCCTCTCGATCTAACTGTGCGTAATCGAAGGTGCTGGTGACAATATTTTCCTCGGTATTGCCCGCAGTCACTGCAGGAATTAAGTGCCGCACCAAAAGTCGGGCAACCGAAGCATTGCCATCGGGGTATATGGGATAACGATAGGCGTCTTCGGCTTCAGAGTCTTGGGCTTCAGGATCTTGGGCCTCCACATTCGCTGTATCGGCATTTGGAGCCTCCGGTGCTGGCGGCAGTAGAGCGGCGGCACCGGGAGCGCCAGAATACAGGGCTTCATAAATGGAAACACTCGCAACGCTCACGCCAAATAACGCTTTTATCCACGGCTCTGTGATCTGAATCGCCTCGGGGGAGAGCCCCACATACTTCGATAAAAAGCTTTCGTAAGACGTGCTGTGCATAAACTGCTCGCGTTCTTGCGCTGACATGCCTGGCAGAAAATCCTGCTCACCGCTAATGAGATTGATCAGACCTTGCTCATCCGATGACGACAGCTGCAGTGAGCGAATGGCCGATTGAAAATCTCCCGCGCCGGCCCAGGTGAGGCTCCATTGACCGTTCATTGCTCTATCAGTCCCGTAGACTGACGCATTCAAATACAATCCATGTGAAGACATGGCATCGTGAATCACGTAGTCGGGCTCAATGCCTTTACGAAGCGAGGTAAAATCAACCCCAATTTCTTCCAGTAATGATCGCGCTGCATCGCCCATAGCGGCTTGCTCGAGGTTCAGGCTGCCCCCTACACCCAGCAGTGTTCTGCCATCAGCATTGAATTCATTCCGCTTGGCATGGCCGCCAAAATCGTCGTGGTTGTCTAGCAACAGAATTTTCGCGTCTGGACCAAACCCCTTTCGGAAGAGATATGCAGCCGTCAGACCACTGATACCAGCCCCTACCACAACGAGGTCGTAAACGTCGTCGATCTCTTCAAATTCAGTAGGCCGCTGGCCGCCTCTCGCCAGAGCATGGGCCACGTCATAAGACCCGGGATGATTACCCCGTAGCCCTGTGAGGGTTGGTGGATAAACGCCCACCGAAAGCTCCTCTTGGGTATGCTCACCGAAAACGTGGA
>Ga0075476_10001851_pt1 | contig 10034 bp, 10 predicted proteins | sample DEB08_DNA_5_FD_76339 | JGI IMG/M metagenome (GOLD analysis project Ga0075476, IMG submission 76339) | Aqueous microbial communities from the Delaware River and Bay under freshwater to marine salinity gradient to study organic matter... | ecosystem: Environmental > Aquatic > Marine > Coastal ...
GGGAAGGGGACTCTGTGTGAGCAAAGGACCCTCACCTTCAATAAACTTCAGTTGTCCACTTTCTTGGAGGGGGAGAATATTTTCTTTTAAAAAAGAAGCTTTTTCTCTAAGGTTTGGATGGATTGCCCAATCCCAATGCGCCTCGTGTACCCAAAAAAAGGCGTTTTTAAAGGCAGGCTGTAGCACACCCGATTCGGATCGGACGATAGCACCACCACAGTGGTCAAAATGAAGGTGCGTAAGAAACACATCTGTAATATCATCTCTATGAAAGCCTGCTTTCTCAAGTGAGTTATCCAAAGAGTGGGACCCCCAAAGATTGTAATGCCCAAAAAACTTTTCATTCTGTTTGTTGCCCATGCCGGTATCAATGAGAATCAAACGAGCTCCATCTTCGATCAACAAGCAGCGGCTTGCCATTTCTATTTGGTTGTTTTGATCGGCAGGGTTGGATCGCTCCCAAAGTACCTTTGGCACGACACCAAACATAGCGCCTCCATCAAGTTTAAAATTTCCTGCTTCAATGGGGTAGAGTTTCATTTTTTGTTAGGTTTTAATTTAACGCATTTAGGTGAGTTATGATGGCGATTGGTTTTGTCCCTTCAAAATAAAAATAAACAATAGGAAGAAGCCTGCTTTTCTAATTTAAGAGTTTGACAAGCTTTCTGCCGTAATCAATTAAGGAAATTGTTTCATCCGTTCGAGCCAACTTAATTTTATCAAAAATAATTATTGCTTCTCCGTTACTTTCAATATGATAAATATGATTTTTTTCAAAAAAGGTTACAATCTCATTTGTAAAAAAGGATCGGATCTCAGGTTCATTTTTTCCAGTAATTAGAAACTTTCCTGAAAAGTCCGGATACATTTCAAAGTCGATGTCTTTATATCCTGTAAGAGCCATCACCCGGTCAAAAATTTTCTCAAAAAGACCTTCCTTTTCCATAGTAAAGACGGGGATTTTCTTATTCAGTTTGAGTACAATGAGCGTGGTGTTAAAAGTTTCTGCCGAGAAAGCGTCTCCTTCGTTGAATGTTACATCAGAAATTTCCCAAGAAACCCCAGTTTCATCAAATTGTCCTGTTAGGCAATTTGATTTTCGTTCTATGGGACGGATTTCAAAAAAATGAAACTGTTTTAGATAGTTGGTGTCCCAGTCTACCTCATGATTGAAACGATAGTCCCTTTCATCAGCAAGGTTTTTTAAACGATTCTGTCTTGGGGAGAGTTTCACAACAGAATTTTTTAAAGATATTTTTAATGCTCTATTGAAGGTAGAGTAAGAAACATGTGAACCCAAGCCTTCCAATACGACATTGCCTCCTAAGGTTTTTTGAACTTTTAAGTAATCAACGATATAGTCCATAAATGTAATCCCAACGAGCTTAGTGTCCTTTAGATCGACCCTTACATCAACACCATCGGGGATTTTTTTGATTAATTTGTCGATTCGAGGGATGCTTAAAAAATTAGCAATTCCTTTGATTTTTAGTTCATAGCGATCTTCGGAGATTTGGGTTAATCCGGAACCCGAATTATAGACCATTCTAAAAAACTGACTTATAGGCAATTTTGCTAACAACATATGAGTCGCCAAAGCCAATAACAACCCCCCAATTAGCCCCACAAGCAAGTTTGTATAGAGTGTTAATACCATAGTAAAAACGAAGAATATTAATTGTTCGGGACCGTGGTCATAGACTTGTTTAAAAACGCCAGGAGAAGCCAATTTAAAGCCGGTAAAGACGAGTAATATTGCAAAGGCACAGAGAGGCACTTGCCTCATCAAAGGGCCCAACACAACGATTAAAACAAGCAGTAAAATACCTTGGTACAAATTAGACCATTTTGTCTTCGCTCCATTATGGATATTCACAGTACTTCGGATGATAACCGAAATAATTGGCAACCCTCCAATAAACCCTGAAGCGACAGTACTAAGCCCAATTCCAGTCAAATCCTTATTTAAGTCAGTCTTACGCTTATAAGGGTCAATTTTATCTACTGCTTTCGCAATGGCTAAAGACTCAATACTTGTAATTATTAATAAAGAGAATACCGTAGTCCAGAACTCGACAGTGTTAATTTTCGAAAAATTAGGGAACATAATAGAGTCCATAATGTTTTCGGGAATTTCCAACAGAAGTTTAGGGCCAACTTCATAAGGCTTTCCAAAAAAACTGAGGGTTTGCGCATCAAAAAAATTAAACCAATACACGAAGGGAATGGAAAGTGTAATGACCCAAATTGGTGCGGGGAAAAACTGAAAAAAACGAAAAGATATTTTTGAGTGAAATAATAAGATGATCAACCCTGTTAAGGAAATAAGCACAACAAAAGGGTTGGCTTGAGGGAGCAGAAGCACCGCATCAATTAGATTTTGTACAATACTGCTGCTTTCCGAGTGAGTTCCCAAAGCAACATGAATTTGTTTCGCAAAAATAATAATTCCAATTGCAGCCAAAATACCGAGAATCACGGAAGAGTGGAAAATGTCCGCAAATCGCCCTAGTTTGAGAAGCCCTAAGAGGCTTTGAATGGCACCCGAAACAACAATGGCGCCAAGGACATAATTAAACGCCTGCCCTGTACCGTCATCCATTAATGCGATACCTAGCAGTATTACAGCGATAACCCCTTTAGCTGGGCCATTAATCGAGATATGTCCACCTCGAAAAAAAGTGGTTACTACCCCGCCTACCACAGCAGAAAGAATCCCAGACATGGCTGGGGCCCCTGCAGCTAAAGCAATACCCAATGAAAGCGGCAAGGCAATAAGAGAAACACTTATTGCTGCGATTAGATCACTTTGAAAATTTTCTACTAACCCTTTAAATCCTTCTTTTGGCTTTTGTTCCATTTTTCTTTTAGAGCGGTTAAAAATAGTTCCTTCCTAATATAATTGATTTCCAAAAACAAAACGGTTTTCAAAGAGCAAATTTTTTATCCTTATTAACCCCATTACGAAGTGTTAGCATCCAATTTTCGTCCTATTCCAAATCGAGAATCCAACGGAAAAGTAGTTCGGGCCACTCCTCCAACGCCCCTTTCCCCCGCGCTAAGGCAAAACCGTGTCCATCTTCGGGATAGAGATGCATTTCTGCAGGAAAGCCATTTTCTATCAAAGTATCATAGAACAGTAAACTGTTTGCTACAGTAATAGCCATGTCACTTGCACTATGAAATAAAAAGAGGATTTAATAAATAAAATTAATCGTTTAGCTTAAGAACTGCCATAAACGCTTCTTGGGGAATTTCCACGCTTCCTACTTGGCGCATTTTCTTTTTCCCTTTTTTCTGTTTTTCTAGAAGTTTGCGCTTTCGGGTGATGTCTCCTCCATAACATTTGGCAGTCACGTCTTTACGAAGCGCTTTAATGGTTTCTCTGGAAATAATTTTTGCTCCAATGGCGGCTTGAATGGGAATATCAAATTGTTGACGGGGAATAAGTTGGCGCAATTTTTCACACATTTTCTTACCGATGGCGTATGCGTTGTCTGCGTGAACTAAAGCGGAGAGTGCATCCACCTGATTGGCGTTGAGCAATATATCAACTTTAACTAGTTTTGAAGAGCGCAAACCAATAGGACCGTAATCGAAAGAGGCGTACCCCTTGGAGACTGTTTTTAAACGATCGTAAAAGTCAAACACAATTTCTGCCAAAGGCATGTCAAAAGTTAACTCCACACGCTCTGTTGTCAGATAAGTTTGGTTTGTGATCAGTCCGCGTTTTTCGATACACAGTGACATTACATTTCCTACATAATCTGCTTTAGTAATGATGGAGGCCTTGATATATGGTTCCTCTACTCGGTCTAGAGCTGAAGGGTCGGGCAAGTCGGAAGGGTTATTTACCCATAGAATTTCTTCAGGATTCTTTTTCGTAAAGGCTTGATAGGATACATTGGGAACCGTAGTGATTACAGTCATGTTAAACTCACGCTCCAACCGTTCTTGTATAATTTCTAAATGAAGCATTCCTAAGAATCCACAACGGAAACCAAAGCCAAGTGCAGCAGAGCTTTCTGGGAAAAAAACTAGCGAAGCGTCGTTGAGTTGTAATTTTTCCATGGAAGCACGAAGCTCTTCATATTCTTCTGTATCTACAGGGTATATTCCTGCAAAGACCATAGGTTTTACCTCTTCAAAACCTTCAATAGCTTCTTGAGTAGGGTTTTCGGGGTCAGTTATTGTATCACCGACTTTAATTTCTTTAGCCTCTTTAATACCTGTGATCAAGTAGCCTACATCACCGGCAGCAATTTGTTTTTTTGGTTCTTGCTTGAGCTTGAGGGTTCCAATTTCATCTGCAAAATAATTTTTTTGAGTAGCTATAAACTGAATTTTCTGCCCTTTTTTAATGGTTCCGTTAATGACACGGAAGTAGGTTTCTACACCGCGAAAAGGATTGTATACTGAATCAAAAATTAACGCTTGTAAAGGCTCGTCTGGGCTTCCTTTGGGTGCCGGAATCCGATCGATGATGGCAGTTAGGATTTCTTGAATCCCAAGACCCGTTTTGGCAGAAGCGGGGATAACCTCCTCTGGGGTACAGCCCAACAAGTCCACGATATCGTCAGTAACCTCTTCAGGATTGGCAGAAGGCAGGTCTATTTTGTTGAGCACGGGGATGATTTCTAAATCATTTTCAAGGGCAAGGTATAGGTTTGAAATGGTTTGTGCTTGAATACTTTGGGCGGCATCTACAATGAGCAATGCGCCTTCACAAGCAGCGATGGAACGAGAAACTTCGTAAGAAAAATCTACATGTCCTGGGGTGTCGATGAGGTTGAGAATGTAGGTTTCTCCTTCATGGGTGTATTCCATCTGGATCGCATGTGATTTGATGGTAATCCCACGTTCGCGTTCCAAGTCCATATTGTCCAAAAGTTGGTCCTGTTTTTCGCGCTCGGTGACGGTTCCAGTAAAATCCAACAAACGATCAGCCAAAGTACTTTTACCGTGGTCGATGTGGGCAATGATGCAAAAGTTTCTGATGTTTTTCATACGACGCCGTCATTCATAGCGGTACAAATATACGAGATTGTCATCTGTGAAAATCTATTTTAGGGAACTTTTGAGTGGGCTAATTTTTTTTGTAAATGGAATCGTGAAAATCGCGCATACAATGAAAACATAGTATTCATAATGACTCATCCACATAATAGTGCTCGAATTAAAAGATCACTAAACTACCCGGTCAAAGATTCTTTTTCAGGCAAACAACTTGGACTCAACTGGCAGGAAATTAAGGAAGAGGTCAAGTAAGCTTATACTTTTCCCTATTTTTGACAAAAATTAAGAGCGTTGGTCAAAATAGGAGATATTGAATTGGGTTGTTTTCCTTTACTTCTTGCCCCGATGGAAGACGTGAGCGATCCGCCTTTTCGCGCGTTGTGCAAAGAAGGGGGTGCGGACGTCGTGTATACAGAGTTTATTTCTAGCGAAGGATTGATTCGCGATGCAGCAAAAAGTATTCAAAAGCTTGATATTTATGAAAAAGAACGCCCTGTAGGGATTCAAATTTTTGGAGCTAATTTGGACTCCATGCTACGTTCTGTAGAAATAGTTGAGGCGACAAAACCAGACATTATTGACATTAATTTTGGATGTCCGGTCAAAAAAGTAGTATGCAAAGGTGCAGGTGCGGCCATTTTAAAAGACATTCCCAAAATGGTGGAACTGACCCAAGCCATGGTGAAGCACACAAATTTACCAATCACAGTAAAAACCCGATTGGGCTGGGACCATGACTCTATCAGGATACTTGAAGTAGCGGAGCGACTTCAGGATGTAGGCTGTGCTGCGATTTCCATTCACGGGCGTACGCGTGCACAAATGTACAAGGGAGATGCCAACTGGCGTCCTATTGCAGAGGTAAAAAACAATCCAAGAATGCACATTCCTGTTTTTGGAAATGGAGACGTAAACTGTCCAGAAAGGGCAGTTGAAATGCGAGATCAATACGGTCTGGATGGTGCAATGATTGGCAGAGCTAGTATCGGAAACCCTTGGTTTTTCAATCAGGTCAAGCATTTTATGGAAACGGGAACTCATCGTGTGCTCCCCACTATTGCAGAGCGTGTAGAGGTAGCACGAAGACACCTTGAAATGTCCGTAGCTTGGAAAGGCCCCGTACTAGGCGTGTTAGAAACAAGAAGACACTACACGAATTATTTTAAAGGATATTCTAATTTTAAGCCCTACCGCACAAGGATGGTAACTTCAAATGAAGCGGAAGAGGTATATGCTGTATTGGATGAAGTTCTCGACACATTTGCCACTCAGGAGGCTCTATAATCTCGCACTTTTTTTGTTAATCCTCTTGTGGCCCATGCCGTACTCAATGTCCCTAGAAGCATCAATGTGCCCAAAACGAGGAAAAGGTTTTTGAATTCGAAGAGGACTGGATAAGAAAGGCTGGTACCAGGAACGTAAATAAAAGGGGATGAGGATTGTATCAAAACCAAAATGATACCCAAAACTAAGCCAACGAGACCCCCTACACCACAGATTAAAAGTCCTAAAAGAAAAAAGATTTTGTGAATTCCTTTGGGCTCTGCACCCAAAGTCAACAAGATTTTTAACTGTCCTTGTTTGTCTAAGATCATCATGATTAGCGCACCCACTACGTTAAATAAAGCTATAATCATTACCAGTGTAAAGATAAAATAGATGGCCAAATGTTCCACATTCAGCATCCGGTAAAGAGCGGCATTTTGTTCAAATCTGGAAACAATACGAACAGGGTTTTTAAAAAGAGGTTTAAGTTTTTCTGCTAAAATAGATTTATCGATTTGGGCATGAGTTTTTAATACAACTGAAGAGAACTGATTGGGCTGGAGTTCCAAAAGTTGCTGTCCAAATCTCATATCAGAAAAGAGGTATTTTTTATCGAGATCTTCACTGATTTGAAACAAGCCTGAAATCACACTAGAAGATGTGGTAAAAGGGTTTTGGTTGAGTATGGTCTGTTTTTTCTTTTTAGGGACGCTAATGTTTAAAAAGGTGTTGTAGTCATAAATTCCCAGCCCCATACTTCCCGCAATACCAAATCCAGCTACAACATCGGGACCATTAAAAGAGAGCCAGTCACCCAAAGCAATTAAACTATCTATGGGAATCACAGTCGTGTACTCTGGAGAGACAGACTTGAGAAAGGCCACTTGGGTTTTGTCTTTAAATGACAAAAACACTTTTTCCTCTATTTCAGGTGCGGCAGCGATGACCTCAGGAAGGGAGTGCAATTGTACTAAGGTACTGTCTGGAACAGAAAAGTAACTCCCTCGTTCTGGAAGTATTTCAAAGTCCGGGTCGAAGGTATTGGTAAACGAAAGACCAAAGTCTTTGAGCCCTGCAAAGGCACTTAGTACGACAAACAGCGCTGCAGAAGCGACAACTACCATAAAAAAAGCAAAACTGTTAATCCGGTTGATTACCGTTTGCTTGCTTTTTGAAAAAAAGTAACGCCAAGCGATTTTAAAGGTGTAGGACATGGGATGTTTCGTGTTTATCTTTTCTGACGAGACTCTAAATTTTCGGGATTTTTGATGGGATTTTTTCCTTCGTTCAGTTCTTGTTCAATTCTCTCGATGTAGTCCAATGAGTCATCTAAATAAAAGTTCAGTTCAGGAATTCGCCGTAACTGATTTTTCATGTTTTGGGAAAGGTCATGGCGCAATTGACTTTTATTTTCTTTGAGGTTTTGAAAATAGTTTGAGGCCTGGTCGTTTGGGAAAATACTCAGATACACCTTGGCAATAGACAGGTCAGAAGTGACATTTACTTTGGTAACCGAAATCATTAGGTTTGAAACATTTCCTTTGCGAATGGCTTTTTGCAATAAAGCGGCAATTTCTTGTTGGAGTACAGTTCCTATTTTTTTTTGCCGAGGCGTTTCTTGTTTTTCCATTTTACAAAAATAGGGAGAAAAAAGGGCTTAGAGACGTTCCCACTTATAATCGCTATTGAGGCGAAAGGTACCTAAGTGTTCTTTGTCCCAATGACTCGGCTCTATAAGTGAGAGAAAGGTGTTGTTTTTGCCTTGATACAGAAAATAGGTTTCTCCCACAATAGGTTCAAATTTAAAATGGGCGTTATACACCTGTTGGGTATCTGCAGCGAGTGCTACAAAGGATTTAATTTTTTCTTGAAGGTCGGTAAGCTCAGCTTGAAATTGTTTAGAAACCTTATCTACCCCCTTTTTTTTAAAGGCATCTACATTAGGCACTTCAATAATTGGCCCACTGAGAGAGCTGGCATATGGAAGGAGTTTTGCAAAGTAGGTTTCATGGGTTTCATCCCAAACAACTGCATCGGGCTTCTTTTTCTTCAAAGCGATTTTTTTGTAAAGATAAGAAGTATTCCTTTGAATGAGAAACCCCTGATCTAGAGGGACGAGAAGAGCGTTATGGGTCTATTATAATTTTATGGCAGATCTTTTTTGATGAATCTTGGGTCATACGTTCTGACCAGAGAGTAAAAAATCCTGATTTAAGAAAAAAAGGGTAGAACTAATGCAAGTGTTTTTATTATGAATGTTAAAAATATAACAAACGTTAAACAAAACAGCAACTGGGTTTTTTTAAAAACGCAGTAATTTCACTACCATCCATTTGATGGTTTCTGACCATGAGTATCGGTCAAACTTGATTTTTTTCTCTCGAAAATCAAAATAAGCGTATTCTTTTCGTTGCAATTCCATGTTTAGCAATTTTTTACTAAAATTAAACAAAACTGTATTTTTGTCCAAGCATTAGACAAAATTTTTTTAGAGAAAAAGCATTCTCCATGGGATTGCCGAAAATATTGAAGGACTCAAGCTTTTGATTTGTATCCAAAAGGACTCATGCTCCGGTATCATTAGCAATTGTTTTATCCAAACAAAAATTTAATCCCTCAGTTAGAGTTGGTAACGCAGGAGTAAGAATGGCATTCCTAAACAAACCCTTCTTAAGTCCTAGAGAAGTGTTTCTTACAAAATAAATTTACAATTTTCAGTTATCGTCTTCTAAAAAGGATTGTGTATACCTTCAGAAACAACACTTCTTTTGAACCAGTGAACTAGGAGTCTAGATCGTCTATAAAGCAACAATTATTGGGCAATTTCAGCCTTTTTCATTTTTGACATTCTAATTAAAACGATTAGCGGTAACAATCCTAATATACCATGCATAATCATACCATAGATTTTCATATCTTCTGTCATTCCTTCGGGCATATTTGGGTCGTAATAAACAAGGAAAATAGCAAGTATATTGATTGTACTTAAAGAAAATAATGTTCTAAGCATAAAAGATTTTATCAAAGGAGCTGCTTCACTATTAATTTTGTAATCAGTAAGATTTTTTTTGGCAGGAAATGAAATTATACCAGATACGATAAATAAAGCTAAAGACGTAATAGACAACATAGGGTCTTCAGTTAAAAGAGGCATAAATGAGGTGATCGCAAGTAGTGAAAAAAGAAAATATCCTAGCATGAAGTAAAATCTTTTAAGTACAATTACGCCGTAGACGCTTATTGATGTGATAACAATTGCTATTATAAGGAGTGCCATATAAAAAGTTTTATGATTAAAAAAACTAAATCTACAACTATTAATGATTAATAATCGTGAATTTATTAAAATTTATTCATTTTTTATTTTTGATATTTATTAAAGATAAATAAAGGAGGGAGAAAAAGCATAAGAATAAGTCCAAACTGTATATAAAGAAATTGGCCCAAAGCAAGAGCAAAAACAAGTGCTAAAAGAGTATGTTTTTTCATAGAGTCAAAATTACAAAACAGAAAGAACACAGAGGAATCCAAATGAAAGAGTGGATTTGCCATTTTTAAAGAAGACATTTAAAAGAGTGTGAAATGTGTGCCAAATATTTACCAAAAGTTTTATTTTTACAACCGTTAAACAAACTGTTTTTCAAAAGGTCCTATAGCTCAGTTGGTTAGAGTAGCTGACTCATAATCAGTTGGTCCCTGGTTCGAGCCCAGGTGGGACCACCAACAGAAAACCTCAACTAGTTGATTTACAA
>Ga0075476_10001862_pt1 | contig 10016 bp, 13 predicted proteins | sample DEB08_DNA_5_FD_76339 | JGI IMG/M metagenome (GOLD analysis project Ga0075476, IMG submission 76339) | Aqueous microbial communities from the Delaware River and Bay under freshwater to marine salinity gradient to study organic matter... | ecosystem: Environmental > Aquatic > Marine > Coastal ...
TTTGACCAGTGGGTCGATAACCTAGATGCTTCAACCCAAGAGTCTTTCTGTGCCTTTGCCGCAGAGAACTACTCTGTCATCGAGGTTTATCTCTACTCACGTTTCCTTGGTTACAAGGGGACGGTAACTGCGTGTGAACTCTGGGTCAAATCAAATTACAAGAAACCGGATCACCGCAAGAAACTTCTCTTTGAAATCGAAGAGATGCAAGAAGATGTGCGCAAACTTCGGGAAGATGTAGAAAAAGGTGTTGTCAAAAGAGATGCCGGTGTTGCACGCATCGCTTCAATGCAAAAAGAAATCAGGGGTCATATCGACCAGGTAGAAAAGTTCACATCCATTAAAGATCGCAAGGGTTTACTGATGGCTGGTGCTGACCGAGCCATTCGTGAACTCATGTTTATCTTCAAGGATGACCCCATTGAAATTCCCCTGGAAGAAGCGACGATGAGTGTATGGGCTCGTATGCAACTCGAAGAGTAGTACGGCTAATATATTCTTAAGGAATTTGTTTATTATGGGTGCCAACACAGGCAACGTTTCCTCTCCAGAAGAAATGCAAAGGATACGTGCACAGGAAGAAACTGCTTTGAATCAAAGGGGTGCCGCATCGATGTTCCCTGGTGTAGCGCCTGCTTCTTCTGGGATTGAGTTTGGCCCCGGTCGCTCACGTCGCCTTGAAGGTAACCGTTGATGGCTAAAGGTAAAATGCCTCCAGAACTCCTGGAGCACTTCAAGAAAAAAGAAGCAAAGAAAGAAGACGGCACTGAGATGTCGGACAAAGAGAAGCGTAAAGCTGCTCTCGAGAAAGCACGGAAATACAAAGAGCAAAAAGGCAAGAAGGCGGATAAGTAAGCTAGTATTCAACTAAGCTTTACAACATATCGTGCCCAGTTATACACACCTTGCTTACCGACGTAACGCAAAAGCTGCGGCACGAAACCAGCAAATTAAAAAACCGAAGAATGCAGAAGATCTTCAGCGGGCACGTGAAGACTTTGGCTTCTTTTGTGAATACGTTGCAGATAAACCTCCCGCCAAACATCACTTGGATTGGCACCGTCATTTTGTGACGGATCGCGATAGCAGTTGCCTCATTAGGATTGCTGGACCCAATGTTGATCTTCTTGCTCCACGGGGATCAGCAAAGAGTACGGTCCTTGGACTATTGACCGCCTGGGCTATTGGTATTCATACGCAAGCCAAGCTACCCCTTCAAATTCTTTATCTTTCTTACACGGTTGATATCGCACGATCTAAGTCTGCAACGATCAAGCGAATCATTGAAAGCAAACGGTACCAGGAAGTTTTCCCAACGGTACGTTTGATGAAGAACGTTACCAGTAACGAGTATTGGTCTATTGATCATAAGTTTGCAGGCATTGATACCACTGGTGACGAACAGTTCACGCTTTGTGCCGCAGGCCTTAAAGGCTCAGTGACTTCTAAGCGCTCGCATTTGGTGATGATTGATGACGCTATTAAATCAGCCGCAGATATTTCAAACCCTGACATCCGAAAACAGATGCAGGAAAACTGGAATGCCGTGATTGCACCAACCATGTTCGAAGGAGCACGTGCAATTTGTCTTGGTACGCGCTTTCGTCATGACGACATTCATTCAACGACTTTTAATCCACAAAACAATTGGAGTCAAATTATTCTTTCTGCAATTCAAAACAATCCTAAAACAGGAGATGAAGAGTCGTATTGGCCAGAGATGTGGTCACTGGACTACTTAAAAGAAAAGAAAAGACAGGCACCTATTGCTTTTTCTTTTCAGTATATGAATCAAGTCGTCCGACAGAATGAGCTTTCCTTGGCGCCAGAGCTGATTGTTAAAGCCGAAATCTCAACAGAGTTCGACACACTTGGAATTGGAGTTGACCTGTCTGCTGGAACAAAAGAGAAAAACGATTACACGGTGATGATCCTTGGTGGTCGCATTGAAGATCGCATTCATATTATTGATTACAGACGGATTCGAGTCATGGGCAACCTTGAAAAACTTGATGCACTCAAAGAACTTCTTAATGATTGGTCCGTACTTGGCAAAGACGATAGCGGCAATTACTTCCCGACTTATTCAACGTGTGATATCTGGAGTGAAGCTGTCCAGTACCAGGCTTCCCTGGAGGCCGACTTCAAGAGAGTTTGTTTAAATAATGAAGGTCTCTACAATTTGATTTGGCATCCAGTCAAGGGCTTCCGTGCAGATAAGTTGGCACGGTTCCGTGGAATCATGGGCATGTTTGAAGATCGAAAGATTATCTTCAATCGGTATCGGAACTTCACAAATCTCTTCGAGGAACTCACAAATTTCGGTGTAAGTAGTCATGATGACTGCGTAGATGCTCTCGTCTGGTTAGTGAACGGTCTATCAAGAAAAGGCCAACTACATCTTGATTACTAAAGACTAGAATTAAAAAAAAGTCTTTAGCCGTGGGTCCAGAGTACGTAGCCATTGGCTTAACCAGTATTGTATCCGCAATTACAGGCGGGACATGGGTTGCCAATAAAATTTTAGATCGACAAAAAGAAAAACTAGAACAGGCGTTTGGGTACATTAATTCCCAGAAACGTCGCATTGATTGTTTGGAAAACGATTTAAGCCGTCTTCCAATGGACTATGTCTTGAAAACTGACTTCTTAAGAGAAATTAAAGAAATGCATGATAATTTCCGCGAAATCAACAATAAACTTGATAAGCTAATGGAGAAGCTGCTTTCGGCTAAATGAGCTACATTCTAGAAGTACAAGAAGATGAGAATGGTGATCAATACATCATATTACCCGACGAAGTAATCGAAGACCTGGGCTGGCAAGAAGGCGATCTTCTTAATTGGGACGTACGAAGCAATGGCATTATCATCAGCAAAGTAAATGATGATGCGGGATATGAGGTTATAGAAGAGTAAAATAAGAAGATCGAGGTCTAGAGAAAATGTTTTACGGCGGTATGTCTAATGTCCCCGGTGCCCCTGGGAACTTTCCAAAAAAATTCCCTGCAGGTGGCCCACAACTTCCATTGGCCGGAATCCCCGGCTCTAGTAACTTGCCGGGAGCCATTGGCAACATGGGCGGGATTCAGAACGCACAATTCTTCGGTGGACCTCAGCTTGGTCAATTACCCGCAGGTTTTGTCAATAAAACACTCGCCTAAATTACTGTTAGTATTACGTAAAAGAGGCAATAATCAATGGCGACTGACGCTAAAGCCAGGCTTAAAGAAATTATCGACTCTTACATCGAGAAGGATGGAGGAGCGGCAATTGATACTGGCATCGTCGCCTCTCATCTTTCGCAGATGAAACTATTCGGCATCCGTCAGGGTGTTGAATTTTTTCCGGCTCAAGATAACTTCGGCAATCAACGCAAAGACTTTCTCGATCGCGTAATCAAATACAACCAACTTGAAACACGCCTTGATTCCATCTGGGACTACTTCTTGTGTGATGGCCAAGGTCTTTTTTACATCCGTCCTACACAAAGCAACTATCGTCTTTATTATTTTCGTAAGCACGAATACCGAACTTTCTACAATATTGACGGCGAGCTTGATGAAGTTGTAATCATCTATAGCTACAAGGTACGTCAAGGTCTTGGTTATCAACAAGACATTGAAGCGGGCAATATTACAGGTCCGGCAGGCATGGGACGTGGCGCAGTCAAACGCTATATTCGCCTCTCGATTAAACGTAAAACAATCGAAGAAACTCATTCAGAAGGTGAAATTTCTTTTGATACAAACTATCAAGCAATCACTGGCAAGACCAAAACATTCAGAAACACTCTTGGATTTATTCCCTGCGTAGAGATCTTCAATAATCCGAAAGGCTTCTCAACAGAAGGTGTTGGCGAGTTCGATGCCCTTGCCAATCATATTTGCACGCATGATGACATGATCCGCACCATGCGGAAGAACGTACAGTTCTTTGGCAACCCAACTTTGCTCTCCTCTCGTCCCAAGACTGACCTGATGGAGTCCGGCGGAGAAGCAGTTATTCAACGTCCTTCCATTGCTGCAAACTCAGGTTTTGGTGGTGCAGGTGCCCTGAGTCAATCCCGATTTAAGGCCGATCCAATTTATCGAGGTGTTGACGGTCAGCTTCGTGTACCACGCATCATTGCAAACCTGGAGCCAAACGATCGTGTTGGTTATATCGTCCCAGATGCAATCACTGGTGACCAAAACTCTTTTGCACGCCAATATCGCGAGGAAATTAGGACCGCTCTTGGTGGAGTAGACGAGCTTTCTATTTCTGCTGGCGTGACTGCAACTGAGTACAAATCTCTGTTTGGACGTGTATCAGCAACCGCCAAAAAGAAAGCAAACTCTATTTACACTTATGGTATCTGCCGCTGTCTTGAGTTGATTATCTTCCAGGAAGAAAAATTATTCCGGGACACGCTTGCTGCTGCAGCAGGACTTGAAAAGCCCCTGGACCTACCAGAACAAGCTTCAGATGAAGATATAGCCGCATACGAAGATGCAATGGCCATGTATGAGAATCAAATCAAGCAATTGATGATGGCTTCTCTACGTACACAACAAATTCCTCCCGGTGTCTTAGGTTTAATTCCGGATGGGGATGTAACAGTTCAATGGCGTTGGTTAGGTCCTGTTTACGAGGACTCCACCCAAGACATCCTCAACAACTCCATCGTGGTACGAAACCTGCAGGAGTTAGGTGTTGATAGCATTGAGGCACTGAAATACCTCTTCCCGTCTAAGACGGATGAGGAACGGGCCGAGATGTTATCTGGGTTCCCGTTCAGAATGGTGAACGAATTACAGAGTGCATACTCTCAGTTCGCTCGCCTTGTGGGGGGAATGATGCAAACTCCCCATCCGCAGTCACCAGACTTACCGATGGCTGCAGACCCGCGATTAGATTTAACACCCTATCTATATCGCACATTAGAAGCTTTACAAAAGGAGATGAGTTATGCAGGACGCTACCGTCCAATCGATCCCACAGACGAGCCAAGCACCAGCGGCCGTCGCCCCCAGCAGCTACGTGGTTCCGTCCCAGCCGGCAGCTCCGGTGGCACAGGCCCAAGCTCCGGTGGCATATCAGGTGGGTACGAGCTACCCCCAAGCGGTACCTCAGGCAGCCCCCAGCTACCAATCAGCCCCTACTCAGTACGCCCCCCAATCCCAACCGGCGGAATCCCAGGGCTCGAATCCATGGGAATCGGCGTTCAACAAGGTGGTGAACCTGCTGAGCGCACCAGTCCAATCCCCGTTCCAGGGTCAACAGTCGCAGATTCCGACTCAGTATACCCCGGCCAATTACGGACAACCCAGCAGCCAAGTTACGCAACAATCGGCTCCGCTGACCTGGTCTCCCAGCCAGGAATCCTCGCCCAACTATTCCCAAACCTCCTCAACTCCATCCTTGGAGCAAATCGCGGACCTGGTGGGAATGAGCCAGGAAAGCCGTCAGGTGATGGACGCGTTCGGGATCGAGGCACCGGCAGTTCTGAACAACTACGCTCTAAACCTGGAGCAGATGCTGGACAGCGCCGTCGCGTGGGGAAACAACGCCGCTAATCTGATTACTGGTTACGCAAACTTTGCGGTTAACGAACATCAAGAGAATCTGGCTTATAACGAGATTCTGACCAATCCCGATGTTCTCAGTGACTATACACTGAAGTTCTTCGGTCCTGAAGGTCCGTACCCTGTGTACGAAAACGAAGCTCAACTTGAGACTCGTGGTTATCCGACCCAGGAAGTTGGTCAACCTCAGCTTGGTCAGTTCCCTGCTCCTCCCGCAGCCGCTGCTCCTCAACAACCCGAGAACTTCTGGGGTACCTTCAGCGATCTGATGAATCGTGACCCTCAGAATGCTTGGCGCGTTCTTAACCAGGCTCAGCCTCAAACCGTTGCAAACAAATTGTTTGTAATGGAGTGAAAGTATGTCGGTGATTGAATAAATTACCGACTGCTAAAATTTGTGTTAGATAAGACATATAAATGTCTGAATCTTTCATCCGATAAAAACACTTCCTGCGACACTGGAGGATAAAACAAAGTGTTCATTGATAACGACTTTCCAAAGATTTTGGGTGCGGAACTTTACCGTCCTCACCCTGCTTACATTGCCGAAATGGCTGTGGAGCCTGTGGTGGTCCATGACTTCACCCGTCAGCCTGGTCAAACCGTTCAGCTTGATCGCTACAAGTTCTGGGGAACCCCTGGTACCAAGGACAGCCGCGAGCGTATTGCTGACCAGACCATCGGTACCGCCAACAGCCGTAACATCACCAAGGAGAAAGTCCTGGTGGTGCTTAAGGAATACACCGGTCCTGCCGATCCGGGCGATCCGACCCAACCCAGCACTTTCAAGATTGCTCGTGAAACCCTGGTTACCGCCCAGCGTCTTCTGCTGGACACCGGCAACCTGAACATGTTCCACCAGAGCATCGGTTCTCTGACCCTGCTCGACGACTATCGCCGTTGGCGCGACCGTGTGTTCATTGACGAACTCGCCAAAGCTGAAGCCAATGGTGCCGCTTCTACCACTCAAGGTGGTTACTACTTCGCTGGTGGTAAGACCAAGAACGCTTCTGGTCAAATCACTTACACCAGCACTGAGTACGATAACGAAGTTCAGCAGTTCCAGGTTCGTACCGACCTTCTGACTGTTGTTAAGGACCTTCGTAAGCGCAACGTTCCGACTTTCGCTGATGGTCTGTATCGTTGTATTTGCGATCCCACCTTCATGATGCACCTGCGTCGTGATCAAGACTTCCGTGAGATCGCTCGTTACGCTGGTAACCCCGGCCAAGGCATGTACATGGGCAACCCCATGATGCCTAACAACGCCAGCTTCTACATGGGTCCCCAGGCTGGTCAGGCCTACTTCCTGGCTGGTGAACCCGTGATGCCTACTGGCGTTCAGTTTGAAGGTGTGAAGTTCTTCGAGTCGACCAACTTCCCGACCAAGACTATCTCCACTTCCTTCAACAACGGTTCCAGCTACAGCTCCCAAGAAGCTGCTCAGGGTTACTTCTTCGGTCCTCAGGCAATCGGTGTTGGCATCGGTGGTCCTAACGCCCAGGTGCTCATCAACAACAACGATGACTTCAGCCGTTTCATCATCCTGATCTGGCAACTGTACGCTGGTTTCGAGATCCTGAACAAGGACTTCGTGACCACCGCCTTCAGCTTTGTTGCTGACGACGGTACCGTTTGATAATCAACCATAAACACACAAACTAGGAAAAGATAAATGACCTATTTGTCCGCTAAGAAAATCTACCCAGGCAACTGGGCAGAACCCCTGAACGGTTGGTACAAGAACATTGATACCGACGACAGTGGTACCACCGATGGTTCCAAGGGCGGCCCCACTTCTGTGCTGGCCGTTCCTGGTTACCGTTACTTCCAGCAGCGTGGTTATGTCCCTGTGACCACCACCTCTGGCGCTGGCGCTACCGCTGCTGCTGATGTGATCGTTCCTTCCCCCTATCGGAATGACGACACCCGTACCGACATCACTGGCATGGTGATCTCTGGTAGCAGCACCCTGCCTGCTTATGTGTACCGCGCCACCATCTCTGTTGCTTCTGGCTGGGGCGATGGCCGCGTTGCTTCCGGTATCTACGCTGCTACCGGCAACGTGATCTCCTTTGGTCGTAGCAATGGTGGTAGCCCCACCGCTGCCTCTGGTATCGGTGAAGCCGTAATTCAGGCAAACCTGACTTCTACCGTGTCTGGTTCCCAGGCTGGCGAAATCTTCTTCGCTGCTGGTTCTGCAGGCTACAGTGCTAACCCCTTCCTGATCGCCTCTGGCGCTGCTGGTGTTACCGCTGGTAATGTCTACTACTCCGCTACTGCCTCCACCACTCTGAAGGTGTTTGCGAAGGAGACCGCCAATAGCACTGCTACTTCCGGTGGTTTCTACATCTCCAGTGGCGATGCTACTGGTGGTCGTACTGGCTATCTGGTCGTTGAGTGCTGCTACATCCAACCTGATGTGGCTCCTGGCTACGAAGACATTGATGGCTACCTGACCGGTCGCACTGTTAGCTGAGTGAGTTAAACTAGGACCAGAATGTTCTTCTGGTCCTTATGCTCTACCAGTACACAAAAACAGGCGCACACGTCAAAGTCATTTCCGAGTTAGATGACGGCGATTGGTTCATGGTTGAAGACCAGGACGGGCGCCTGTTTACTGTTTATAAAACAGAGATCAATCCTGATGATACCGCGACCAAAAAGGTCAAGACTCTTCAGGTAAAAGACAAGGCCGCAAAAGAAGAGCCACGTTCGTTTCCACCCGATCATCGCTTGAACATTAATTCAGCAACGGCCCAAATGATCTCTGATCACATCAAGGGTATCGGACTGAAGACTGCTCGAGAGATTAAAGATCTTCAGATGTCGTTATCGGGTGAAAGATTTAATAATCTTGAACAACTGAAACAGATCAAAAGAGTGGATTGGGACGCTGTGTTTGCTGCTGACCTGATTCGTGTATAACTTCATCCCCACAGTCACTAGCCCCTGGGAGACCGGGGGTTTTTTCTTTTAGAATAAAAAGAAAACAAGATAATGTCTAGTTTTGTTCACGTAGGTCGAATTGCTGGTCCAGGGGAAGACGAGCTTCCTAGTACCGCGCCTCATCTTGACATTCGATTCATACCTCAGTTTGGACCACAGAAAGGAAAGCGTATCAATCCAGAAACGTTACGCACGTTAGCTCAGAACGTCTTAATAGGAGACAAGCAAATCCCACTGGTTCAACAGCAGGGTGATCAGTGGAAATGGAATTTCCCCATCACTTCACGCTTTGGCCCCCGCTCAGCACCAACAGCAGGAGCTTCTACTTATCACGAAGGACTTGATCTTGGCATTGGTCCCGAAAACATTGCGTATCGAGGTACGGGATCATTTACACCTGGTAAAAATTACGGCAAGCTTTCGACCACGGACCCACAAGGTAATCCGTACGATATTGAATTTTTACACATTAAACCAGCGGTTGCAAACGAGTTGGCGTCGGCGGTGCCACCTGCTCAGCCAACACCAGAATCTACATCTAATAGGACAGAGGATATTCTTAAAGCTTTTCTTTATGGCGCTCAAATGCAAGGGGAAAAGAAGCCTGAAAAATCAATGAAGCAACAATTAAAAGAACAAGTTGTTGGCGGTTTGATTTCACAGGCAATGAATCCGATGGGTTTCCTGTCTTCCTTTGCATCTTCCGATCCTTTACTTGGCGGTCAAGCAGCAGCTACCAATGACTATTTGATGGGAATGTTTGGTTGATTACTTGCTTTTATAATGAGATGACAAGAGGTAATAGAAGTGCAGCTTTCTGACTTTGACAAAAGTAGAGTCAGGTATCATCTGGGATACTTCACTGTTTCTGTTCCAGCGGGTGACTATGCTCGTCTAGAAGAAGCAATGAATACTGTCCCGGATTCTTACTTCTATGACAAGATTTCAATCCAAATTGGTCGTTGTGATACGGCCGAGAAAAAGACTGAAGTCGCAACATCGCCTTCTACTCGTTTAGAAAGCATTGCTGGTGACGTAGACCGTACGATTCGGTCTAGCAACGCCAAAGAAGCTCTTAAGGTTTGGGATGAGATTTATCTCTACGAAACCAACCGCTTAGCCGGTATCCTTTACGTCCCTAACTATAAGGATCCCTTCCAAGCTCGTTATCGTTACGAGCGTTCAGGCGCCGAGTTTATTCAGGCGTTACCAGGCCCAGCAGATACAGCTGTTGGTTCACGTATCTATTTACATGAGGTTTGGAGGTAATCGTGGAGCAGCTTTTATCGCGGACAGGTGGTTTGCTTAACCGTCTTATAGGTGGCCCACAACAACTGGGTTTAGGCGCACTTATGTACGGCTCTTCTGAAATTCAAAAACCATTGAAGAGTATGTTTGGCCTACCAAGTACAGGCGATTACTTGCGCCAGTGGGAAGCGCAAAGTGGAGCTACTTCTCAACGCCCACCGAAACCCAACGGTAATGACTTACGGGACTATGG
>Ga0075476_10001863_pt1 | contig 10013 bp, 8 predicted proteins | sample DEB08_DNA_5_FD_76339 | JGI IMG/M metagenome (GOLD analysis project Ga0075476, IMG submission 76339) | Aqueous microbial communities from the Delaware River and Bay under freshwater to marine salinity gradient to study organic matter... | ecosystem: Environmental > Aquatic > Marine > Coastal ...
GGTTTAAATTCCATCAATTCATCTATAGCATCAAACAGGGTGTGGATATTTTGTCCTTTTAGGGGAGGTAAAATCTCAAAGGTAAACTGCGTTTGATTTTTTGCTTGGGCAATGTGTTCTGTTACTTTCATTGGCTAGTAATTTCTATTGTCTTATTATTCAGCAAGATTGGGATTCAACCATTTTCTGGCTTCTTCTAGGGAAATTCCCCTGCGTGTGCTATATGATTTTAGTTGGTCTGTTTTAATTTTTCCCAATCCAAAATAGTATGCCTCGGGGTGTGCAAAGTAATAGCCAGATACGGAAGAAGCGGGCCACATAGCCAAACTTTCTGTCAGTTTTACTCCTATGGTTTCTTCCACCTCTAGGAGGTTCCACAGTGTGCTTTTCTCTAAATGATCAGGACAAGCTGGATAGCCCGGTGCAGGGCGTATCCCTTTGTAACTCTCTCGAATCAATTCTTCATTTGATAACTCCTCTCCGGAGGCATATCCCCAATAGTGCTTACGTACTTGTTGATGTAAATATTCTGCATAAGCCTCTGCCAAACGATCTGCCAATGCTTTAATCATGATAGCGTTATAATCGTCGTTTGCTGCTTCAAAAGCCTTTGCTTTTTCATCTGTTCCAAAGCCTGTAGTCACACAAAAGGCACCCATATAGTCTGTTTTCCCACTATCTTTTGGGGCTATAAAATCTGCTAAAGCCAAATTGGGTTGGCCGCTGCGTTTTTTGAGTTGCTGCCTAAGGGTAATCCAACGTGCACGTACTTTTTGTGGGGTCTGTGAGTCGTAAACTTCAATATCATCTCCAACTGCATTAGCTGGGAAAAGTCCAAAACGCGCCTTGGCGGTCAACCATTTTTCAGAAATCAGCTTAGCCAACATCTCCTGAGCATCCTTAAAAAGGGAACGTGCCTGTTCTCCTACTACTTGATCTTCTAGTATTGCTGGATAGCTCCCGTGTAAGTCCCAAGAGCGGAAAAAAGGGCTCCAATCGATATAAGGCACTAGGTCCTTAAGAGGTTGATGAGCTATCGTATGAACACCCAACTGATTGGGGACTTGAGGGTCAAACTGTTCCCAATTAATCTGAAATGCATTGTTTTGGGCCTCCTCCAAACTGAGGTAAGACTTCTCCGAACTTCGCTCTAAAAACCGGGTTTTAAGAAGCTCATATTCGTCTCGTATTTTTTTTATGTATGCTTTACTGTGATCTTTCTGTAGCAGATTACTAACCACCCCAACAGCACGTGACGCATCATTTACATGGATAACAGCCGCTTTGGATTGAGGTGCTATTTTTACAGCTGTATGAGCTTTGGAAGTTGTTGCTCCACCAATCAAAAGTGGTATAGAAATATTTTGTCGATCCAGTTCTTTTGCCAAGTACACCATCTCATCAAGAGAGGGGGTAATCAGACCGGAGAGACCTATAACGTCCACCTGTTCCTCTACTGCACGTTGGATAATTACTTCTGGAGGCACCATAACACCTAGGTCTATGATTTCATAGTTATTACAGGCAAGGACAACACTCACGATATTTTTTCCTATGTCGTGCACATCTCCTTTGACCGTAGCCATTAAAATTTTACCTGCATGCTGTGATGTTTTAGTTTTTTGCGCCTCTATGAAAGGCTGTAAATAAGCTACAGCCTTCTTCATTACACGCGCTGATTTTACAACTTGAGGTAAAAACATTTTTCCCTCACCAAACAAATCACCTACTACGTTCATTCCATCCATCAAAGGTCCTTCTATGACCTCAATAGGTTGATCTGCTTGTAGTCGGGCTTCTTCAGCGTCTTGCTCAATATAGGTGTCTATCCCTTTAACAAGTGCATGTGTAATTCGTGCATGTAGCGCTTCCTTCCTCCAGCTGTCCTTTTCTTTTTTATCACTTTTATTCGTTTGCACTATGTCCTCAGCATATTCTAACAGTCGTTCTGTGGCATCTGGTCTACGGTCCAATAAAACGTCCTCCACATACTCCATCAATTCTTTTGGGACCTCATCGTACACTTCGAGAAGGGATGGGTTAACAATACCCATATTCATACCGTGTTGAATTGCGTGATAGAGAAAGGAGGCATGCATAGCTTCACGAACAGTATTGTTCCCGCGAAAAGAAAAAGAAACATTGCTTACACCCCCACTCACACTGGCGTGGGGCAAATTTTCACGGATCCATTTTGTCGCTTTAAAAAAATCTAAAGCATTTTTTTTATGCTCTTCCATACCTGTGGCAACAGGAAAAATATTGGGATCAAAGATGATATCCTCGGGTGGGAACTTCACTTGATTTACCAAAATAGTATAGGACCGTTCACAAATAGTAATACGGCGGTCTAAAGTATCTGCCTGACCCTTTTCATCAAAGGCCATGACAATTACTGCGGCTCCGTATTTCTTTATGGTTTGAGCCTGAGAAATAAAATTTTCTTCCCCTTCTTTAAGACTGATTGAATTTACTATTCCCTTCCCTTGAACCACTTTCAATCCAGCTTCAATAATTTCCCACTTGGAACTATCTATCATAACAGGAACACGAGCAATATCGGGCTCAGCGGCGATAAGATTCAAGAAGGTAGTCATGGCTTTTACTCCATCAATCATTCCTTCATCCATATTGACGTCGATGATTTGAGCACCACCAATTACTTGTTCCCGAGCTATTTCTATTGCTTCATCGTAATTCTGATTTTCAATTAACCGCAGGAATTTTCTTGACCCTGTTACATTGGTACGTTCGCCAACATTGACGAAGTTCGTATCCTCAGTAATGACTAGTGGTTCCAGACCTGATAGGAATAAAGGTTTTTTCTTACTCATATTCAAGAACTTTAGGAATCCGTGGAGGGTATTTTTTTGCCACTTCTGCTATCAAACGAATGTGTTCAGGAGTAGTCCCGCAACACCCACCGATAATGTTAACTACATTTTGCTTTAAATACTCCTCTATGAGTTCTTGCATTTCTTCTGGAGACTGATCATAAGCACCAAATGCATTGGGAAGACCTGCATTGGGATGAGCTGAAATAAAAGCCTCACTTTGTTCAGAAAGCCGCTTGACATAGGGCAATAGCTGATCTGCCCCTAGTGCGCAGTTGAATCCTAAACTCAAGACCGGGATGTGGCTCAATGAAATATGAAAGGCCTCAACCGTCTGCCCTGAAAGTGTTCTCCCGCTTGCATCTGTAATGGTTCCACTTATCATTATGGGGATATCGATTTGTTTTTCTATGCGAACCTCCTCTGTTGCAAGAAGGGCCGCCTTGGCATTGAGTGTGTCAAAAATAGTTTCTATTAAAAGGACATCCGCACCTCCAGCTATCAATCCAAGGACCTGTTCTCGATATGCCTCAACGAGCTCATCAAAAGTAACTGCCCTGTAGCCCGGGTCATTGACATCTGGGGACATACTAGCTGTTTTGTTGGTTGGACCTATAGAGCCTGCAACATAACGTTTTTGATGGGGTGTTTTGGCAGTAAACTCATCTGCTACTTCTTTGGCAATTTTTGCACTCTCGTAATTTAATTCATAGGCCAAGTCCTCCATTTGATAATCAGCCATACCTATTGAAGTTGAAGAAAATGTATTGGTTTCAATAAGATCTGCACCTGCTTCTAAATAAGTCTTGTGAATTTTCTTGATGATTTCAGGTTGGGTAAGAGAGAGCAGGTCATTATTACCCTTCAAGGAGCAAGGATGATCTTTAAAGCGCGAGCCTCTAAAATCGTTTTCTTCTAGTTGAAAATTTTGAATCATGGTACCCATAGCACCGTCCAAAATCAATATCCGCTCTTTGAGGTCTTTTGTGATACTCATTTTATTTTTTTAAGGCGTTTTGAATATCTTCCCAAAGATCTTCAACGTGTTCTAATCCAACTGATAAACGAATCATCCCTCCTGTAATCCCAACGGCTAACTGAGCCTCTTTGGAAAGTTTACTGTGTGTTGTTGAAGCAGGATGGGTTACAATCGTTCTCGAATCCCCTAAATTGGCTGAGCGAGAACACAGTTGAATAGCATCAATAAAGGTTTTTCCTGCTTTTAACCCTCCCTTCAATTCAAAAGAGACTATCGACCCTCCTTGTTTCATTTGTTTTTTTGCAAGTTCGTTTTGTGGGTGTGAGGGTAGAAAGGGATATTTTACCCATTTGATCTCTGGATGTGCTTCTAGTCTTTTTGCTAACTCTAGAGCGCTTTCACAATGACGGTCTACTCGTACTGCCAAGGTTTCCAAGCTTTTAGATAAAATCCAAGCGTTGAAGGGAGACAGAGATGCTCCTGTATTTCTTGCAAAAAGATACAGCTGCCGGATAAGATCTTTTTTGCCTACAGTAATTCCTCCCAACACACGTCCTTGTCCATCCATAAGTTTTGTAGCGGAATGGATTACCAAATCTGCACCAAAATCAATAGGATTTTGAAGATAAGGTGTGGCAAAGCAGTTATCAACAATAAAAAGTAACTTGTGTTTTTTTGCTATTCTACCCAGTTTTTCTAAGTCGATCACTTCTACTCCTGGGTTAGTGGGAGACTCTACGTAGATACATTTGGTGTTTTTCTGTATTGCAGTTTCTACAGCATCCAATTGGTCTGTATCAAAATAGGTAGTTTGAATATTCCATTTTGGAAAATAGTTCGTAAATAAGGTGTGGGTAGAACCAAAAATGGCCCGAGCAGAAAGCACGTGGTCTCCAGCTTCTAAAAAAGTTGCAAAAGTACCAAACACGGCCCCCATGCCACTGGCAAAGGCTACTCCATCCTCTGCTCCCTCCATTTCACAGACTTTTTGAATGAATTCAGAAGTATTTGGGTTAGAAAACCTACTGTAGATGTTGCGTTGTTTTTCTTCTGTAAAAGAAGCACGCATATCTTCTGCATCTTCAAATACAAAACTTGAAGTCAGGTGCAAAGGTGTGGAGTGCTCCTGGAAAGAAGAGCGCTCCATTTGTGTGCGGATGGCTTTGGTTTCAAATTTAGTTTTCATACCTCTACTCCATTTAGAAAGACTTGATGGTTAATTTTAGCTGTATGCTCTAAAGTTTTGGAAACCGAGCAGTATTTATCAAATGAAAGTTGTGCCGCTCGCTTTGCCTTTTCAGGAGAAAAATCGCCTTCTAGATAAATGCGAAGATCAATTTGATAAAACAAGGCAGGTACTTCATTTTCATGACGATGCCCCTGTACCTCCATCTTCAACACCTTTGGATTAATTTTTTGTTTATTGAGTATCGCTACGATATCGATACTGCTACATCCCGCAATACCCATAAGAAGTAACTCCATAGGGCTCACCCCCTGAACCTCTCCAGTTGTCTTTGATTTATTATCCAACCGGATACTCATTCCGTTGGCATTGGTAACTTCAAAAAGATAATCGTCGTTTATTCGTTCTAGTGATACATTCATAAGGTCTATGTTTTAGAAAAGTTTAGATAAAATTTGAGCCATTGCTTCATTTTCAATAAGAAAGGCATCATGTCCGTGTAGCGAACTCAGTTCGTGATAGTAGAGTTCTTTTTTAAAAGGTTTACACCTCTCCATTGTTTTTTTGTCTTCTGTAGGAGTAAAAAACAAGTCGCTATCAATCGCTATCAAGTGAATTTCCGCAGTGATGTTTTTTATGATTTCTTCTACACTATACCCAGATCTTTCGATATTAATTGTTGACAAGAGGTGGTTCATCATTAGATAGGACTCAAACTTAAAACGTTTTGCTAGCTTATCGCCGTGGTAAAGTAGCCAACTTTCGATATTGTACATCCCCATTTCTTGATTTGTTGTTCTACCAAAACGAAAATCGAAAGATTGGGGAGTACGGTAGGTTAACATGGCATGAATTCGTGCATCTTCAAGAGGTTGCTTTGAATTTTGTAAAATACGTTTCTGCAGAAAGGTATTCGCAATAATCCAATCGTTTGCTTTCCAATCTGCTGCAACAGGAATCAAATATTTTGTTATGTTGGGTGCCAAGGCGACCATTTCCCAAGCAATACCTCCTCCTATTGAACCTCCTATTAAAGCATACAATTTTTCAATTCCCAAAGTCTCTAGACCTAATAAAAATAAAGAAGCAATATCCCCTGCATGAAAGACTTCAGGATTTGAAAAAGTCTGCTCTAAAGTTCCATTACCAGGTATATTAAAACCTAAAACAGTGTATGTCGCTGTGTCAATCGTTTTGTCAGGACCAATGATTTCATTCCACCATCCACCCTTTCCTGTGAGTTGAGCGTCACCGGTGAGTGAATGATTCACCAACACAACAGGTGCAGTTCCTATTTCCCGACCAAAATGCTGATAATGCAAATCGAAATTAGGGAAAACAACACCTGAATGTGTTTTAAAATTGGATATTGAAATCGTTTTGATCATTGACATAGGTCCTAAATCTGTCCAAAGGCAGACTCCAAATCATTCATAAGGTCATTGATGTCTTCTAATCCAACAGAAAGCCGGATCAAATCTTGAGTTACTCCCGTAGTTTTTTGAGCTGCTTCATCCAACTGTTGATGGGTAGTACTTGCAGGATGTATAATCAAGGACTTGGTATCTCCAATATTCGCCAATAGGGAAAATAACTGCGTTGTATCCGCTACTTTTTTAGCAGCCTCATACCCTTTTTTCAATCCAAAAGTCACGATCCCACTTTGTCCTTTTGGGAGGTATTGCTGAGCCAAGGCATTGTATTTTGAAGTTTTAAGACCGGGATAATTCACCCAGGCCACCTCATCTCGGGTAGACAGCCATGCGGCTAATTTCAACGCATTTTCTGAATGTTTTTTCATTCGTATATCGAGCGTTTCAACACCTTGTATGGTTTGAAAACTATTAAAAGGACTGGGGGCGCTCCCCAAATCTCGTAAGCCCTCGATGCGTACTTTGGCAATAAACGCAAGATTTCCTAGTGCCTCGTGATAATTCAGCCCGTGGTAACTAGGATTGGGTTCAGTGAATTCAGGAAAATTTCCATTACCCCAATCAAAGGTACCTGCATCTATGATCACACCTCCTAGGGTAGTTCCATTTCCTGTAAGGTATTTCGTTAAGGAGTGTATTACAATATTGGCACCGTGTTCAATCGGGTTTAACAAGGCAGGTGAAGCTACGGTATTGTCTACAATAAAAGGGACTTTAGCGCTTTTCGCTGCAGCTGCAATTGCTTTGAGATCCAGTACGTCCAACTTAGGATTTCCTAGAGATTCTGCAAAAAATGCTCGGGTGTTGGATTGAACTGCTTTTGAAAATTCAGTGGGATCGTCTGGATTGACAAAAGTCGAAGTAATGCCAAATCGAGGAAGAGTATTTGCCAGGAGATTGTAGGTACCACCATACAAACTATTGGAGGCAACTATATGATCTCCTGTTCTTAGGATGGTCATCAGGCTGGTAGCAATGGCTGCTGTTCCAGAAGCTGTAGCCACCGCAGCCACTCCACCTTCAAGGGCTGCCAAACGTTGCTCCAATACATCATTGGTTGGATTGTTGAGCCTTGTATAAATAAAGCCAGACTCTGCTAGTGAAAACAAATTAGCAGCGTGATCTGAATTATTAAACACATAAGAGGTTGTTTGATAAATAGGAACTGCTTGTGTTCCCTGAGTTTTTTTTGCATCATGCCCTGCATGTAATGCTTGTGTTGCGAGTTGTGTACTCATAATTGAAATTCTTTTTTTATGGATTGTAAATAATCTAATTTTTCCCAAGTGAAAAGCTCTACTTCCTTCGATACTTTTCCGTTGTAAGGAGATTCAAACGTTTTAGTAATTGTCAGAGGCTGACGCCCCATATGTCCATAAGAAGCTGTTTCTAGGTACATCGGATTTCTCAATTTGAGTCGTTGCTCAATCGCGTAGGGTCGCATGTCAAACAAAGTTGCTGCCTTTATAGCTATTTCTGCATCGGTGAGGTTTACTTTAGAAGTACCATAAGTGTTGATATAAATTGAAGTTGGTTCAACCACGCCAATGGCGTAACTCAACTGTACAAGGATTTCGTCTGCCACTCCAGCAGCCACTAGATTTTTAGCCATGTGTCGTGCCGCATAAGCTGCACTTCGATCTACTTTACTAGGGTCTTTTCCACTAAAGGCTCCTCCACCGTGACCTCCTTTTCCGCCGTAGGTGTCCACTATAATTTTTCTACCTGTAAGGCCTGTATCTCCGTGCGGTCCTCCAATGACAAACTTTCCTGTAGGATTGACATGATAGGTTATGTCCTTGCCAAATAACTTTTGGATTTCTGGAGGACACTGGTCAACCACTCGAGGAATAAGCACTTGTATCACATCCGATTTAATTTGTTCCAACATCGCTTTTTCATCAGTGTCAAAATCATCGTGTTGTGTGGAAACAACAATTGTATCAATACGTATGGGTTTGTTATTGTCGTCATACTCAATAGTAACTTGTGATTTAGAATCGGGGCGTAAGTAGGTGATTTCTTTATTTTCTCTCCTCAATGCTGCCAGTTCGATCAAAATCTTATGAGACAAGTCAAGAGCTAAAGGAATTAAAGATTCTGTTTCATTTGTGGCGTATCCAAACATAATTCCCTGATCTCCAGCTCCTTGAGCTTCTTTTTCTTCACGATCTACGCCGCGGTTAATGTCTTGTGATTGTTCGTGAATAAGTGATACTACTCCGCAAGAATCTCCGCTAAATTGATAGGCGCCTTTGGTATAGCCAATTTTGTTAATTGTTTCTCTTGCAATAGTTTGCACATCCAGGTAGGTAGCGCTTTTGACTTCGCCAGCAAGGATTACTTGACCAGTAGTTACAAGGGTTTCACAAGCCACCTTACTCTCGGGATCAAAAGCTAAAAAATGATCGAGTAAGGCGTCGCTGATTTGATCTGAAATTTTATCTGGGTGTCCTTCACTTACAGATTCTGAGGTAAAAAAGTATGCCATTTTAGTTGCTTTAGGGAAGGATTCAAACGGTGCGTTTTGAAAAGCAACACTGCTTTAGCATTTTTTTTTCGAGGTTTGCAATCAGTCAAATCCTTCCTCGTTCGAGAGACAAAAATACAGCTTTTTTTTTATTGACACTTATTTATTTTTTTTCAAGTAAAAATAATCTCGAATACAATAAGGATACTTTTTCAGCTCTACCGCTTTTATTCTTTAAAAAAAGAAACTACTTTGCAGTTCCTAAACAAACATTAAAGCACTATGCATATTGCTATCGCTGGAAACATTGGGGCAGGAAAAACAAGCCTCACTGAACTTTTGGCAAAACACTACAACTGGGAGGCACATTTTGAAGATGTTATTGACAATCCTTACCTAGATGATTTTTACAACCACATGGAACGTTGGTCATTCAATCTTCAAATTTACTTTCTAAAAAGCCGCTTTCAACAATTATTAGCGATAAAAAACAATCCTAAAACCATCATTCAAGATCGAACAATTTACGAGGATGCACATATTTTTGCTCCAAACTTAAAAGCTATGGGTTTGATGAACCTAAGAGATTTTAAAAATTATCAAGAGCTTTTTGAGTTGATGGAGTCTTTGATTAAAGGACCTGATTTACTTATTTATTTACGCAGTAGCATTCCTAATCTGGTTAATAAAATTCATAAAAGAGGACGGGATTATGAAACTTCGATCAGCATTGATTATTTAAGCCGTCTCAACGAACGATATGAAGCATGGACCTCGACTTATGACAAGGGAAAAATTGTAATTATCGATGTTGATAATATGGACTTTGTTGAAAATGAAGACGATTTAAAACACATCATAGGAAAAATAGATGCTGTTTTTTGAAAATTCAACTCTAAATGCTTCAGGCTTAAGGAGACAAAAAAAAGAGGTTGAAATTCAACCTCTTTTTTTTTAAATAACTCAAACTCTGTTACTCTTTTTCGTCTTTTTCTTCTTTAATAGTAACTTCAACAACCATTTCTTTTTCAGAATCTGAAGTTACATTTACTGTGTATTCCTCATCCTCTGTAGCCTTTGTGTCAGTAACAACCACCTCGATGGTGTTTGA
>Ga0075476_10001885_pt1 | contig 9972 bp, 9 predicted proteins | sample DEB08_DNA_5_FD_76339 | JGI IMG/M metagenome (GOLD analysis project Ga0075476, IMG submission 76339) | Aqueous microbial communities from the Delaware River and Bay under freshwater to marine salinity gradient to study organic matter... | ecosystem: Environmental > Aquatic > Marine > Coastal ...
TAGAGTGTTCATATTTTTATAGATAGTTTTAATCATCTAATATCAATTATATCAAAAATTGAAGAAAAATCAATATAAAATATTATTTAAGTTTGGAATTCTCAATCCTATATAATACAAACAAAACTGTAAATGCGGCTAATAATTGTATTATGCTCATCACTTCACCAAGGATCATAAAGGACAAAATGATGGAAATAACAGGTCCAGAACTATTAATAATTGCTGAGCGATTAGAACCTATTCTACTTATCGCCTCGGAAATTAACAATAATGGTAAAAAGGTACAAAAAAAAGTCAAACATAGTATTATTATTAGAGATTCTTTTGAAATAAGATGAATATTGATTTCATGATTATGAATAGCAAAAAAATGAATATTCACAAATAAAAAAGAAAAACTTAAAGAATAGGTAGTAAATAATATAGATCCAATTTGTTGACCGATTTTTCTGTTAAGAATATAATAAATGGAATAGCTAATTGCAGTTAAAAGAGCATAAAATGCCCCTAACTTACTAGCTTGACTTAAATCAGAGGAAAAAATATCTAGGGTAAGTAATAGGCAAATTTCTATTATAATAAAATTCTTAATATCAGATTTTTTTGGCCATTTTTTATTAATTATAGAATTCCAAAAAATAACATAAATAGGAAAACTATGAGAAATTACACGATTAATATTGACATTTATTAATTCCAAGGAATAAAAATCAAACAAAGTAGCAAGATAATATCCAAAAAATCCAGCCAAAAAACTATTTGCCGCTATTCCTCTGTTGCATATTTTTGTAAAAAAGTCTTTTTTCTTAACAAAGAAAGCAAACAACCAAATTAAAGGTAATGTAAATAGAAAGCGATAATATAAGAGATCAGTTACTGAAATATTATATTGATAAGCAAATTTTACTAAAATTGAACGAAAAGCAAATAAAATTGTTGATAATAGAATAAAAATAATTGCAATAGTTTCAGACCTTGATGAACTTCCACTCATTTTAAAAATAAATTTATTAAATATTATTTTCTTTTAAAAATTTAACCAACTTTTTAAAAGCATCCGCCCTATGACTAATTCTATCCTTTTCTTCTGGATTAATTTCGGCAAAGGTTAATTTATCCCCTTTTCTAATAAAAATTGGATCATAACCAAAGCCCTTATCTCCCCGTGGCGGAAATTGCAAAAATCCATCAACCCTACCCTCAAAAGAATGAGTTTTATTATTTTGAGGATTATAAAGCGATAAATTACAGATAAAATAAGCTGAAATTTGATCATTAATTGGATCAATATTTTTTTCTATTAATTTTTGCTTAATAGTTTCAAATGCGATATTAAAATTTTTATTAGGAGCCCACCTTGCAGAATAAATTCCTGGCTGATTGTCAATATCAGGAATCACAAGACCAGAATCATCGGCTAAAGATAGATGTCCTATATGATCGCCATAATATTTTGCCTTTATTATAGAGTTTTCTACAAAATATTTACCACTCTCTTCTGGTTCCTCTAAATTGTAACTCTCTACGCCAAAAGAATCGATGTCAATCTCTTGTAATAATTTAGAAATTTCAGATAATTTTCCCTTATTACCAGTTGCAATTAAAATTTTTTTCATATTCAATGATTGTTAATTTTATTAAATAATCTAACGATAAGTTACATCCTAATATAGATTACTTCATAAGCTACTTTCTTATTATTATATTTTATGCCTAGTAAATCATATATTAAAGACAAACGCCGCTTTTAATTATAGGATCTTTAAAAAAATAAAATAATTTTTATTTCTTAGGTCCGAGCATAATTTAGGATTAATTTTTTCACATTAATTTTATTACTCAATATTTAATGAATAAAAGAATCATAGGATATGACAAGATAGAAGAAAATTTATGGAGCAATTTTCTAAAAAAAAAGCTACATCACTGCAATTTAATTACTGGAATTAAGGGCAATGGTAAAGCAGGTTTTATTAAAAATTTTGCTTATAGAATAATTTCTTACAATCAAAATATTGCTCAAACTAATAACCATCCTGACATTTTAATAATTAAAGCCAAGCCCAAAACTGAAAAATCAATTGCAAGAATTTTAGTTAACGATATTCGTAATATCAAAGATTTTACCAACTTATCTAGCTCAATCTCTGAACATAAAATTATTATCATCGATGCTATTGATTATATGAATAAAAATGCATTTAACGCCTTGCTAAAAACAATCGAGGAGCCAAAGAAAAATATTTTTATTTTTTTGATTAATTACAATATTAGCAATATTCCAGACACTATTAAATCTAGATCTAGTATCATTAAAGTTCCCAACTTTAATTTTAATAATTGGTCACTAATTATTAAAGACAATATGGTAGATATTAATGATGAAGATTTAAAAAAACTGCACCTTATTTCATCAAATTCTATCTCCGATTCTATCCTATTATATAACAATAATTGGCTTGATATTTATAGAGAATTACTAGCTTTAGTTACAATTGGAACCGAGGTTGATATGATTGCATTTTGTGAAAAACTATCTAGTGATAAAATAATTTTTAATATTTTTATAAAAATTGTAGATTTTTTATTTCTACGCTTTATAAAATTGTCATATATTCGAAATATGAATATTATTATATCGGAAGAAAACCTGATAAAGAATAATTTTATTAATATGAACAAAATATTTCTTAGCAAAGAAAAAATCTCCTCTTTTATAAAGGATATTGACATCTTTAATCTTGAGAAAAAATCTGCCATATTAAAAATCCTTTTACTAATAAAATCAAATTTAATATAATTATGTCAACCACATTGAAGCCAATATTTGATATGGCGTTTTTTAATGATATAACAGATGGAGACAAAGATTTTCAGTCTGAACTAACTGAAGTTTTTGTGTCGAGCGTATCCGATCAATTACTCGATATCAAAAAAGTATCAGAAGAACAAAAATCTAATCCATATAAATGGCATTCCGTTTTACATTCTCTTAAAGGCTCGTGCTCCTCTATTGGTGCAATTAAATTATCTGATTTTATCATCTCGAAACAGAATAAAAATATTAATTTTACCAGAGAAGAGAAAATTAAAATTTATAAAAAAATTGAGACCTTATTGGAAGAAACTAAATCTGAATTATTAAAAAATGTAACTTAAACAATAATTTGACATATGATTCCTTTAAAAATAGAAAATATTCATAAATCATTTGGCAATAGAGAAACTCTCAAGGACATTAGTTTTTCTGTAAATAACAATGAAATTTTTGGCTTTATTGGTCTCAATGGCGCAGGAAAAACCACATTAATTAAAATTATTATAGATCTATTAGATTGCGATTCTGGTCAAGTTAAGATTTTTGAAGAAAACCATAAATCATACAATTCACGAAATAACATTTCTTATTTACCTGAAAAATTCCAACCTTCTAGCTATTTAACAGGAATTGATTTTTTAAAGTTAAATCTTGGCTTTCACAATGTACAATTTGATCTTGAAGAGGCAAAATTATTAGCAAAAATTTTAGATTTAGATTCAAAATTTCTACCAGAAAAAATTTCTAGATATTCTAAAGGAATGACTCAAAAAATTGGTCTTATTGCTAGCTTTTTAACAAAAAATAAATTAATTATACTTGATGAACCAATGAGCGGTTTAGATCCAAAAGCAAGAATTAGCTTAAAAAAACAATTATTAAGTTACAAAAAACAAGGTAATTCTATATTTTTCAGCTCTCATATTCTGTCTGATATTGATGAAATTTGCGATAAAATTGCCATTCTAAATAACGGTAAAATCATCTTTATTGGAGATAGTAAAACCCTTAAAAAAGAACAAAATACCAACAATTTAGAAAAGGCCTTTATTAAATCTATTGGTGTATGATTATCAGAGATTTTTCCTTAGAAATTGTAAGAGAAATTGAAATTGGATTCAATAACTTCCTAAAAAAATCTATAAGATATTCACCTTTTGCATTATTTTATAAATTATTCAAAAAATCCTATCCGCAATTAATCAATGATGTTAGACATTACATTGCACAAGATATAGAAACTATTTTAAAAGAAAGTGAAAATTTTGAGATAAACAATATTACTAACGATAATTACGATCTTTCAATTAAAGGTGAAAAATTATTAGAGGAATTCCAAATATTTGGCTTTAATATTCTTAAAAAATATCTAACTGTTAGAAAAGCATTTAAATTGATATCTGATCCAGAAGTTAGGAGTGAATTTTATGAATTATTCTTAATAGATATTAAGAAAATTATCGGAAAATAATCTTAATAATACCATTTCCAATCTTTAATAGTAGATATAACGAAATATTTTTAATCTTTATTTCAATTACAATCTTTAATAATATAGGGCGAGTTTAAGATTAAGATTTTAATAAATCCCTATAAGCAAGGGTTATGATATTGAATTTAGCGAGGTTTCGAATTCATTTAATCTTTTCCAGATACTTTTTAATTCGGTTATCGAAGTCCAATTATCTAAAATTACTGAAAAACTATCATGTACCCTAGCAAAAGCATTGCTAATTTGTATCAATATACCCATCTGGATAATTCCTGTAAATAAATTTGGAGCAACTATAACATAGGGGAAAATTATCATTATTTGGTTGTAAAATGAGCTCCATAAATCAAAATAGCTATAATGTAAATATAGTTTTTTGTAATTAGTTTTAATTCCTAGAAATAGATTTAGAATTGTTTCTGGTTGTGCATAATTTTTTTTATCATCCTCGGCAAGCACTAAATCCTTTCTAAATGCCGCCTCTACTTTTTGATTGTTATAATGCAACCCTGGTAATTTCCAACCAACAAAGAACGAAATAAAAATACCGCCCAAAGAAATAAATAAGGAACAAAAAACTAAGCTACCCTCTTTTTGACCTAAAATTGGAATTGATATTGACTCACTTAAATTCCATAAAACTGGTAAAAAACCAATTAGCATCATTATTGCTCTAACAAATTGCAGGCCCAAAGATTCAACTAATTTAGCCCATAGAAAACAATCTTCTTGTATTCTCTGACTTGATCCCTCGATGTCATTTTCAACTTTGCGCCATTTTGGTAAATAATAGAAGGTCATGGCTTCTCGCCATTTTAGAGCATAAATTTTTGTAAACCAATTAGTAAAAGCAATTATTGGAATATAGGGTAATACAATTACTGCAAAGCTTGCATCACCTTTGAATCCGCTTGTTATATATTGCAAGGAAATTAAGTAATAATATAATTTTGCAATACCCTCTTCTGGATTATCGTAATAATCCTTGCTATTATGTAATAAATCATAAAAGCCCTTATACCAAGAATTTACCAAAACAGCAATTTGAACTTGGCTATAAAGTAGAATTAGGATTAATAATGCACCACCATATGCCCATAATGACCATTTTTTGGTTCTAAAAAATGCTTTTATCATTTATTTTTAAATTCAGATTCAGATTCATTGGGGTCTTTGAGGTATTCAATATAATTTCCAAAAGGATCTTGAAGATAAATTGAAGAGGTACCATCGCGATGCAGTTTTAATTCTCCAAATTTTTCAGCATCATCTTTTAAAAAAGCTAAATGTGGCGGGTGTTTTCCTGGCAGAACGAGCGCTAATTTGATATTGCCAAATTCTAGGAAGCCCCATGTCTCATCTTGGTGTAGGATATTTATATCAAAATTTTTAGTATAATATTCTATAGCTTGAGAGATATTATCTACTGTTATTGCTATATGGTGAATTTTGTCTAATTTTTTTATTTTCATTGTTAGTTTTATACTTTGTTGCATGTACACCTATCAAAGTAGTGAAGCTACTTTGACTTCCTCTTGGGATTATTTATATAATTTCTAAATCAAATAGTGCCTTGCTTTTATTTATATCAGCTGGGAGGATTTTGATATTATGATCCTTGGCCATTTGTAAAAAATTGTTGATTTTTTCGCTATTATCTATCTCAAGATTAATAGAAGCAATGATAAATTCAACTGGATAATTTGCTTTGAGGTAGGCTGTTTGGTAGGAAATCATAGCATAAGCAGCAGCGTGCGACTTATTAAAACCATATCCAGCAAATTTATTTACTAATTCAAAAATTTCTTCTGATTTTTTAGCATCAATATCATTTTTCGCGGCGCCCTCAATAAAAATCTTTCTTTGCTTATCCATTTCATCCTTATCTTTTTTACCCATTGCCCTTCTGAGCAAATCTGCTGCTCCAAGACTATATCCACCAAGAATTTTGGCAATTTCCATTACTTGCTCTTGATAAACTATTACGCCATAAGTTTCTTCTAGAACCTGTTCTAAAAGTGGATGTGGATATTCAATTTTTTCCAAACCAGCCTTTCTTCGAATATAGGTTGGAATATTATCCATTGGACCAGGTCTATAAAGAGAAATTAAAGCAATAATATCCTCAATTTTATCAGGTTTCATTTGTTTTAAAACTGACCTCATGCCAGAAGATTCAATCTGAAAAACACCAATAGAATCACCTTCTGATAACATATCAAATGTATCCTTATCATCAATCGGTATTTTGCTAATATTAAGATTAGTTCCTCGTGATTTATTGATTAATTTAACACTATTGTCAATTACCGTTAGTGTTTTTAACCCCAAAAAGTCAAATTTAACTAAACCAGCCTTTTCAGCATATTTCATAGAATATCCAATGGCCGGCATGGAATTAATATCGTCAGTATAAAGGCAGCCAATTTCTTTAAGTTTTTTATCACCAATTACAATACCGGCAGCATGAGTTGAAGCATGGCGATTTACCCCTTCTAACATTAGGGCAATATCGGTTAATTTTTTAATTTCCTCATCCTCTTTAATAGCATTTTGTAAATCCTTATCCATTGAGATAGCTTTTTCTAAAGTTACTGCCTCAATAGCATTAAAAGGAATTAATTTACAAATTCTATCAACTTGATTATAGGGCATTTGCAAAACCCTTCCAACATCTTTAATAGCAGCTTTAGCTTGTAACTTTCCAAATGTAATAATTTGAGCAACCATTTCCTTGCCATATTTCTTCTGAACATAATCAATAACCTCATCTCTTCTTGCTTGGCAAAAATCAATATCAAAATCAGGCATAGAAACCCTTTCTGGGTTAAGGAATCTTTCAAAAAGCAAACCAAAACGCAAAGGATCAAGATCGGTGATTTGCAGAACCCACGCCACAATTGAACCAGCACCCGAGCCACGTCCAGGTCCAACAGGAATGCCATTTTCCTTGCTCCAAGTAATAAAATCAGATACAATCAAAAAATAACCACTAAAATTCATTCTCTTAATAATCGACAACTCATATTCTAGCCTTTCATTATAAATTTTAGTTAGCTCTTCTGGATTTGAGACTTGTTCCATCTCAAATTTAAATCTCAATCTATCTTCTAATCCTTTTTTTGACTTTTCCTCTAATTCTTCAGACTCGCTAACGCCATTTTTAGTTGGAAAATGTGGTAAGGTTGGCTCTCTTTCAAAGGCCATAATATAGCACTTCTTGGCAATATTTACTGTATTTTCAATTGCTTCTGGTAGGTCGGAAAATAATTCCAACATTTCAGAAGATGATTTAAAATAATGATTTTTTGTTAATTTCTCTCGATCCTTTTCAATCAAATATCTTTTTTGACCAATACAATTTAAAACATCTTGAGCTTCGTACATTGATTGATCTAGGAAATAATTATCATTAATAGCAACAAGGGGAATATTAAATTTATAAGCAATATCTATTAAATTTTGTTCAATTTTCTGCTCATTTTCTAAACCATGTCTAGAAATTTGAATATAAAAATCAGTTCTAAATATTTCTTTAAATTTTTCTGCTAATTTTTCTGCAGCATTTTGATTATTTTCTAAAATATTTTTACCTAAAACCCCCTTTTCCCCACCACAAATAGCAATTAAACCTTCGGATTTTTCTTGTAACTTGGATAATTTAATATGAGGAGTTAAATTTCTAATTCTAGAAAGATGAATTTCGCTTGATAAATCGGTAAGATTTAAATAACCCTGATCATTTTTGGCGATTAAAATAATTCTTTTAAAGGTTTTTTCTAATTCTAAATCTAAAATATTAGATTTTTTTAAATCTTCTGTATCAATAGTTAAATCACAGGCAATAATTGGCTGAATATTATTTTTTTGGCAGGCAATAGAAAATTCCAAAGCACCGAAAAGATTAGAAATATCAGCTATTGCAATTGCTGGCATTTGATCTTTTAAGGCTTTTTTTACTATATCATTAATGTGAATTGCACCTTTACAAAGAGAAAAGATAGTATGATTGCAAAGATGAATAAATGTTTGAGACACTAAAATATTATTTAATATTGTTATTAAGAACCATCCCTTAAAACGCCACCCATTTTATTTATAGAATCTATGATTTTGCCTGAAATATTATCAATTTCCAATGTTTCTAATGTTTTATCTTTTGGCGATAAAATTACAGAAAAAGCAATTGATTTTTTTCCTTTTTCTAATTTATCTCCCTGATAAAGATCAAAAATATTGATATCAGTAATAAGATTTTTATCAATTTTGGAAATAGATTTTATAATATCTCCAGCTTTCACTTCCTGATCCAAAATAAAAGCAAAATCTCTTTTTACTTGTTGAAAATCAGATATTTCTAACGCTTTATTTTTCCTTTTTTTATTATTTTGAGGTAAATTATCTAAGAAAACTTCAAAAATATCTACCTTCTTTTTTAAAGAGAATTTTTTAAGAATTATTGGGTGAATTTCCCCAAAATAACCAATAATATTTTTTCCCAATTTTAAAGTAGCAGATTTATAAGGGTGATAATATTTTGGTGCTTCTTCAATAATTTGACAAGAATTTCCATTAAATCCAATCTTATTTAAAATATCGAAAAGATTTTTTTTCACATCAAAAATATCAAATTCTCTCGCTTCAGAAAAGTGATTTTTTTGGCAATTTTGACCAAAATGTACTCCAGCAATTGATTCTATCTGATCTTTTGGCGCTGTACCATTGAAAATTTTACCAATCTCAAAAAAGGATAAATTATTAAAATCTCTTAAATTATTTTTTGAAATAGCAGATATAAGGCCAATTGCCAAATTTGGTCTCATATAATTTAAATCTGCCGAAATTGGGTTACCTAAAAATAAATCATCATTTAAATTGGTAAAATTCTTAGCAATGTCAGAATTTACAAAAGAAAAATTGATAATTTCATCCATTTTAGAATTAATCAACAAATCCCTAATTTTATCAATTTTAGAAATGTCTTTTTGGAATTTTTTTTGATCAATCGGCTTGGAAATAATATTATTATAACCATTAATTCTAGCAATTTCTTCAATTATATCCTGCTCAATTCTAATATCATTTCTATGAGTTGGAATAGTGATTTGATAATTATCTTCTGATTTTTTTTCTAATTTAAAATCTAAATTTATTAAAATATCTTCAACCCTATCATTTTTTATAGAAAAACCCAAAATTTGTTCAATTTTATTGAAATTGAACTCAATTTTGCGCTCTTTTGGAAAATTATTTTGCTTAATGATGACATTGCTAGGCTGACCGCCACAAATTTCTAAAATTAATTTCGTAGCTAATTCAATAGCTATTTTAGCGGTTTTGACATCAATACCTCTTTCAAAACGATAACGAGATTCCGACAATAAGTTTAATTTTCTGCCTGTTTTAGCAACCGAAATATCATCAAAAAAAGCAGCTTCCAAAAGAATATTTTGCGTATCATCATCAGTAGTACTTGATTTGCCACCCATAATACCAGCAATTCCAAGAATTTTTTGATCATCCGCAACCACCAAATCATCCTCCGATAATTTATATTCTAAATCTTTTAAAGATAAAAATTTCTCCTCATTTTTAGCCTTTCTAACCGTAATATCACCTTGTAATTTATCGAAATCATAAGAATGCATTGGCTGATTTA
>Ga0075476_10001890_pt1 | contig 9964 bp, 9 predicted proteins | sample DEB08_DNA_5_FD_76339 | JGI IMG/M metagenome (GOLD analysis project Ga0075476, IMG submission 76339) | Aqueous microbial communities from the Delaware River and Bay under freshwater to marine salinity gradient to study organic matter... | ecosystem: Environmental > Aquatic > Marine > Coastal ...
TTGATGAATTATCATCAATTTGCGACGTGAAATTTAAGATCGATCTAAACTGTTCGGTCTTTTTTAATGGAAGGATGTAGTTATGGAATCTAATCAGAACCCACAGGATTTAGGAATGCTCAACGAAATGATTGAGCGAGAGAGCGCTATAGTTAATTTGCTCGCGCAAGAGATGAATAAGGTTATTGTTGGCCAAAAACACATGATTGAGCGTTTGCTCATCGGCTTATTGTCTCAGGGGCATATACTCCTTGAAGGGGTTCCTGGCCTGGCAAAGACTTTGGCAATAAACACCCTTTCAAAGGCCGTAAAAGGCTCCTTTAGTCGGGTACAATTCACCCCGGATTTATTGCCTGCAGATGTCATTGGTACGATGATCTACAACATCAAAACGAATGATTTCAGCATTAAAAAAGGGCCCATCTTTGCCAACTTCGTGCTGGCCGACGAGATCAACCGTGCTCCGGCTAAAGTTCAATCTGCCTTGCTTGAAGCCATGCAGGAACACCAAGTGACCATAGGGGATGAGACCTTTAAACTGGACCAACCATTTTTGGTTATGGCCACACAAAACCCTATAGAACAAGAAGGAACCTATCCCCTTCCCGAGGCTCAGGTGGACCGTTTTATGCTTAAGACTGTGATCGATTACCCGGCTATAGCAGAGGAACAACTCATCATTCGACAGAATTTAAATGGGGGCTTAGAATCTGTAAAGCCTGTAGTTACACTCAGCCAAATTAAAAAAGCTCAAAACGCGGTACGACAAGTATACATGGACGAGAAAATAGAGCGCTATATTCTAGACATAATTTTCGCGACACGTCGACCCGAGGACTATAATTTATCTGATTTAAAACCCCTGATTAGCTATGGCGCATCCCCGCGCGGAAGTATCAACCTCGCACTTGCAGCGAAGAGTTATGCATTTATCAAAGGCAGAGGTTATGTTATTCCAGAGGATGTCCGCGCGGTAGTTGACGATGTATTGCGTCACCGAGTCGGTATTACTTACGAAGCTGAAGCTGAAGAGGTAACCTCTGTGGCCTTGATTCATCGAATCGTTGATGTAATCGAAGTTCCTTAAGCCCTCCCTTATCATCAGGGAATAAAGGAAAAGCCGATTTGAGCGAATCTATTAAATAATCAAATAATTAAACTGTAGTCTAAATTCCAGTATTGTGGACACAAAGACCCTCTTAAAAAAAGTTCGTGCCATAGAAATCAAAACACGGCGGTTAAGCGACCACGTGTTTGGAGGAGAGTACCACTCTACCTTCAAAGGCCGCGGAATGACTTTTAGCGAGGTGCGGTCTTATCAATACGGAGACGATATTCGGGCTATAGATTGGAATGTTACCGCACGCTATAATGAACCCTTTGTAAAGGTGTTTGAAGAAGAGCGTGAGCTTACCCTCATGCTGATGGTCGATGTGAGTCAGTCCGAGTTTTACGGGACTCAAGAGCAATTTAAGGGGGAAATGCTCACAGAAATTGCGGCGACCCTTGCCTTTTCGGCCTTGCAAAACAACGATAAAATAGGCTTAATCTTATTTACCGATCAAATTGAATTGTTCATTCCGCCTAAAAAGGGTAAATCACACGTTTTGCGTGTTATTCGAGAACTGTTGGAATTTAAACCTCAAGGCAAAAAGACAGATATCGGGGCTGCACTGAAATATTTGACCTCGGTGATGAAAAAAAAGGCGATTGTTTTTGTGCTTTCAGATTTTATCAGCGCTCCATTCCTATCGCCATTGCGCATTGCGGCACGTAAGCACGATGTCACAGGGATTCGCGTATACGATCAAAGCGAGGCGGCCCTCCCTAATTTAGGGATGGTTGAAATGCTTGACCGCGAAACGGGGGAGCGGCGCCTGATCCATACGGGCAGTAAAACAGTACGACGAAATCATCATTTGGCCTATCAGAAAAGGGTGACTGACTTTCATGAGGCCTTTTCAAAATGTGGCGCAGGAACTATTGATTGTAGTTTGCAGGAAAGTTATGTCAAAAAGCTTTTGGGCTATTTTAAAAACAGAGCGTAAGGGGATGAGTACACCGAGAGAACATAAAACGAGCGGAATGGGCCTATTTTGGAGCCGTGTGTTTTTTGGATTCTTGATGATCCTAACCTTAGGGATCGGAAAAAGCGTGAATGCTCAGGTGAAGGCCTCTGTGGACACCACCCAAATGCGGATTGGTGAAGAACTTGAGTTTTTAATTCAGGTACAAGCAGACAGTACGGATTTTGTTATGTTTCCCGAAGGCAAATCTTTTGGTGCCTTTGAAGTGATCCGAAGCTACGCTGTGGATACCTTGAGAGACCCGAGCAATAGACGCCGTTGGCAACTTCTAAAGAAATACGGTCTAACCCAATTTGATTCTGGTTATCATAGTCTGAGTAAGCAGAGGGTAATGATCAACGACAGTGCTTTTGATACGCCCGAGTTCAATGTGGCTGTATTGACCATTCCTGTAGATACGACCCAACAACAAATTTTTGCAATTAAACCTTCCGCCCAAGTTCCGTTGCAAAGCGGTCCGATTTGGCCTTGGTTAGCCCTGGTTGGCGTAGTATTACTTGCCACCCTATTTTGGTGGTGGCGCAGAAAAAGGTCCCAGGAGCAGGCGCCACCGCCACCGCCACTTCCCCCGTATCAAGAGGCGAGTCAACGGCTTGAAAAGCTGAGCGTCCATGAATCGTTACAGCAGATTGGATTTAAAGGATTGTACACTGAGCTCACCGATGTTCTCAAAACATATATCCACCGTGAATTCGATTCACGAGCCTTAGAAAGCACTACAGATGAGTTATTAGACCGACTGGAGTTGCACAGATTAGGGGATCATTTTGATATAAAAACAGAAACCATTAACGCACTCGGTCAGATTTTGCGTCGCGCTGATTTGATCAAATTTGCCAAGGCCAATGTCACCGACGCGCAGTGGCAAGAGGATTTTTCTCAGGCAGGAACAATCGTTGAAGCCTTAAAGGCAAGTATTCCTGAGCCCGAACCCGAAGATGAACAAGCGGCATTAGATGCAGCGGCTAGAGCAGCATTACGAGCACGTCAAAAACGCAAACGCCAATGGATTTATTCTATGGCTGCCTTGTTAACGGCTGGGGTAGCTTATGTCTTTTATGTCGGGCCACAAGAGGCTAAAGACCAGATTTTTGGCAATAAAATGCGCGATTTGGCTGAAGGCCGTTGGTATAAAAGTGAATATGGGGTGCCCGCTGTAATCTTGGAATCTCCTGAAATCTTGGTGCGTAAAATCTATAACCATCCTGATCAAGACAGTCTCTCAGCGCGGGGTACGGCCATATTTGAGGCCTTTACCCTAGAGGACGAGTTTTATGTCGCGGTAACCTCTACCCAAACCCAGCTCCAGGAGAATTGGAATATCGCCATGGCGTTAAACCGATCTCTGGTATTATTAGAGGAGCAGGGCGCAAGCACTCTTATTGTAAAAGATGAGTCTTTTGAAACTCCTGAGGGGATAAAAGGAATCAGGGCTTATGGCAGTTTTTATGTGGCGAATGCTTCAGGCCAAGTAGGAAACGAATCTCATCAATACGAACTCCTGGTTTTTGACCAGCAAGGCGGGATACAAACGGTTATGGTGGCCTTTGTTGATGACGATCGATTTGCCCAAGGGTTAAAAGAACGGATCATTAATTCGGTGTCTTTGGAAATTCCACAGACCGATCAAAAACCTGAGACGCCATGACAAGAACTTTTGAATTTGTCTCGCCTGAATGGTTTTGGTTATTGGCTCTTGTACCATTAATGGTCTTTTGGTTCTGGTATAGCCGGCGCCGACACAATGCTGAATGGAAAATGTCTGCTTTAAACACTGCAGATCGAAGCAATAACTTTTGGTCTTTGGCAAAGTCTTTTTTGTGGGTGCTGCGCATTGGGGCCCTGGTGTTGATTGTTATTGCCTTAGCACGTCCTAGATATGTGGACCAAAGCACTCGGATTAAAACCTCAAAAGGAATTGATATTGTCATGGCCATCGATGTTTCAGCGAGTATGCTGGCCCGTGACTTAACCCCAAACCGATTGGAAGCGTTAAAGGAAGTGGCTGCTCGATTTATCAACAGCCGTCCTAATGATCGATTGGGATTAGTAGAGTATGCTGGTGAAAGCTATACCAAAACGCCCTTGACCAGTGACAAAACTCTAGTTTTATCCGCTTTGAAATCTATTGAGTACAATACCATTATTGAAGGAGGAACGGCTATTGGGATGGGATTGGCCACTGCAGTAAACCGACTTAAAGAGAGTCGTGCAAAAAGTAAGGTGATAATTTTACTGACCGATGGCGTGAATAATTCTGGCTTTATTGATCCGCGAACGGCCAGTGAATTGGCCGTAGAATTTGGCATTAAAGTGTATACCATTGGCCTTGGCTCTAATGGACTAGCCCTTTCTCCTGTGGGCATGAGACCAAATGGCCAGTTTCAATATGGTAAAGTGCCTGTGGAAATCGATGAGGCATTGCTTCAAGAAATAGCCCAAACCACAGGAGGGCTATATTTCCGGGCGACCAATAATTCTAAGCTTGGCGAGATTTACGATGAAATCAATAAGCTTGAGAAAACTGAAGTGGAGGAGTTTAAATATCAACAGTACGACGAAGGATACCGCCCCCTTATTTTGGCGGCAATTGGCTTATTGCTTTTTGAGTTTTTAATGCGTCAAACCCTATTTAAAAGTTTTATTTGATGTATCAGCTCGAGGAACCAATATACTTCTATGGACTCACGATACTCGTCGTGGCACTCGGCCTGTTTTTGTGGCGCGTCTTTTGGCAAAGATCCGTGCAGAAAAAGTTTTTTTCCAAAAGAGCACTAGATCGTTTAGGGCCAAACCAGTCTTTGATCAAATCATGGATCAAATTTGTTGTTTGGGCCTTATGTATCGCCGCTTTAATTATCGCTTTGGTCAATCCAAAACTGGGAACCAAGATTGAAACCGTGACCCGTCAAGGGGTAGATGTTGTCTTTGCGGTCGACGTTTCCAAAAGTATGCTCGCCGAGGATGTGGCCCCCAATCGTCTCGAGAAATCTAAGCAATTGGTCACGCAAATCATAAACAATCTGGTCGGGGATCGCGTTGGGATTATTGGATATGCTGGTAGTGCTTTTCCACAAGTACCCATCACGACTGATTTTGCTTCCGCCAAGTTATTTTTAAACAACATGAATACCGATATGGTCTCCTCTCAAGGGACGGCCATCAATGAAGCCATTAATTTATCCAAGACGTATTACAATGACCAAGAACAGACCAATCGTGTTCTGTTTATCGTGAGCGACGGCGAGGACCATCAAGAACAAGATCAGGATGCGGTTGCGGCCGCCGTCGCGTCGGGCATTCAAATTTATACTATTGGGGTGGGCAGCTCGGCTGGAGCGCCGATACCGATCAAACGCAACGGGATTTTACAGTATTACAAAAGAGACCAAGACAACAATCAGGTCATCACCAAACTCAATGCCCAGAATTTGCAAAATATTGCTGAATGGGGACAGGGAAAGTATATTGACGGGACTCAGACCAAAGAAGTAGTCGCTCAGGTTCAGGACATACTCAATGCTATGGACAAGACGGAGTTTGAATCCAAGCAGTTTACCGATTTTAAAGACCAATTTCAATGGTTTTTGGTTTTGGCCTTGGTTCTATTATTGGCGGACTCATTCATGCTTGAGCGCAAAACCAAATGGTTAAAAAAATTAAATTTGTTTAATGAACAAAGTGATGAGGATTAGAATCGCAATGAGACAGATCATTTTGTTAGCTGTGTTTTTTGCAGCCACGCTGCAGCCTCAGTGGCTCGCGGCACAGGAGGACCCCGCTTTGCAAGCCCCTCTTGCGCCAGAGGCTCAAACCGCATTGTCCAGGGGGGCGACGCACTTGGCAGAGGGCGATTTTGCCGATGCGGAGGCGGATTATCGCAAGGCTTTGGCCTTAGGAGAGCGTGAGAACGGCGCCTTTAATCTAGGTAACGAATACCACCTGCGAGGGCAAAACAAGGAGGCCTTATTTCGTTTTAAACAAGCGGCCAGAGACGCGGCTTCTTACGAACACAAACACCGGGCCTTTCACAATTTGGGTAATGCCTTTATGAAGGAAAAAATGTATCAGGAAGCGGTTGAGGCCTATAAAGATGCTTTGCGCAGTAACCCAGACGATGATGAAAGTCGGTATAATTTGGCCGTAGCACAAGACCTTTTAGAAAAAAACCCGCCCCCTCCAGACGAAAACAAGGACGATAAAAAGGATCAGGAGGAAAAAGAAGATCAGAACCAACAAGATCAGCAAGATCAAGATGGGGAAAACCAAAATGATCCGAATCAAAACGATCAAAACGACGAGAATCAGGACAATCAAGACCAACAAGATCAGGGAAAGGATCAGCAAGATCCAAAGGATCAACAAGGCGATGAGCAAGGAAAGAATCAAAAACCTAATGATCAAAATCAGAACCAGAACCCTCAACAACCAAAACCTGGTCAGCTCTCGCCACAGCAGGTAAAAAACTTGCTCGAAGCCATGAATAATGAAGAGCAAAAGGTGCAGGACAAGATGAACTTACAAAAAGCCAAAGGGGCCAAAGTAAAACGTGAAAAGGATTGGTAATATGCGTGTGATGGTGAAATGGGTTTTTTATGCCTTTGTTTTGATGATCCCCTTGAGTCTTGGGGCACAAGTCGAATTTACGGCCAAAGTCAGCAAAAAGAAACTGGGACTGAACGAACGTTTGCGGATTGATTTTGAGATGAATCAAGACGGGGATAATTTTGAGCCCCCTAGCTTTGAAGGATTCAGAGTACTCGGGGGACCTAATCAATCCATAAGTAATTCTTGGATTAACGGTAAGCGATCTTATTCTAAAACCTATAGTTTTTTCCTAGCACCGCTTAAAAAAGGGGTAATAACAATTGGTCAAGCGTCGATAGAGGTGGATGGTGAGCGCTATAAGTCCTTGCCGGTCGAAGTTGTGGTCACCGAGGCGGTGGAGATCCCTAAGGATGGAAATAATGCCGATTATTTGGCCAGTGAAAATGTCCATTTGGTGGCTGAGGTTTCCAATACAAACCCCTATCTTAACGAAGCGATTACCGTCGTTTATAAACTTTATGTGTCTAATCAAGTCAGTATTACAAGTAACTGGCGGGAAATAGATTCGCCTAAATACGCTGACTTTTGGAGTCAAACCTTAGATCAAAAAGGACAATTACAGATTTATGAGGGGCAATATCGAGGCGAAGATTATCGATACGTCGTTCTGCGTACGGCGGTGCTTTACCCACAGAAAACAGGAGAGCTCAGTATTGAGCCACTTACCTTAGATGTGCCTATTGATGTGCGATCAAATCGCCGAGATTTCTTTGGACGCTTTATGACCACCCGGGTCAATAAGACCATCTCAGCAGGAAGACGCACCATAAATGTTAAACCCTTGCCTTTAGAAAATCGCCCAGAGGATTTTACCGGCGCGGTTGGCTTCTTTGATTTTGACAGCTCGATTTCACGATCCGAACTCGACGCTCAGGAGTCTTTAGAATACAGTGTAACCGTACGAGGAGAAGGGAATTTAAAGCTTTTTGAATTGCCAAAGCCTCAATTTCCCAATGCTTTTGAGGTTTATGAACCTGCCCGAAATGATAAAATTAGTACCCGAACTAGCGGAATGCGAGGTTCAGTTTCTGAAGTATACACATTGGTGCCACAAAATCAAGGAACTTATCCATTGCCTCCTCTTAGTTTTTCATATTTCGACCCTAATCTGGAACGGTACATTACCAAAACAACCCAAGACCATATAGTCTCTGTGATTAATGGCCCGGCCCAAGAATCTGCACAGCAAAATTCAGAGCGCAATGAAACCAATAAGGTGGTTGTGGATACGGATCGCTTTAGCTATATCAAATTACAATCTGATTGGTACGCCAAAAACCCAGCCCCTTGGTTTGGCACTTGGGCATATTGGCGTTGGGTCTTGGGCTTATTGATTTTATTGCCAATGTGGTTTATAATCAGCTTGATAAGAAATCGTTATTTGGGAGATACAGCCTCTCGAGACTTGAGAAAACGCAAGCGATTAATTGCTCAATACTTAAGCCAAGCTAAGGCAGAACAGCAGAACCCTACTGCGTTTTACGCCGCCTTGGAGCGCTCATTACATTTGTTTTTAAAAGCCCAGTTGAAGTTAGAAACCTCGGGAATGTCCAAAGAAAACATAAGGGCCTTAATGACCCAGAGAAAGGTCACCCAAGACGCAATAGATCGATTAATCGGTTTGATTGAGCGCTGTGAGCGTGCGCGATATGCACCAACTACGGCAGTGGATGTGCAAAATGATTACAATGAAGCACAAGAAGTAATAGCATTGATAAACAACACCAAAAGATGATGGCTAGAGGACTTTACTTATTGGTTTTTATAATGTTTTTTGCACCGCAAAATGGACATGGTCAAGGACAGTCAGATAATTGGTTTGATCAGGGCAATCAACTCTATAAAAATGAGCAATACAATGAAGCCATATTGCGTTGGGAAGCTGTTTTAGAATCAGGGGTGCACAGTGCTGCGATTTATTATAACATGGCAAACGCTTATTATCATTTGAATGATTTGGCTTCAAGCATTTACTATTATGAAAAAGCCCTAGCGCTTTCGCCTGGCGATGTTGAAATCAAAGCCAACAGGGCTTATGTTCAAAATGCGCTGATTGATGTTATAAGAGAACAGCCTAAGACATTATTTCAGAAATGGGATGAAGCCTCAGGGCAATTGCTCTCGGTCAATACTTGGGCTTGGTTGGGGTTATTTTTTATGGGTCTTTTTGTTTTTGTAGCCATAAGTTTTAATTTGGTTGAAACGCCTTCTGCCAAGCGATTAAGCTTTGTAACGGGCATTTTGTCTGTAATCCTTTTTACAGGGTCCATTGCCTTTGGGATTAAAACCCAATCCTACAGCCAAAATTATCGTTGGGCCATTGTGTTTTCGCAAGAGATGAGTGTACGCTCTGGACCAAGATTGAGTGATGAAGCCTTATTTGAATTGCATGCAGGAACCAAAGTAAGGCTATTACAGTCCCAAGATGAGTGGCAAGAAGTAGAACTCGCCGATGGTCGCCGGGGCTGGGTGTCTTCTAATGAAATCAAGACGCTATAGGTCTATTGGACCGAATTGTTGACGGAATCCGTCTGTTTTGGTTCACCCCAATGACTGGCCCAAAAATCTTGAATCATAGGCGTTATTGTTGGAGCAAAACCTGCAATTGCAGGATACCCTTTGGATTCTGTTTTGGTGTTTTCAGGTAAGATATAATTATCGAGTTGTACTTGAGCAAAAAACCAAAGGACATAGCTTAATATTAGCGCGGTTTGGGCCGTATAAAGAAAGGCTCCAAGAAGGCGGTTTATCCATCCAAGCGCGATCAAACCGGCCATTTTGGTGATCCATTTTCCCAAGGTCACAATGGCCATTACCGTCAGGATAAACAATACTATAAAGGAGACCCAATCCGCATTTTTTTTAGACCAACCAAACCACTGGGTTAATAATTGGGCTAAGTCGCCAGTAAATGTCAAAGCGATATAGATCCCTAAGATAAGCGCCAGAAGCGATGCCAGGGTTTGTATGAGGCCCTTGCGCAGTCCCCAAAGAAAGCCCAAAACCAGAAGAATCAATAATAAAAGGTCAAATAAATGCATGGCTTCAGATGTCTTGTAAAGATAGGATTTCTTGGTAAATGAATATTATTCGGCTTACTTTTGTCCTATGTCAAGAGATGCCCTTTTAAAAAAGCGTTGGGACCATTTGGTTGAGCAATTGAGCGCTCAATTTTCTGATGGAGAGCCGCTAGATTTAGACGCCATTATATACCTGGTCGGAGTTCAAGAGTTGGGACAAATACACAGAAAATTTAAGAAGGACGAAAA
>Ga0075476_10001911_pt1 | contig 9907 bp, 10 predicted proteins | sample DEB08_DNA_5_FD_76339 | JGI IMG/M metagenome (GOLD analysis project Ga0075476, IMG submission 76339) | Aqueous microbial communities from the Delaware River and Bay under freshwater to marine salinity gradient to study organic matter... | ecosystem: Environmental > Aquatic > Marine > Coastal ...
ATAGAATAATATTGTTAATAGAATAGGAAGAATAGCCAGATTTTTCGAGATCAGATTTGATAATATTAATAATCTCCTCCAACCTAGCAACCACAATATTTCTTAGGTCAATCTTAGTTAACTGAATTAACTTTGTTGGATAAATATCATTATCCAATTTAAATTTAATTAATTCACCTTCCTCAACAGGACTAATAATAAGAGAATTGTTCAATAATTTGATATTTTCAGCAATATCAAGATTAACATTCAAAATAGCTGCAATATCGCGCGTAATATGACTACCGCCCAAGCAACAATTACCAATATGATGCAATTTATTATCAATAATAATAGCATAAGAAGCAGAATTTCCTCCAATATCAATAATTAAAGTACCAAAATTTAATTCATTCTCACTCATCACGCCCAAAGAAGCGGCATAGGAGTCAGAAATATAATTTTTAACCGAAACAGCAGAGAATTTCATGCAATTCTCAATATTTTTGATAATATTATTTTGAGTTGAAACAATGTAAAATCTGCCTGACAAATCCTCACCTGACATATATCTGGGATTAAGAACCTTGGTAGTATGATCAATTTTATATTCCAGAGGTATAAGATGAATAATATCCTTCTTATTATTCTTAAATTCAGTTTTAATATCCGACACCAAATTCATAATGTCAGAGTTATTTACAACTTTAGAAGAAATTTTATTACTCACCAATTTAGTGACAGCACTCAGCCTAAATCCAGAAACATTAACCACCAATTTGCTAATATTAAAGCCGGCCATTTTTTCAGCATCAGCGATGGTTTTAGTAATGGCCAATTGTGCCAATTTCATATCAGTAATTGCTGACGAAGAAATACCGGCAGATTGTCTATAACCATATCCAACAATCCTAATATTTTTATCAGAAATTTCAGCAATAATACATGCTAATTTGGTCGTACCTATATCTAAAGCTGCAATGATCTTGCCTTTAATAGACATTAATTCTTATCAATAAAGTTTGAAAAGGGAAATCTAAGAAGACTCTAAAAAAACTAAAACGAAATCTTTGAGATATTGGTCAAAATATTTTATTTCTTTTTAGCGAGATAAAAAATATTTTACCTAAAAATGATATTTCTGTTAAAAAAAAGAACCAAAATATCAATTTTACCAAATATTGTTCTAGCTTTTAAGATACTTCTTAACAAATAGTAATAAAAATTTATTTAATTGCAACCGCTCTTTTTAGGTTACAATAGGTTTGAAAACGCAATATAATAACAAAGCTCATCTTGAATTAAGTCGCTTCGCTCCGACTTGCTCACTCTTGCATTTATCTGCAGAAATATGATATAACTACTTTTTGTAATCAATTTTAATTTCTAAATCTATGGGTAAAGGAGGAAAAGGAAAAGGTAATAAGCATTATTGTCAATTAATTAAAGATTCTAAAGCAGAAGAAGAACTAACAGAAATCATTACTAAAAACTTTTATCAATTCGATATATACAATATTAACATGTGTATGGGACAATATAACAAACTGAATCATCCACAAAGTGCAATTAATCTTTATAAATGGCTTGTGACTAATAGAGAAGGAACTAAAGCTGATATTGTTAGTCATAATACTGCCATGAAGGCATATGTTGATTTAGATGATCCACAAAGTGCAATTGATCTTTATAAACGGCTTGGGGCTAATAGAGAAGGAACTAAAGCTGATATTGTTAGTCATAATACTGCCATGAAAGCATATGTTGATTTAGGCGATCCACAAAGTGCAATTGATCTTTATGAATGGCTTGGGGCTAATAGAAAAGAAACTAAAGCTGATATTGTTAGTCATAATATTGCCAAAACGGCTAGAACAATGATACAAGAATTCATGCAATCTATTCCTCACCCTTCTTCTATACCTATGCCAATATTTTTTACTACAACAAACTCAACAACAAGCGCGGCAAGATGAGGATCATGCCAGAAAAAATCAGAGAAAATCAGAAATAGAAAAACTGACTATAGATCTCTCTATAAAAGAACATTTGGCAAAGATCCTCTAATATGCCCTAACTGCAACATAGAACTAAAACTTGCCTATTCTCATTATGTTAGCAAAGAGGATTTAAGAAGAAAAAATACTCAAAATACCTTAAAAAGATTGACAAAATTCTGCTAAAAATAACCAAATAAGGGATAATTGCGTCCAAAATACAGAAATTTAGCCAAAATCACCGAATTTTAGTGGAAAATACTCCGTTTCTTGATAAAAAATAAAGAAAATTTATAGATTTTAAAAAATCATTAAAAAATTGATAATTTTTTTTAAAATGAAAAATTATTCAAATTCCTGTACATTAAAATTACTACATATCAAAGGATCTGTTGCACATCCTGCCATGTCGATAGATATGCAAAATCAGAAAGGCATAGTTTGTTAAAAAATGTATACTGATCAGAAAAATGACAAATCACCAATTTCTTGCAAACGATTGTACAAAATAATTGCTAAAAAGCAATAAAACATAAGGAGCTATTGGGTTTTGCAGGAATGACTAGCTATATATAAATTTTTTAAGATTCCTTATTTAAGAGAGCCCTATATAGCTAAAATATTTTGATTTTTAGAATAAAAATTAAAATAAATTAAAATACTTGAAAATTGTTAATAATGGCTGATAATTACTAAAAATTAAGAATTAATCTAACAATATTAACAGTAATGAGCACTAAACATACACCATTAATGCCGAAAGCAACGGCCATTTGGTTAATCGATAACACAGCATTAACATTTGAACAAATTGCCGAATTTTGCAATATGCATATTATCGAAATACAGGCAATTGCTGATGGCGATATTGCTGCCAATATTTTACCTCAAAGTCCAATTTCATCAGGTCAATTAACCAAAGAAGACATTGCCAAATGCGAAGCTGATCCAAAATTAAAAATTACCATCAATAAGAAGGCTATAATTGAGCCAAAAATTAAAGGCAAAAAAACCAAATATATTCCAATCGCAAGACGAGGTGACAAACCTGATGCAATTATATATATTCTTAAAAATTATCCCGATATTGATCAAAAGAAATTAAAAAAACTGATCGGCACAACAACAAACATGATCGACTCCATCGCCAATAAAACCTATTGGAATTATAAGGAATTAAAACCCAGAGATCCAGTTCTATTAGGAATTTGTAGTCAATCAGAATTTAACAAGTTACTTGAAGAATCTGGTATTAAAATTAACCAATCAAATTAATTATGTCTATTGAAGTTGGAAATGTCGCACCTTGGGTTCCATCAGTTTGTGAAGATGGATCAACAATTGAGCTTAGCGAATTAAGAGGTCAAAATATCGTACTTTATTTTTACCCTAAAGACGACACTCCTGGCTGCACCATTGAAGCGCAAGATTTTACCAAATATCTTCCAGAATTTGAAAAATTAAAAACTATCATTTTAGGAGTTTCAAAAGATTCAAAATCTAGCCATTGCAAATTTATCGATAAATACAATATTGGCTTTAACCTAATAGCCGATGAAGAAAAAAAACTTTGCGAAACCTATGGCGTTTTGAAAGAAAAATCAATGTTTGGCAAAAAATATATGGGCATTCAAAGAAGCACCTTTTTAATTGACCCTAGCGGTAATATTAAAAAAATATGGCGCAATGTTAAAGTTAAGGGTCATGTTGAAGAGGTTATAAACCTCATTAAAACTATATAAATATATATTGACGAGTCAAAATCTGGCAAATCTTACTATTGGTATTTTTGGTGGCGGCCAATTGGGTGATATGATCTCTATTGCTGCAAAAAATCTTGGCTGTAAAAGCGTAATTTTTACCGATGACCCAAATTCTCCCGCGATCCAAAATGCTGATGATCATATCATCTCTAACTATAACGATCAAAATAATCTTAAAAAATTCGCCGAAAAAATTGATGTCGCAACCCTAGAATTTGAGAATATTCCAACGGAATCTATTGATTTTATAGCCAATTTATGTCCAATCTTCCCCGATAGCTCAGTTTTAAATATTGCCAAGGATCGATTCTTAGAAAAATCCTTCATGGCCCAAAATAATATTAAAACTGCTAGATTTTATCCCATTAAAGATCATTCGGATTTTATAGAAAAATTACAATTATTCAATTATCAAGCCGTTCTTAAAACCAACCAAATGGGTTATGATGGCAAAGGTCAATTTATAATTAAAGGCAAAGATCATATAGTAAAGGTAGATTTTAACAAAATTAACTATATTTTGGAAGAATTCATACCCTTTGAAAAAGAAATTTCCGTTATGATAGCGCGCAGCCAATCTGGGGCAATTAGCTGCTACGACCCCTTGGAAAATAAACACAAAAAAGGCATTTTAGATACCAGCTCTTACCCTGCAAACATCAATAAAGAAACCCAAAACAACGCTAAGTTAATTGCTCAAAAAATCATAGAATCCCTTAATATGATTGGCATTTTAGGGGTTGAATTTTTTGTCCTAAGAAATGGCGAATTATTAGTAAACGAAATTGCGCCAAGACCCCATAATTCTGGGCACTTTTCTATGGATGCGGCAAAAACTAGTCAATTTCAGCAATTAGTCAGAATTATATGCAATTTACCTCTTGGCAACCCGTCATTTTATAAAACAGGATATATGAAAAACATCATAGGTGACGATATTCACAAAATTCCTGAAATAACAAACGGCAAAACACACAATCTATATCTTTATAATAAAAATTATGTCAAGCCAGGTAGAAAAATGGGACATATTAATTTTACTAATCCATGAGTAGTTTAGAATATATGAAATCAGAGGATGGCTTTCTTGGAATCAAGGACAATCCTGCAGCTCTTAACAATAAAAAAGTAATAGTGGTGCCGTTTGGGATGGAGTCATCTTCCAGATTAAATACCGGAACCAGAACAGGACCAAGAGCGATAATCAGAGCTTCACATCAACTAGAATTATTTGATGAAGAATATAATGTCGAAACTTGCAATAAAATTGGCATTAAAACCCTAGTCGAACATCGCATTGATTACAACCCAGCCAATGCTTTAAATAATTTAGAAAATATTGTTGAGAAAATTATAAAAGAAGGTAATTTGCCCCTAACATTAGGAGGAGAGCAGACCTTAACATCTGGAGCCATAAGGCCCTTTCTTAAAAAATATGACGATCTAGCAATTCTGCATTTTGACTCTCATACCAACCTCAAAGATCCCAAGACTGACAGTAATTATTCCGGCCTATCCTCTATTCGCAAAATAACTAAGCATAAAAATAAAATATCTAAAATTATTTCTTGCGGTATTAGGAGTATCTCAAAAGACGAAAAGGAGTTTATAGATCAAAATCTAGATATTTTTGAAATCAATTATTCCAAAGATCGCGATAGGTGGGATAAGAAGAAAATCACCAACAGTCTTAAAGGTAAAAAAGTCTATTTAACATTTGATCTTTCAGGTTTTGACTCTAGTGTGATGCCGGCAACTGGACTACCCGAGCCAAATGGCTTTTTCTGGCCTGACGCTATGAGAATCATTAAGCAAGCAGCAAAAATCAGCGATATAGTAGGGATTGACATTGTAGAATTAGCACCGATTTCCTTCTTGCACTCTTGTGATATTTTGGCTGCAAAATTAGCCTATAAAATTCTTGGACATATTTTTAATCAATAAATTTTGCGTATAATTTCTGGTCAATATCGAGGAATAAAATTAATTGAAACCGCAAAAAGTCAGGAATTAAGACCAATTAGCAATAAAAATCTTAAAAATATCATCAATATTTTATATTCTGGAAATTTACTCTCAAACCTAAATATCAATATTGGCGAGATCAAATTGTTAGATCTTTTTGCTGGAACGGGAATTTTTTCTTTTGAAAATTTATCACAAAATATTGCATCGGCAACAATTATTGATATAAACCAAAAAAACCTTGATATTATCAAAAAAAATAGCAAATTACTAAAAATAAACGATAAAATCAAAATTATTAAATATAACCTAGAAAACTCCCTGCCAAAATTATCAGATAAATATCATTTAATTTTTGCAGACCCGCCCTATAATCAAAATTTAACAGAAAAAATCTTTCAAAATTTAGAGCAAAATTATTTAGAAAAAAACCACCTGATAATAATAGAAAGCGACAAGAAGGAAGAGTTGAAATTTGATCATGATAAGTTTCAAACCATTAAAGAAAAAATTTATGGCAAGAGTAAGTTCTCATTCTTGGTGAGACTAATCTAAAAAAGAGAGAAAAATTCTAACACACCCCTTGTAAAAAAACAAAAGATAATTATATGTAATTTAACCTTGAGGAGCAGGCGTTTCTCAATTTGGATATTAACAAATATAATGTAACAAAATTATGAGTAATATTAAACCATTACATAATAATGTTTTAGTTGAAAGAGTTGAAGCTGAAACTAAAACTGCTGGCGGTATCATCATCCCCGATACTGCTAAAGAAAAACCTTCTGAAGGAAAAGTCATTGCTGTTGGTAGTGGAGCTAAGGACGAAAATGGTAAAATAATCCCTTTAGATGTTAAGGTTGGTGATAAGGTTCTTTTTGCCAAATGGGGCGGAACTGAAATCAAAATTGATGGTAAGGATCTCTTAATTATGAAAGAATCTGATATTTTAGCTATAACACAATAAATTAAAACATGTCAGCAAAAGAAATTTTATTTAATACAGATGCCAGAACAAAAATTTGTGAAGGTGTCGACATTATTGCAAATGCAGTAAAGGTAACATTAGGACCAAAAGGTAAAAATGTAATTATCGATAAATCATTTGGCGCCCCAAGAATCACTAAGGACGGTGTTTCAGTCGCTAAGGAAATTGAATTAAAAGATAAATTCCAAAATATGGGTGCAGCGATGATTAAAGAAGTTGCTTCCAAAACTAACGATATTGCTGGTGATGGCACTACAACTTCTACCGTTCTTGCTCAAGCAATTGTTAGGGAAGGTTCAAAGTTAGTTGCAACCGGCGTTAATTCAATGGACCTTAAAAGAGGTATTGATTTAGCAGTTGAAAAAGTTCTTGCAGAATTAAAAAATAACTCAAAAGCAGTTAAAGGTAATTCTGAAATTGCCCAAGTTGCCACAATTTCTGCCAATGGAGATTCTAATATTGGTGAGAAAATCGCTGATGCAGTTGAAAAAGTTGGACCAGAAAGCCCAATCACTGTTGAAGAAGCCAAAGGTCTTGATTTTGAAACTAGTATTGTTGAAGGTATGAATTTTGACAGAGGATATTTATCTCCTTATTTTGTTACAAATTCAGAAAAAATGACTGTTGAATTCGAAAATCCTTATATTTTAATTTTCGAAAAGAAAATCACAAATTTGCAGCCATTAGTTACAATCTTAGAAGCTGTTGCTCAATCTGGCAGGCCATTATTAATCATCGCTGAAGATATTGAAGGTGAAGCTCTTGCTGCTTTAGTTATCAATAAATTAAGAGGTGGTTTAAAAATTGCGGCTGTTAAAGCTCCAGGTTTTGGCGACAGAAGAAAAGCAATGCTAGAAGACATCGCTTGCTTAACTCAAGGCCAGTTAATCGCTGAAGATCTTGGCATGAGCTTGGAAACTACAACTTTAGAACATTTAGGCTCTGCTAAAAAAATAATTATCAACAAAGAAGAAACCACCATCATTGATGGCGCAGCTTCTGACAGCGATGTTGAATCTCGTTGCAATCAAATCAAGCAACAAATTGAAGAAACCACTTCTGATTATGATCGTGAAAAATTACAAGAAAGATTAGCTAAACTCTCTGGTGGCGTTGCGATCTTAAAAGTTGGTGGTGCAACTGAGGTTGAAGTTAAGGAAAAGAAAGACCGTGTTGAAGACGCTCTTGCTGCAACTAGAGCTGCAATGCAAGAAGGAGTTATTGCTGGTGGCGGCTCTGCCCTTCTTTACGCTTCTAAAATTTTAAGCGATGTTAAAGGTGCTAATGAAGATCAAAATAGCGGGATTAATATTGTTAAAAAAGCCCTAACTGCTCCAATTCGTCAAATTGCTGAAAATGCTGGCTTTGATGGCGCTGTTGTTGCAAATGAAGTTGCGGTAAAAAACAATAAGGATTACGGTTATAATGCCCAAACTGGTAAATATGTCAATATGTTTGAAGATGGTGTTATTGATCCTGTTAAGGTTGTAAGATCTGCCCTTCAAGACGCTGCTTCAATCGCTTCTCTATTAATTACAACAGAAGCTGCAATTGTTGATGCTGAATCTGAAGATTCTGCTGGCGGCTCTTCTGCTGGAATGCCTCCAATGGGAGGCATGGGCGGCATGCCTGGGATGGGAGGATTCTAATCTACCCTTTCCAATATGCCAGATTTATTCAATTAAATCTGGCATAAGCCCATTATAATACCAAAGCTCATCTTAAAATAAACAACCCGCCTTCTCTCAAATAATTTTCATCAATTTTCTATCTACAATAGGATAATTACCATATTTACTTCCTATATAACCTAGTTGCAAATTAAAAAACCAAGTTTATCATAATATATTCTTTAAAATATTAAAGAAATATCAATTTCCAACAAGTTACAATAGGTATCTATGAGGAAAATGATAAATTTAATACATATTATAAAGTTTAAGGTGTTATTAAAATAAATTTTATCTTAATAATTAAAAACTCAAGTTACTTTATAATATTTGTAATAAACCTTAATTTAAATTAAATTATGACTGAAAATACAATTAAATTACCTAAAATCAAAGTTAAACAATTACTAGAAGCAAAAGCTCATATCGGCCATCAAAGTAGAAAATTAAATACCAAAATGGCAAAATATATTTTTTGCAATCACAATAAAGTTAGCATCATAGATCTTAATAAAACTGCCAGTCTTTTATTGCAATCTTTACAAATTGTTAAAGATGTTGCCAAGAATAATGGTCGTATTTTATTTGTCTCAACAAAAAAACAAGCTTCAGAATTAACGGCAGAATATGCTACAAAATGTGGCCAATATTATGTAAACCAAAAATGGCTTGGCGGCATGTTAACCAACTGGAAGACAATTTCTAACTCTATTAAAACTCTTGAAAAAATTGAAAAAACATTAGCTGATGAAAATGCCGATCTCAATAAAAAAGAAAAATTAGTTTTAGAAAGAGATCGTTTAAAGCTAGAATCTGCTCTTGGCGGTATCAGAAATATGGGTGGTCATCCAGATTTAATCTTCATAATCGACATTAGAAGAGAGTCTAACGCTCTAAATGAAGCAAAAAAATTAGGAATTCCTGTTGTTGCTGTTGTTGACACAAATTGCAACCCCGATCCTGTTGATTTTATCATACCAGGCAATGATGATTCTCGCCAATCAATCGAACTATTCTATCATTTAGTTTCTTCTGCAATTCTTTGCGGTATTGAAGAAAGTGCTACCGAAAGCGGCGTTAAAAATTTAACAAAACCAGAAGAAAAAAAATCAAAAGAAGAAAAGTCTGATATAAAAGAAGAAATTTCGGAAATAAATGAACCTTCCGAAAAAGAAGAAAAAATTGAGGAAGTTGCAGCGCAAGAGGAAAAAAAAGAAGAAGAGAAGTCAAAAAAAGCAAATACTACTTCTAAATCCAAGCCAAAAACCGCAACAAAAACAAAGGCTAAAGCAAAGGCCAAGCCAAAAACAGAATAAATAATTAAAATTAGTAAAAATGGCAAATTTAAAATTAGTAAAAGAATTAAGGGCTCAAACCGGATGTGGCATTGCAGATTGCAACAAAGCTCTTGCTGAATGCAACGATGATTTACAACAAGCAATAGATTTTTTAAGAAAAAAAGGCCTATCTTCAGCTGCTAAAAAAAGCTCAAGAACCACTTCAGAAGGTTTAATTTCAACCATCGTTAAAGATAATCAGGCAGCA
>Ga0075476_10001912_pt1 | contig 9906 bp, 9 predicted proteins | sample DEB08_DNA_5_FD_76339 | JGI IMG/M metagenome (GOLD analysis project Ga0075476, IMG submission 76339) | Aqueous microbial communities from the Delaware River and Bay under freshwater to marine salinity gradient to study organic matter... | ecosystem: Environmental > Aquatic > Marine > Coastal ...
ACCACCACCACCGCCGGCAGCAACATGGCCGCTTCAACGGTGGCTTGGCCCGCGGTCCGGTCCGGGTTCGACCCGGACCGTCCGACCCGGACCCAACCGGTCACGAAACTCTGTCGGCTACCGAGTTGAGCACCGCGTCGAACAGGTCACCGACCGCCGACGTTTTCGATGCCCACGCCAACACCAGAGTGGCTAAGGCTGCGGCCCCCAGTATGACCAGCGCATATTCAGCGGTGGCTTGCCCGTGATCGGATCGGCCCGATCTGATCCGTGCGGCAGAGACCAATCTGGTCGGTACGGCTGAGATGAGTCGTTGAACAGACGAATGCATCGTTGCTCCCTTGTGGTGTGCTGTGGTGAGGGAAGTCAGAGATCAACCAGTCGGAGACCGTCGAGCGAGCTGGCCACTAGCGGCACGATGGTGAGCAACACGAAGGCCGGAAGCACGCAGCTGACCAACGGGAGGAGCAACAGCACCGGGAGTCGTCGGGCCCGCAGTTCGACTTGGCGTTGCCGGTGTTGGCGGGCCTCGTCGGCGGCCCGAGCCAGGCTGGGGGCCAACGCCGTTCCGTCTCGCTCTGCCGCGATGATGACCGCCAGCGGTCGGCGCCCAACCGGTTCGATGGTCCGAGCCAGTTCCCGGAGGGCATCGACGAGCGGTACCCCCACCCGGTTGTGTTCGATCACCGAACCGACCAGTTCCCGGTACACCGGAGGAAACCAGCCGACCGAGATCCGCAGCGCCTGATGTAGCGAAAGCCCGGACGCCACCGCCAACCCCAGTTGGTCCATCACTTCGGGAAGACCCCGCTCTAGATCTCGCCGCCACCGACGCCTAGCTCGCCGGGCGCGAAGCACCGGGGTTGAGATCGCCATCATCGCCAGGGTCAGCCCCAACGGTGGCATCACCGCGGTTGCCACGATCACCACGATCAACGCGACTCCCACCGTGCGTTCCCGGTATCGGGCTACCGACGGCAGCACCCGGATCAGTTGGGTTCGGGTGGTCCGACCAACCCAGTCGGCGACCGCCACGCCCCAACCACCTTTCGCCCAGCTACCTATCAACCAGCCACCTATCAACCAGTGAGTTCGAACCGCCCGCGGGCGTAGCCGCGGTTGCGCCACCAGAACCGCCGCCGCCACCACCACCAGCGTCAACCACATCAGCCCGCTACTCCCCGAGTCAGGTTCCGCATCCAGGCGAAACCGATCGCGTCTAATCCAATCCCCGTCACCAAGCAGAACCATCCCAGTGGGGTGCTCGACAACAACACCAACCCGGAGGGGTCCACCATTGAAAGCACCAACAAAAACCCGATTGGGGCCACCGCGATCAGCACCGCCGACATCCGACTCTGGGCGGTCATGGCCCGGATCTCACCGTCGAAAGCAGCACGGGCCCGGATCGTGGACGCGGCCCGATCTAGGGCATCAGCCAACGCCACCCCGGTGCTCAAACCGAGTCGCAACACCGCCTGGACCAGCGGCCCGTCGTCGTCGGAAAGGCCGACCGCCCAGCCATCAAGCACGTCACCAAGTCGGTCACCGTGCGCAACTCGTTCCACCACCGAACTCAGCGAAGCAGCCTCGGGTTCGCTGCGGGCAACCACGGTGACCGCGCCGTGGATAGTGTTACCAGCCCGAAGTTCGCGGGCCAGCAGTTCCAGCACCAACGGCAACGAACCCCGGGATCGCCGGCCCCGCCATCGACGCCAACTCTGCGGTCGTGGCGTCGGGTCTCCCCGGCGGTCCGGTTCGACGATCGGTAACCGGGACGGCCGGTGCGGGTCGGCGACCACCACCATCAGCTCCAACGCGGTTACCAGCGCGATCATCGGGACCAGAGTGTGGTGAGGGCTGGTTCTGCTGGTTCACCGGAACCGTTCCGTTCCGCCGATGCCACCGCGGCCATGTTGACCACCCGCCGGTCACCACCGCAGCCCCGCTCAACCTGCACGATCAGATCAATTGCCTCCGCGATCTGGCGGCGTACCGAATCGAGCGGCACCCCGTCGCCACCCACCACCGCCAGGCTTTCCAACCGGTGAAGTGCGCCTCTCGGCGAGTTCGCGTGCACCGTCGACAGGCAGCCCCGATGCCCGGTGTTGAGGGCCTGCATCAAGTCGAACGCTTCGCCACCGCGAACCTCACCGATGATGAGACGGTCGGGGCGCATTCGCAGCGCGTTGCGAACCAGATCCCGCATCGTCACCAGACCCACCCCTTCAGCCGACGCTGTTCTGGTCTCCATTCGCACCACGTGAGGATGCGGAAGCCGCAACTCGGCTGCGTCCTCCACGGTCACCACGCGCTCGCTGGGAGCAACCAGCGCGGCCATGGCGTTGAGCAGCGTGGTCTTGCCGCTGCCCGTACCCCCGCTGACGATGATGTTTTCGCGGCGACGCACTGCGGCCGCCAGTTCCGTGGCCCCCTCGTCGGGAAGAAACGCCCCAAGGTCCACGTCGGCGAGCACAAACCGTCGAATGGTGACATACGGGCCGTCGAGCGCGATCGGCGGCACCACGACGTGCACGCGGCTTCCGTCGGCTAGTCGCCCATCCACGTAGGGACTGGATTGATCAACCCGCCGACCGATCGGAGCCAGCAAGCGTTCGATCAGATGGTCGATCGCTGACCGGTCCAGCGCCAGTTCCGACCGCGACAGTTGGCCGTAGCGTTCCACCCACACCGGTCCCGGCCCGTTGACCATCACCTCGCTGACCCGCGGATCCGCCAGCAACTCGTCGAGAGCGCCGAGCCCTTCCCTTCGGCTCTGTAGCCGGCGAAGCACATCGGCCCGATCGGCCCGCGACAGCAACGGGGGAAACCCGCTCAGTACCTCGGCTGGGTCGTCGTCAGGATGGTTGAGAAGGTGACGCTGAACCCCTTCGACGAGTTCGGTTACCACCACGCTCATTGATCCCACTCCAACCCTCGCAACGCTCGGGGGAAGCGGTGGGCGAGGAGACCGGCATCGATCGTTCGGGCCACGGCCGGATCGATGGCCAGCCGACGCCAGATCGCTACACCGAGCACCGCGCTGGCATCGCTGGCCATCAGCGCTCGACCTGGTTCTTCGACCAGGACCACCCGAGTCGTCGACTCAAGCACACCGGCCCGTCGAAGCGCCAGATAGCAGAGTCGCATCACCACCACTTCGCTGGCTCGCCCGGCTGCCCAACCAACCCCAGACGCCAATCCGGCATCGACAACCACGGAGCGATGTCCAGTAGCGAGAACCCCCGCCAACACGTCGAGGCGAGTTCGGCACTGCTGCGTGCCGCGAGGCAACAACCGAAGGCCGGGAACCACCGGCACTTCTAACGCGGCCAAACCATCAACCGGGGCGTCCTCACCTACTGCCAGCCAATCTCCTACCCCCAACGCCTCGCCGTCGGGCAAACCAAGCAACGCCACTTGGTCGCCTGCGAGATCAACGAGGAGCGTCTCATGCCCGGCAGCGGCCCGACGTAACGCCAGCGCCGCCGCAACCACCGACGTCCCCACCCCACCTTTGGGTGAACGACACACTGCAAACACAACCTTCTCCCGGATCAAGTGCTCGACGGGGAAGCCGTGCTCTGACCCTAGGCATCGTGAGGTCCGTTGCCAACGTCGATCGCCGGTTCGCCGTCCCCTGTCGTATCGTCCGACCTACGATGCAGGTATGACGCAGGCCGCCTTCTTCGATCTGGACAAGACCGTGATCGCTAAGGCCGCCATGCTCGCTTTCGGTCCCCGCCTCCGAAGCGAAGGGTTGTTGAGCCGCTGGCTGGTTGCCCGAGCGCTGTGGGGACAGATTGTTTTTCGGTATCTCGGAGCCGACGAGTCGCGCATGGAAAAGATGCGAAAGGCGGGGCTCAAGGTTGCTGCCGGATGGGAACGGGACCGGATCGCCGAACTGGTGGCCAGTGCCATCACCGACGTCATCGACCCGATCGTCTACCGCGAAGCGCTCGACCTGATCGAGTTTCATCAGTTGGCGGGCCGAAGGGTGTATCTCGTTTCGGCCTCACCTGAGGAAATCGTTCGACCACTCGCCAACTATCTCGGTGTGCAAGGGGCGATTGCTAGCCGGGCTCGAGTAGATGACTCCGGTCGCTACACCGGAGAGATCGAGTTTTTCGCAGCCGGCGCCAACAAGGTGGCCGCCATCGAAGCGGAAGCCGAACTCCACCAACTCGACCTTGATTCTTCCTACGCCTATTCGGATTCGATCACTGACCTTCCGTTGCTGGAACGAGTCGGTCACCCCACCGCGGTCAACCCCGACAAGGCACTGCTCAAGGTTGCGGTTGAACGAGACTGGGAGATTCAAGTTTTTGAACACCCGGAACCGCTCAGCGATCGACGGTCGTTGCGGCCTTCAACCCCGGCCGCGTTGGGTCTCGTTGCGTCGGTGGCGGGGGTTGGAGCTGCGCTCTGGTGGCGTAGCCGCCGCCTGCTCCGCAAAACTCCGAAGGGCCGTTGGCGGTCCCCGCTCACCCGCTAAGAAAACCGCGGCGCGAAGCCGGGTCGGCTTAGGCGTTGTCGTTAGCGTCGCGAACTCGTTTGATCGCCACCACGAGTAGGCCAACAACCAGCAACACGATGATCACACGCTTCTTCGACATGGTTGACAAGATAGCGATCGTTCGGCCCAGATCTACCTCACCATGGTCCGCGGCAAGTACCCCATCGGTAAAACAAATGGTTTATTTTTGCCGACTGATGTTCCCGTCGTTGGGTGCCTACGATCGTTAGGTGGTGTCCTCTCGATCGGCTCGCTACTCGGCTCTCAGTTCTGCCCTCAAGAAAGAATGGGCCGGACGCATCGCTGGGCGCCGAATCATCGACCGTTGCGAATCGACGATTGACCACGCCCTTGAGGAATTGAGCCTCAACCCAATTCAGGAACTGACGCTCTCAGATCTCGCCGATGGACAGAAATCTTCCGTCTCCACGATCTATCGATATTTCAACGGTATTGACGAAGTTGAGTGGGTTGCTCGGGTAATCGACATGGAGGCTGTGGCTCGAGCGGACGTGGTCCTCCTTTCGGAGTACCTTGCGGCAGTTTCGTCGAGAGAAGAAACCGCCGCTGCGTTAACCGAGTGGTCTCGCAACGGCGACCACCCAAGAGCGCTTCGGGCCCGCCTCAATCTGTACCGTTCGTTGGCCTACGTGACGACACGGGCGAGAGACACCGAAATTCTCGCCGAGACCTTTCGACGGTGCGTCTCCGATTTGGCTGTGATTCATCGCAAATTGCATGCCCAGAGCCTCATCTCGGATGCGGTTGATCCACACTCGGTTGCGGCATTTATGTTCACCCGATTTGGAAGCCGCGTCCTTTCTGACCTCGTTCCTCAATTGGTCGCCGACGGAGCTTGGACCGAACTCCTCGGTCAATTTCATAGCAACTGGTGCCTCCACGAGGAGCCGACGTTGCTCTTCGACGCTACGTATGCTCCTCCGGCAGAACAAGGGGATTTCTCCAGAATCGAATTCGACATTGATCGGTCGGTGGCGTACGTCCTACCCACCGCCCTTCCAGAGGCCGGACCCGAAGCAGCAACCATCTGCGCTGGCGCAGTTCGTCTCGTGTTGCAGTCGCCAACCTCCACCTTCACGGTTCAAGAGCTGATGGACTCGATGAAGATCTCGACGAACAGCATCTACTCCGCCTTCGAAGATCTCGAAACCTTGACACGCCTAGCTCTCGTTTCTGCCTGCTACGGAATTCTCGACGCTCAGATTACGAAACTGTCCCGCGTCAGCGCTCTCACCGACCAGAGTGAAATCGAGGCTTTCGTCGGAGATTGGATTAGGGACTATCTGTGCTCGCCTCTCAGGCAAGAGCGACAAGTGGTACTCGTGGCGCTCGCCTCGATCATCCAAGAAACAAATCTCGATTTTCAATCAGTTTTGTTGATCTGACTGACCGTCTGCGGTCGGTCTTCTTCAATCTTCAAGCGTCGTCGTACTTGAGCAATTCATTTGACCCCCAAGTGCTGGCAACGTTCTTGCTTGGGAATTTCTCTGTGGAGTCGATCATCACGATTTCACCCACTCTTGCTCCCAGCCCGTGCTGGGAGCAGATGATCAGCCTTAGCTTTGGCGAGCTGATCCTGCGACAAGACTCCTCACGGCGTTCTCAGCAGGTGCCCCACGCCGACGGCGACGCCGCATCTCGTTAGCCGAGCCGCGAGCCGTATCCGAGAAACGTTCGGGCCAGATTTACCTCGTCGTGGTTCGTCATCGACGGGTTTACCGGTAGCGTCAGCCACGGAGGTGTCTGAGCGCCTGGTGGGCTCCCCCGCCTTCAAAGCGGGTGGGAGGGGTGATCCCTCTCCGGCGGGTTCGATTCCCGTCCACCTCCGCCAGCAGCAACCAGCGTCACCTTCGGGTGACTGCTCGTTGTGGGCCTCGTCGGGCGGAACTAGACGCTCAGCAAGTCTCGGGCGCCGGTGTCCGACGACGGGTGCCGCAACTTGGACATGGCCCGAGCCTCGATCTGACGGATCCGTTCCCGGGTCAGGTTGAAGTGTTCGCCAACTTCTTCAAGGGTGCGGGGTTCACCACGGTCTAGACCGAAGCGGAGCTTGAGAATTTCTCGTTCCCGTTCGTCGAGCGGGCCCAGTAGTCGAGAAATCTCATCGGGGAGCAACGCAGTGGCGGCCACTTCGAATGGCGAGTCGGCACCGCGATCCTCAACCACGTCGCCAAGTTCCGCGTCGCCGTCTTCGCGCAACGGTTCGGACAACGACAGCGGCTCGGCGGCAAACCGAAGAGCTTCAGTGACCTTGTCCTCTGGCATCTCAACTTCCAAGGCGAGCTCGCTGAGCGTGGCCGGCCGACCATATTTGAGTTCGAGCCGGGCCCGCGCCTTTTGGAGTCGAGCCAGCGTGTCACCGGCGTGCACTGGGAGCCGGATTGTGCGGCCCGTGTTGGCGATACCACGGGTTATGGCCTGCCGGATCCACCAGGTGGCGTACGTCGAGAACTTGAAGCCTTTCCGCCAGTCGAACTTCTCGACGGCGTGCATCAACCCCAGGTTGCCTTCCTGGATCAGGTCGAGCAGCGGCAGGCCCGACGCCTGGTACTTCTTGGCGATCGACACAACCAAACGAAGGTTGGACTGCACGAACGTGCGCTCGGCGTCTTCGCCTTTGCGCATGGCGTTGCGCAGTTCTCGACGACGGGCCGGGGTGAGCGAGCCTTCGGCGGCTTCGTACTCGGCCCGGGCCTCGGCCCCAAGCTCAATGGCCTGCGCGAGGGTGACCTCGTCATCTTTGGTGAGCAGCGGGTATTGGCCAATGTCGGTCAGGTAGAGCCGGACCAGGTCTTCTTCGTCTCGTTCGACTCGTTCCTTTGCCACCAAGCCCCTCCTCGCTACGTACGCCGAATGGTAGCGACCGCGCGGGCGCGCGCAACCGTCAGGCCCCAGACAAACATTTCTGACCGGTGGTTGAATCGTGATGAGTCACCGGAACTAACCGCGATAGCGGTTGACGATCGGCATTCGTCGATCACGGCCAAAGGCCTTACCAGTCAGGCGCGGCCCCACCGGTGTTTGCCGCCGTTTGAATTCGGCCACGTCGACAAGGTGGCAGATTCGCTGCACCGTCTCGACGTCAGCGTCGACCTCCCCCGAAGCCACGATCTGGGTCACCGTCATGTCTCGTTCAACGTAAGCCTGCAGGATTGGGTCGAGGATCTCGTAGGCCGGCAACGATTGGTCGTCACGTTGATCAGGGCGAAGCTCAGCCGACGGCGGTTTGGTCAAGATCGTCGACGGGATCACCTCCACCGCGTCTCGAGCGTTTCGCCAAGCGCAGAGTTCGTAGACCACCAACTTCCAGAGGTCCCGGATGACCGCGTACGCCCCGGCGGTATCTCCGTACAGCGTTGAGTACCCGACTGCGGCTTCGCTCTTGTTGCCGGTGGTAAGCACCAACCAGCCGTGTTCGTTCGCGGTCGCCATCAGAATGGTCCCGCGAATGCGAGATTGCAGGTTCTGATCGGTTAGGTCACCCGGGTCGACCCGCCCGTCGCTCAACGTTGGACCGACGACGCCTACCAAGGCGGCGTGAGCCGGTTCGATCTCGACGGTGCGAGTGGCAATACCGAGGTTGGCGGCCAGTGCCCGCGCGTCGCTTACTGAATGGTCGCTGGAGTACCGAGACGGCATCAACACCCCGACCACGTTCTCCGCACCCAGTGCATCGGCCGCAATCGCGGCGACCAGCGCACTGTCCACCCCTCCGGACAGCCCAAGACACACCTTCGTGAAACCCGACTTGCGGACATAATCCCGAGTCGCAGTAACCAACGCCAACCAGATCTCCTCCAACCGCCCGAGCCGGTCAACCAACGGCGGTTCGATCCGTTCGTCGTGACCGACACCAACCCCGGTGACCGGAACTAGCGGGAAACGTTCGTTGACCTCCGGGCCAGCCGGGATCTCCAAATCGAACACGGTCAGGTCTTCCACGAACGAGCAGCAGCGGGCCACCAATTCGGGACCTTCTGCGGTGGGTGTCACTACGAACGATCCACCATCGAACACCAACTCGTCCTGCCCGCCAACCAGATTGGCGTACACCACCGGAACTCCAGTCTCGTTCACCCGTCGGGCAATGATCGATTCTCGAAGTTCTTGTTTGCCGATCCGAAACGGTGACCCGTTGACGTTGAGTATGAGCCGGGCTCCGCCCTGACCCAACTGGCAGACCGGACCATCATCAACCCAGGAGTCCTCACAGATCGTCACCCCCACCGGGATGCCCGCGATCTCGAACAGGTTCAGCGGGTCTTGCCCGGCGCGAAAGTGCCGCAGCTCATCAAAGACCTCATAGTTGGGAAGGTGACGCTTGTGATAGGTCCCTTTGACCTCACCATCGGCGCACAACGCCAACGTGTTCCATGCCGTGTCCTGCCCGTCACAGAAACCAATCACCGCCGCCACCGTGGAGGTCGCGGCGGCAAACCGGTCCAGTTGCACCCGGACATCGGCGAGGAAACCCGGCTTGAACAGCAGATCCTCTACCGGATAGCCCGGGATCATCATCTCCGGGAACACCACCAGATCGGCCCCCCGGCGTTCGGCATCGCCAAGCGCGTCGATGGCTTTGTCGACGTTGCCATGCAGATCGCCAACCGTGGGGTTCATCTGAGCAAGTGCGATTCGCAGCGAGTCGACCACGGCAGAATCCTACGGCTCGACACCGGTGAAGCCATCCGGGCTACTCGACCTGCTCCCCCGACGCGAAAAAGCGACGCCGAATGGCGCCGCTTTCGCGCGGTCGTTCTCGGGGGGAAGACGACCGTGCCCCTCGCACAGAAGAGGGGCCTGATCGGTGATCAACCGCTCCGATCAGCCTGCGAGGGCTGAACAGATAGTGTTGGTCAACAACGTGGAAACCACGTACGGGTCAGCGTTGGCGTTGGGGCGACGATCCTCGATGTAGCCCTTCTGCTCCTGAGCGACCTGCCACGGGATACGAATCGACGCTCCACGGTCAGAGACGCCGTAGCTGAACTGGTCGTAACGCTGGGTTTCGTGCTCGCCGGTGAGGCGATCTTCGATACCGACGCCGTAACCGGCGAGGTGCGCTTCCGGAATCCCGGGCTGACCCATCGCCTCACAGGCGGCAACCACGGCGTCGTAGTTCTCGCGCATGGCCTTGGTGGAGAAGTTGGTGTGCATACCGGCACCGTTCCAGTCGCCCTTCATCGGCTTGGCCTCGATCGAGACTTCGACACCGTGTTCTTCGGCGAGACGGAACAGCAGGTAACGGGCGACCCACAGGTGGTCGGCCACCTCGACGGTGTCCGCCGGGCCAATCTGGAACTCCCACTGGCCGGGCATAACTTCAGCGTTGGTGCCGGAGATCTTCAACCCGGCGGCCATGCAGGCCG
>Ga0075476_10001928_pt1 | contig 9875 bp, 7 predicted proteins | sample DEB08_DNA_5_FD_76339 | JGI IMG/M metagenome (GOLD analysis project Ga0075476, IMG submission 76339) | Aqueous microbial communities from the Delaware River and Bay under freshwater to marine salinity gradient to study organic matter... | ecosystem: Environmental > Aquatic > Marine > Coastal ...
CAAATATCAGATAAAAATATTTTGATATATTGTTTATTTTAAGATGAGCTTTAGTATAATTTTCATATAGTTTTTGCTTTATTTCAAGTTTTTTGAAATTAACACTTGATTTTTATTTCAAAAATATAATCATGGAATATTTCCTAAAAAAATAATTAGCTTTTTTATTTTTTAGGTTTTAGAATCAACCGACTTACTGAAATATTAATTACCTGAGATAATTTTTGGGTTATTTCTGGTAGTTAATATTTAATATTTAAATTAAATTATGAATAAAGAAACTTTTGATCGTAGTAAACCCCATGTTAATATTGGTACGATTGGTCATGTTGATCATGGCAAGACTACTTTAACTGCTGCTATTAGTAGTTATTTAGATCCTGCTAATAAGAAGGCTTATGATGAGATTGATAATGCCCCTGAAGAGCGTGAGCGTGGTATAACTATTAATACTGCTCATATTGAGTATGAGACTGGTGCTCGTCATTATGCTCATGTGGATTGTCCTGGTCACGCTGATTATGTTAAGAATATGATTACTGGTGCTGCTCAGATGGATGGTGCTATATTAGTTGTATCTGCTAGTGATGGCCCTATGCCTCAAACTAGAGAGCATATATTATTAGCTAAGCAGGTTGGTGTACCTAGTTTAGTTGTTTTTTTAAACAAGGTTGATCAAGTTGAAGATGAGGAATTGTTAGAGCTTGTTGAAATGGAAGTTCGTGAGTTGTTAAGTTCTTATGATTTTGATGGTGACAATATACCTGTTATTAAAGGTAGTGCTTTAAAATCTTTAGAAGGTGATGATTCTGCTATTGGTTCTGGTTCTATTAAGGAGTTGATGGATGCTGTTGATTCTTACATTCCTTCTCCTGAGCGTGCTGTTGATCAAGAGTTTTTAATGCCTGTTGAGGATGTTTTTTCTATATCTGGTCGTGGTACTGTTGTTACTGGTCGTATTGAGCGTGGTGTTATTAAGGTAGGCGAGGAAATTGAGATCGTTGGTATTAAAGAAACTCAAAAGACTACTTGTACTGGTATCGAGATGTTTAGAAAATTATTAGATGAAGGTTTAGCTGGTGATAATGCTGGTATTCTTCTTCGTGGCACTAAGCGTGAGGAAGTTGAGCGTGGTCAAGTATTATGTAAGCCTGGCTCTATTACTCCTCATACTACTTTTGAAGCTGAAGTCTATGTTTTAACAAAAGAAGAAGGTGGAAGACATACTCCATTTTTTAAGAATTACAGACCTCAATTTTATTTTAGGACTACTGATGTTACTGGTTCTGTTACTTTACCTGAGGGTACTGAGATGGTTATGCCTGGTGATAATATCAAGATTACGGTGGAATTGATTGCCCCTATCGCTATGGAGGAAGGCTTACGTTTTGCCATCAGAGAGGGCGGTAGAACAGTAGGCGCCGGTGTTGTATCAAAAGTGATAAAATAATTTTTAATATAGGAGCGTAGCTCAATTGGTAGAGTAGCGGTCTCCAAAACCGTTGGTTGGGGGTTCGATTCCTCTCGCTCCTGCCATTTTTAAATAATATGATTTCGTTTATTAGAGAATCTTTCAAAGAGATAAAAACAGTTACTACGCCTTCTAAGAAGGAAACTCAGTCTGCTGTGATTGCTATTTTGATAGCTTTATTAATTACAGCATTGGTTATAGTCTTTGCAGATTTTGTTATATCTAAAGTCATTAAATTAATATTTGGTTTTTAAGGATAATTATGGAAAATAATTGGTATATATTGAAGGTAGTATCTGGTCAAGAAAATAAAATATCCAAAGCTATTGAAGCATTATCGGATCAAGGTAAGATTTGTATAGATGAGGTTCTGGTTCCTTCCAGAACAGTTTCTAAGGTTAAGAAAGGTAAGAAAGTTCAGGAATTGGATAAATTATTTTCTGGATATGTGTTTGTAAAATTTGATTTAAATTTAGATAGTAAAAGTAATATTCTATCAATCCCTAAAGCTTCTAATTTTTTAGGTGGTGCTAATCCTACACCTGTATCAAAATCAAAGATGGATGATATTTTTGCTATGATTAGTGAGGATAATTCTGCCTCTGTGGATCGCGATAAAGTCTTTGAGATTGGTGAGACTGTTAATGTGATTGATGGTCCATTTGACTCTTTTTCTGGAGTTGTGGAAGTTTTTGATGATGAAAAACAGAGCATTAAGATCTCCATTTCTATATTTGGTAGATCTACTTCTGTTGAATTAAATTATGATCAAGTAAAAAAAATAAATTAAACTATTGCAAAATTAATTAATTGCATTATTTTTATCAGGTTTTAAGTGAAATAATATGAGTGAAAAAGAAATAACAGGTTTTATAAAATTACAAGTTCCAATTGGAAAGGCTAATCCCGCTCCTCCAATCGGTCCCGCCCTTGGTCAAAAAGGTCTTAATATTGCTGAGTTTTGTAAACAATTTAACGCAGAGAAGATAGATTTTCCTGTTGGTACCCCCGTAACAGTTATAATTACTGCTTACAAGGATAGAAGCTTTTCCTATAAATATAAATTACCCCCAATGTCTTATTTAATTAAGCAAGAAATTAAATTAAAGAAAGGTTCTTCTGCTCCAGGAAAGGAAAATGCTGGTAAAATTACAATGCAACAAGTTAAAGAAATTGCTGAGAAGAAAATTACTGACACTAATGCATATAATCTTGAATCATGTATGCAAATGGTTGTTGGTTCTGCCATTTCTATGGGCTTAGAAGTTGTTGATTAATTCTTATTAAAATTTGATGAAAAATAATATTGTAGAAATAGATAATCTTGATCAAGCGATTGATAATTTATTAAAATATTCTTCCGAAAAGAAGAGGAAGTTTAATGAATCTGTTGATATAGCCGTTACTTTGGGTATTGATCCAAAGCAATCTAATCAAATGGTTAAGGGTTCAGTTATATTACCTAATGGTTCCGGCAAGAAATATAAAATTTTAGTTTTAACTTCTGATAAAGAGGCTCAAAAGAAAATTCTTGAAGTTGGTGCAACTTATAGCGGTGACGATGAAATGGTTGAAAAAATTATTTCTGGCTTCGATGATTTTGATATTTGTATTACAACTCCTGAATATATGCCAAAAGTTAGTAAGGCAGCAAGAAAATTGGGTCCCAGAGGATTAATGCCTAATGCTAAAAATGGCACTGTGACAGATGATTTAGAAAAAGCAGTTACTGATAGTTTGAAAGGTAAGGTCAATTTTAAGAATGATAAATATGGTATTGTTCATTCTTTGGTTGGTAAGGTTGATTTTTCAAAAGAGAGTCTATTTGAAAATATTAATACTATTCTAAAATCTATATCAGATTTAAAACCTGAAACTTCAAAAGGTAAATTTATCAAAAGATTATTTATCAATTCTACTATGGGTAAGTCATTTGAAGTTGATGTAAATTCCTTAAATTTAACAAAATAATGAATAGAGAAGAGAAGACAGAACTAATATCATTGATGAAGAGTGATTTTCAAGATAAAAACTCTTTTGTTTTAATGGATTATAGAGGTGTAAATAATTCTTATTTCACCGATTTTCGTAATCAATTACGAGAAAAAGGAATTGCTGTTAAGGTCGCTAAAAACACTTTAATAAAAATTGCTATTAAAGATACAAACTTAGAATCATTAAATCCATATTTATCTGGACCTACAGTTGTTATTTATGGTGATGACATTGTATCATTAGCTAAAATTGTTTCTAAAGCTAGCGCTGATAATGACAATTTAAATTTTACTGCTGGATATTATAATAATGATTTGATCAATGAGGATGATATTAAAAAATTGTCCAAATTAAAATCAATAGAAGAATTGAGGGCTACCTTTATTGGTATTCTTAATAGTGCGCAATCTAAATTTGTTGGCACTATTAAAGCTCCGATGTCTAAGAATTTAACTTTGTTAAATGCTTATATTAAGGATAAAAATTAATTTTATTCTTAACTAATTTTATGGTACCATTTTAACCTATTACTTAAATTATTATTGAGTAATAAGTTAAAATGGTATTTAGATAACTAAACTTATTTATATATATTATGACTACTGATTTAAATAAAATATGTGATGAACTTTCCGCTTTAACTGTTGTGGAAATTTCTGAATTAAGCAAAATGCTAGAAGAAAAATGGGGTGTTAGTGCTGTTGCTGTTGCTGCCCCAGTTGCCGGCGCTCCAAGTGCTGGTGGTGAAGCTGTTGCTGAAGCTAAAGATTCTTTCGATGTAAAGCTTACTGATTTTGGTGATAAAAAAATCAACATCATTAAAGAAGTAAGAGCGATTACTGGTCTTGGCTTAAAAGAAGCAAAAGATTTGGTTGAATCTGTTCCTGGCGATCTTAAAAAAGGAGTTTCTAAAGATGAAGCTGAAGAAATTAAGAAAAAAATAGAAGCTGCAGGAGGAAAGGTTGAGCTTGCTTAATTAAAAATATATCTATTGCTATCTCCTAATATAATAAAATATATTAGGATATTTATAATAACTTAATTTAAAAATTAGAAGTGGATCAAATTCGTTATTCTGATAAATTATCTTCAAGAAAAAAGCTAACAGGTAATAAAAAAGAGCAAGAGATACCCCATTTGATATCTTTACAAAAGGATTCTTATGAAAAATTGCTTAGTAGCAAATCAAATTCAGATAGTAATTCTTACATTGGTATTGAGTCTGTCTTTCGCTCTTTTTTTCCAGTCACCGATTCTGTGGGTAAAGTAACCTTGGAGTTCGTTGAATATTCATTATCTGATCCATTGTACAGCCCGGCAGAATGCATATCTTCTAGTAGAACTTATGCATCTTCTTTAAAGGCTAAATTAAGATTGATAATTTGGGATACAAATAGTGACGATCCTGAAAATAAAGAAATTTTATCAATTAAAGAGCAAGAAGTATATCTTTGTGAATTACCCCTTATGACTGATAGTGGTAGTTTTATTATTAACGGTTCTGAAAGAGTTGTTGTATCTCAAATGAAGAGATCTCCCGGCGTCTTCTTTGGTAGTGAAGCTGGTCCAAATGTTTTTGGTTCAAAAATCTATACAGCAAAAATTGTTCCAAATCTTGGTTCATGGTTGGATTTTGAAATTGATAATAAGGATATATTGCATTTTAGAATCGATAAAAAGAGAAAAATGCTTGCTACTTCCTTATTGAGAGCTCTTGATTTTTCTTCTAAAGATATCATCACTAGCTTTTATGATAAATTTCAAATTTCCTTTAAAAAAGATAAGGGCTGGATTTCTGAATTTGTTCCCGAATTATTCTTAGATACTAAAGCTAGCTCTAATATCGTAGATGCTAATTCTGGCGATGTGGTAATTGCCAAAGGTAAAAAAATAAATCAAAGATTGATTAAGAAATTACAAGATTCTGGATTCAAAGAGTATATTCTATCTGATGATTTAATTTTTGGCCATGTTATTATTAATGATTTGCTAGATTCTGAAACTGGAGAGGTTTTATTAGAGTCCGGCAGTATGTTGACAAAGGATGGTTTAGAAGCTTTACAAAATTTAAATTTTGATGCTGTAGAAGTAGTCAACCCATCAAAATCGAAAATTGGCTCCTATATTTACAATACTTTAGTAATTGATAAAAATAAAACTACCAAGGATGCATTACTTGATATTTACAGATCAATCAGATTGGGAGAGTCTCTAGCTTCAGTTGAGGTTGCATCTAATTTCTTAAATTCATTATTCTTCAATGCTGGTAAATATAATTTATCCGATGTTGGTAGAATGAAAATCAATTATAGGTTAGATCTTAATATTTCTGATGATGTCTTACATCTAACGAAGGAAGATATTATTAAAACAATGGAAATCATTAGTAAAATCAAATATAATGATCTTCCAACTGATGATATTGATAATCTAGCAAATAGAAGAGTTAGAACCGTAGGGGAACTGGTAGAGAATCAATTAAGAATTGGGATTTCTAAAATTGAAAAATATATTTTAGAAAAAATGCATTCTTCAGATTCTGACTCTATAATGCCTCAAACCTTAATAAATTCTAAACCATTATCATCTTCTATTAAGGATTTCTTTGCGATGTCACAATTATCGCAATTTATGGATCAAACTAACCCACTATCTGAAGTTACTCATAAAAGAAGATTGTCTTCTCTTGGACCCGGTGGCTTAGTAAGGGATAGGGCAGGTTTTGAAGTTAGGGATGTGCATCCTACTCATTATGGTAGAATATGTCCAATTGAAACTCCTGAGGGACCAAATATTGGCCTTATTAACTCTCTAGCAACTTATGCCAGAGTTAATGATTATGGTTTTATTGAAACTCCTTTCAAAAAAGTAGTTAATGGTAAGGTTAGTAATAAAATAGTATTTTTGTCTGCTATTGAAGAAATTGATCAAAATATTGCTCAGTCAAATATTAAAATTGATGAAAATGGTGCTATCAATGAAGATATAGTTGTTTGTAGAAGAAATGGCGAATATATTACTTTAAAATCTTCTGAAATTGATTTAGTTGACGTATCTACAAGGCAATTAATTTCTGTTGCAACAACATTAATTCCTTTCTTAGAAAATGATGATGCTAATAGAGCTTTGATGGGTTCTAACATGCAGCGTCAGGCTTTACCTTTGTTGCAAAGTGCTGCACCTTTGGTTGGCACTGGTACAGAATCAGTAATTGCTTATGATTCAGGAGTTGTAATTAAAAGTGATTTTGATGCAATTGTAAAATATGTAGATTCTACAAAAATTATTGTTGAATCTAAAAGCGAAGATTCTCTTGGTCAAATTAAGACTTATAATTTAGTAAAATATTCTAGAACAAACCAAGATACTTGCATTAACCAAAAACCTATTGTTTCGGTTGGAGATGTTGTCAAAAAAGGTCAGGTTATGTCCGATGGCCATGCAGTTGATAATGGTGAATTAGCACTAGGTAAAAATATCAGGGTAGCTTTTATGTCTTGGAACGGTTATAATTTTGAGGATTCTATCATTGTATCCGAAAAATTGTTACAAGATAATGCTTTTACTTCAGTTCATATTGAAGAATTAGAAATTGTAGCAAGAGATACTAGGTTAGGTCCTGAAGAAATAACCAGAGATATACCTAATATTAATGAAGAATATCTAAGTAAATTAGATGAGGAGGGTATTATCCATATTGGCGCTAAAGTTAAAGCTGGTGATTTGATAGTTGGTAAGACAACCCCAAAAAGTGAATCACCAATGACTCCAGAAGAAAAATTGCTAAAAGTAATTTTTGGTGAAAAATCTTCTGATGTAAAAGATTCTTCTCTTTATGCTCCAATTGGCATGGATGGTGTTGTGGTTGATGTTAAAGTCCTATCTAGAAAAGGTTTAGATAAGGATGAGAGATCGTTATATATTGAAAGCCAAGAAATACAAAAAGTTGCAAGAGATAGAGATTCTCATATTACATTCTTAAAAGAATCTATTTCTAACAGATTAAAATCAGTTTTATTTGGACAAATATTATCTAATAATATCGGCAAAAAGAAAAAATCTTTAAAATTAGACTATAATATATTACAAGAATTTTCTTTCGATGAATTATTAAAAATATCTATTGAAGATGCTGATGCTGCTAATAAATTAGCTGATATTGTAAAATCATATAAGGATCAACTATCTAATATTAAAAAGGAATATGACGAAAATATTTCTCGTATTAAATCTGGTGATGATTTAAAGCAGGGTGTATTAAAAATAGTGAAGGTCTATATAGCATCTAAATCTGTGTTGCAAGCCGGCGATAAAATGTCAGGAAGACATGGTAATAAGGGTGTTGTATCTAAAATAGTTCCTGTTGAGGATATGCCATATGATGAAAATGGCGAATCTGTTGATATAATTCTTAATCCTCTTGGTGTACCTTCTCGTATGAATATTGGTCAGATTTTAGAATCTCATCTAGGTTTAGCATCTGTATCATTGGGTAGGAAAGTAGCTGAAAAGTTAGATTTGTATTATAAGAAAGGCGCCAAAATTGAAGATGTTAAATCTCAATTATCTAAAATCTATGAATCAGAAGAGGAGATATCATTATTAAATGCAATGTCTGAAGAGGAGATTGTTTCTTTTGCGGAAAAATTAAGAAATGGCGTTCCTTTTGCTACTGGATCATTTGATGGCATGAATGAGAAAACAATCAATAATTTACTAACACTTTCTGGAAATACAGAGGATGGTCAAGTAACATTGATTGATGGCATAAGTGGTGAAAAGTTCGATAGAAAAGTAACGGTTGGTTACATGTATATCTTAAAATTACATCATTTGGTTGATAGTAAGATCCATGCTCGTTCGATTGGCCCATATAGCTTAATTACGCAGCAGCCACTTGGAGGTAAATCGCATTTTGGTGGTCAAAGATTTGGTGAAATGGAATGTTGGGCATTGCAAGCCTATGGTGTTGCTTACACATTGCAAGAAATGCTAACAGTAAAATCTGATGATGTAGTTGGTAGAATTAAAATCTATGAATCTATCATTCATGATAATCAGAATTTCACTTGCGGAATACCAGAGTCATTTAATGTAATGATTAAAGAGGTAAGATCTCTTGGTTTGAATATTGAGCTTGTTGATTAGTTCATATTATTGATTAATTTAAAAATATATAATTTATATGTCATCTCTTGAAGGTATATCATCTGACGGTTTATTAAGATTATCAAATCAAAAAACAGATAACTTAAACTTTAATGCTATAAAAATATCTATCGCCAATCCAGATAATATTAGATCTTGGTCTTTTGGTGAAGTGAAAAGACCAGAAACCGTAAATTACAGAACTTTCAAACCTGAAAGGGAAGGTTTGTTTTGCGCTAGAATATTTGGTCCAATCAAAGATTATGAATGTTTATGTGGTAAATATAAAAGAGTCAAATATAAGGGTATAGTTTGCGAGAAATGTGGTGTTGAGGTTACTTCTTCTAAAGTTAGAAGGGAAAGAATGGGTCATATTGAATTAGCAAGTCCTGTTGCCCATATTTGGTTCTTAAAATCATTACCTTCTAGAATTAGTACCTTACTGGGTCAGAGTTTAAAAAATATTGAAAAAGTAATATATTTTGAAAATTATATCGTTATCGATCCTTTAATGTCTCCTTTAGTTGAAGGGCAGATTTTGAGTGAAAAGGAATATGAGGAATTTCAAGATGAGTATGGTCATGGTAGTTTTGAAGCTGACATGGGCGCTGAAGCTATTCAGAAAATTCTTGCCAATCTTGATCTTAAGAAAATTCAGTCAGAATTAAAAGAAGAATTAGAGAGTCTAACTTCTGAATTAAAAAGAGAAAAGGTTGTTAAAAGATTAAAATTAATCAATAATTTCTTAGAATCTGACAATAAGCCTGAATGGATGATCATGAATGTTCTTCCGGTTATTCCACCTGATATTAGACCTTTAGTAATGTTAGATGGTGGCAGATTCGCTGCTTCTGATCTTAATGAATTATATCGTAGAGTAATTAACAGAAATAACCGTTTAAAAAGATTATTAGATCTTGGGGCTCCTGATATCATTATTAAAAATGAAAAAAGAATGTTACAGGAATCTGTTGATGCTCTTTTAGATAATGGTAGAAGTGGTACAATTGTAAAAAATGCTAGTAAAAGACCTTTTAAATCTTTAAGTGATATGCTTAAGGGTAAACAAGGTAGATTCAGACAAAACCTTCTTGGTAAAAGGGTTGATTATTCAGGAAGAAGTGTAATTGTAGTTGGTCCAGAATTAAAATTACACCAATGTGGCTTACCAAAGAAAATGGCTTTAGAATTATTTAAGCCATTTATTTATTCTAAATTGGAATTATATGGAAAATCTCCTTCTATCAAAATATCTAAAAAA
>Ga0075476_10001935_pt1 | contig 9856 bp, 8 predicted proteins | sample DEB08_DNA_5_FD_76339 | JGI IMG/M metagenome (GOLD analysis project Ga0075476, IMG submission 76339) | Aqueous microbial communities from the Delaware River and Bay under freshwater to marine salinity gradient to study organic matter... | ecosystem: Environmental > Aquatic > Marine > Coastal ...
TTGGCTTTTTGACCCAGAATCTTGGCCTCATTCCCCGGATAATAGCGATTCCAATCATCATACATGGCCATCAAGTCATCAATGAGAGCCTGCTTTTGGGCAGGATCCACGGCTGCTTTGATTTTCGCGTCAAAAATTTTAGGGGCAAACTTGTAGACTACCTCGCTGGCTTGAGGACAGGTGGTGTACACCAATAACCAGGGCTCATACGCTTGCAGATATTCCTTGCTATTGCACAGTGAACCAAAGTTGTTGTAATTCTCAAAACAACGAATGCTGTCGGCTTCCGTAGATCCCCATTGCTGGGCTTGGGCTCCAAAAGATAACAACGCGATACAAACAATTATAAAACGCTTCATAGGTATTAACGGTATTTAAATTTCATAAACCATTGATCGTTGAGCGTGACCCCAACAACGGCCTGAGTGAAGAATTCTTGGACCAAATTATTTTGCTTCGTTCCGTAGGTACCCACCTGAGCACCAATGTGAAGCGTTGCAAATTTAACATCCCCAGGTAAAATGGCACGGCCTCCGAGCGGAAGACCAACCCCTACCGAGCCCAACCAGGCGTGAATCGGCGTGCTGTTCAGCACCAAACCTGTGCTTTCATATTGAAAACTCGCACGATACGCCACTTCTGACCCGTAAGATTTCAAACGCTTCCCCGGCAATGCCAAGGAGGGAATCATCGAGGCCGATACGGAGAAGCGGTGGCCGTTTTCTGCATAGACCGGCGTCCAAGGCTCTGAGCTTAGCCATGGTAGAGTACCCGTCCAAAAAGGGAGTAACTCCATTTGCTCCGTCATCTGATATTGTGCGCCGATCGACCAAGCTGAAATCGGAAGATCTTTCACTGGCTTCGATATTTCCAACCCGAGGGCCATCTGGGTAGGGATATAAATCAACCCTGATTCTCCTACGATGGCACTACCTGTGTCCAACGGGGTGTCCATGCCCGAACCCGTAGATATATAGGTGTAACTCACGTCGCTATAGGTGCTTTGAATGGATGAACCGTCGCGAAATGTCAATCCGAGCATGGCCTGCAGAGATCCCATCGGGATGCGCAATTGCGCCCCGGCATCCCACATCCAATCGCTAGTCAACGTCCGCTGAGTGAGGCGAACCGCGTTGAATTGATTGTTGACGAAAATAAGGTTCGTCGTTTGGTCTAAAGAACCAAAGACATAGTTGGCATTGACTCCTAGTGAGATATATTTCAGAGCCGTAAAGCCCACGCCAAAATGTGCTTTGTTGAATCCGCCCTTGCCCTGATATTGTTGAACGTATTCACCAAAATCAGGATCAGAACCCCCCGTAAGCATGTCATAGCCGGTCAAACTATACGGCATCACCCCGGCTGAAAAGCCCATCCATTTTTTCAGCGGGAAAGCAATGCCCATGTTGCGAAATCCTCCCGTGGTATTCCACAAGCTCGCTGTCTTCGTCGATTGGTGTATACCCTGATAACTTCCACCTAGGTCCAAGGTGGTGTAGCGAATGTTGGCATAGCTCGCTGGCTGAGCCGGATTGACATAAAGACCTGAGTGAGCCGCGGCCTGGGTTCCCCCCATAAGCTGATGATAGGCGAAGGCATTGGGCTGAACCAATCCATGTCCATACAACGAATAGGGACTCACGCTTCCGCTTTGTGCCAAGGCCCATGGGCCTCCTGCGAGGAGAAGAAGAAGGGGGAGAAACTTACAGGTTCTTTTCATAATCGTACTGGGCGAAAATCCCAAGGGCTTCCAAATTTGAGGCTGCAAAGATGCCGCTTTCCAATGGTTTAGCAAAAGCCGAGCCATCCCCTCCCGTTAAATAAATCGCCACGTCTGGGTATTCTTGGCGCCATGAAGCAATCCAAAACTGCATTTCGGCCAGCATTCCATGATACGCCCCTTGCTGCATGCTCGACTCTGTCGTGATCGTACCCGTGGGGCTAAAGGGTACAGACTCCGGGGACAGACGTGGAAGTACCCGCGCCCCCGCCGCCATGGCCTCAAGGCGCATGGTCCACCCGGGGGAAATGGGTCCACCACGCAAGGTGTTGGCGGCATCCAGCAACGTTCCAGTTAGACAGGTCCCGCAAGAAATCACAGCCAGATCACCCACTGGGTGCAGCCTGCGGGCCCCTAGTACGGCCAAACATCGATCTAATCCAATGGTTGGGGCCGCCTGCCACGTCATAGGCCATGGACTATCCTGCGTTAAAACGGCAGTTGATAGATCCTCAGGCACAAATCTCTGCGCCGTATTGACAATGCGAAGCTCAACGCCTTCAGCCATGGAATCCAGCCATGACCAATCGTCCAGCTTAAAGAATTCAGTCTCTCCAAGCTGCTCTCCGTGGGGAGAAAAACGCGTGCGCTTATTCCGGGTATTCCCTAGCTCAATGGCCCAAATCATGGCGCAAAAGTAGCCCTAACGCACCGCTTAAGCATCGAGGAAAACGACCTTCTTCGATGTTTCGTGGTGTGCATAGACGGCGTCCCGATAATGGGCCTCCACTTGATTGCGCTTGATTTTGAGCGTGGGAGTCAAAAAGCCATTTTCGACCGTCCAATCTTCCGCGACCCAAATCAAACGGTCCATCTTTTCATGGGACGAAAGGGTGGCGTTGACCTCGGAGAGCAACTCTTCCGCCGCTTTGTGCACGTCTTTTTGAGACCCATTTCGAGCGTCTTCGGTCATGACCGCTAGAGCGACGGGCTGAGGAAGATCCAAGCCCACCACGCATACCTGCGCCATGTGTTCAGATTGTAGTAGAAGACCTTCAATCGGCGCCGGGGCTACGTACTTCCCTTTCGAAGTTTTGAAAATATCCTTGATTCGACCGGTAATCGTGAGGTATCCCTCCGCATCAATCTTTCCACAGTCGCCCGTGTGCAAGGGTCCTCCCGCATAGAGTTCTGCCGTTTTCTCCGGCTCCTTGTAGTATCCTAAGGTGCAGGTGGGGCCTTCAACTAGGACTTCATCCCCCTCGCCGATGGTGACGTGCATCCCCGGAAAGGCCTGGCCTACCGTTCCAATCTTCACCTTTCCGCGGAAATTCACCGTGGAAATACCCAGATTCTCGGTCATTCCATAGACTTCCTGGATTTGAATACCCAAGGACGCGAATTCAGTCAATAAGCTCGCGCGAATGGGTGCCGCCCCGGAAAGGACGAGGCGCGCTCGAGAAAGGCCAAGTTTTTTCCGCAGAACGGGCGCGAGGGCTTTGCGAAGGAAGGCCGATGGAATTTTTTTATGAAGGGTTTCTCCAAATTTCTCCCAAATCCGAGGAACGGCGAGGAAAACAGTCGGCTGTGCCTGCTCCAGATCACGCGCAAACGTATCCAGGGCTTGGACGAAATGAATTCGGCCCGTTAAGTAAACCCCCGCCGCCGAAATAATCATCCGCTCGGCCACGTGGCTCAATGGTAAGTACGAAATGAAAACCTCTTGATGGAGAAAGTCAAATTGTTGGAGGATCATCCGAAAAGCGGACTGGAAGGCCGCGAAATGATGCATGACGCCTTTGGGCATACCTGTGGTTCCCGATGTGTAGATGATCGTCATGAGCGCTTCGGGATCCATGGGATGCGGGGTAAAGTGGGGATCCGATTTTGCCGTGATGGACTCCCAGGAATGATGCGTCGCCTGATTCGGGAGTGTCATGTAGGGGATGGTGATGCAATGGACACCGGATGGACAATGCTGGGCATAGAGCATGGGGTCATCCAATTTCCCGATGACTAAAACTTTACTTTCGGAATGCTCTAAGATTTTGTACGCGGTTGCCCCATCAATCGTGGGATATATGGGCACCGAGACCGCTCCGGCGAGAGAAATACCGTAATCCGCAAGAAGCCAATGAGCGGAGTTCTTTCCCACGACCGCCACCTTATCTCCTGGCCCGACGCCTAAGGCCGATAAACCCGAAGCAAACCGACACGCTTCCCGATATGCTTCTCCAAATGTGAACTGAATGCGTCCGGCTTCGGCATGGGGCTCATCTAAGAAGACACGATGGGGGAAATGCTCGGCATTCCAGGCTAATTGCTCGGGCAACGTCCGGCGCGCTCGATCGGGCGTCAAATGTTGAAGCCCCTGGTCTATGTGATAGCCTTCTAAAGGCCCAAGGACATCCAATACTTGGTGGTGGCTTTCCTCTGGACTTGCCCCAGGCGCAAAAGGCTCAGCGATACTAATGACTTTGCGCCCATAGTCCATGCCGAGGGTAATAATAGGGACCCCCGCCGCCCGGGCGATGGCATGATAGCCTGACTTGAGTTCACCCACTCTTTCCCGAGTGCCTTCCGGGGATAAGGCCAATTTAAACGAGGAATTGGATTGAAACTGTCCTGTGAGGTGTTCCACCAGACCTTGAGGGCTCCTGCGGTCCACCGGGATGGCGCCTAACGCTCGCATCAAGGGTGCGAGGGGCCACCAGAATAAACTATCCTTTGCCAAAAATTTGATGTCGTGCAGTCCCAAGTCCTCTCGAACGCACAATCCGATGAAAAAGTCTCTCCAAGAGGTATGGGGCCCAGACACGAGAACAAATTGGGCTAGGTTTTTTGGCATCGGGTCACGGTATTCCCAACCCTTCTTTGCCAAACGGCCGCGAAGAAATGTAAGTTTCATGTCAACAATTTAAATCCTTAATTAGGTTCGTTTAACACTTGCGTGTCAAAAAACTCAAAAATTTTGCCCTCGAAGTGGGGCAGGAGAATGCAGATTTGTGTTTAACTTCGCGCCTCCATTTTGAATGGTTCGGTAGCTCAGTTGGTAGAGCAATGGACTGAAAATCCATGCGTCGGCGGTTCGATCCCGCCCCGAACCACGTTCATTATGAAGCCCTGCTCATTTAGAGTGGGGCTTTTTTATTCATTTTACCTGAACCACGATGCCCCATTTCGCAGCATTTCGTTTCTTGCGGCCCGTGAAAGCGCTCCTCAGCACCCTGTGCCTCCTCCCACTTAGTCTCTGGGCCCAATTTTCGTTTGGCGTCGCCTCGGGAGATCCCCAGCCCGAATCCGTGGTGCTTTGGACCGCCTTGGAAGCGGTAACCCAAGAGGAAACCGTGGTTTGGGAACTTTCGACCGAGCCTGATTTCAGTCGTATTCTCACCAGCGGGAGCTTTACTACCTCTCCAGAGCGTGGCGGCACGGTCAAGGTGATTGCCGGGGGGCTCGAGGCAGGGCAAACCTATTATTACCGTTTTTGGTGGAATCAGCATGTTTCGCCGCTAGGGCGCACTCGCACCGCTCCCCACCCCCACTCCACCCAAGCGGTTCGCCTAGGCGTCGTCTCATGTGCGCACTTCGAGGCCGGCTTTTTCTATGCCTACGGGGCCCTTGCTGCCGAAGAAAACCTCGATGCCGTGGTACATCTAGGGGATTACATTTATGAATATGGCCGCTGGGAAGCCAACTGGAAAGTGTCTGGGCGCTTGCATGAGCCTGCTCATGAAATCGTAAAACTTTCGGACTACCGAGAGCGCTATGCCCAATACCACCGCGACCCACATCTCCAAGCGCTGCATGCGGCCCATCCGATGATTGCCGTTTGGGACGACCACGAGATTGCCAACAACAGTTTTGAAACGGGGGCCCAAAACCATCAACCCGAGGAGGGCTCTTATGCTGCGCGGCGCGCTGCGGCCATGCAGGCTTACCGGGAATGGATGCCGATCCGACCCACCTCTGAAAAGGGCTACCGCGCGGTGAAATTTGGGGCCATGGTGGATTTGTTGATGATTGAAACGCGTCTGGATGGCCGGACCCAGGCCGTCTCCAAAGAAGCTGAGCGACACCGTCCGGCTGCCACGCACCATATGATGGGCGTTGAACAAGCGGCCTGGCTCAGAGAGCACTTGGCGCAGAGCTCGGCGGCCTACCGAGTTCTAGGTAATCAAGTGATTTTTTCCGAATTGAACCTTGGAATCCTCCCATCAGACCGGCTGGATCGCTACAATCTGGACGCATGGGATGGCTACGCCTCCGAGCGGGAAGCTTTGATCGCGGAGTTTGCGCAGGCGGCCCCCATCGTGGTTTTAACCGGAGATTCGCATTGCTCCTGGGCCTTTGAAGGGGATGGTTATGTGGAATTGTGCACCCCGAGCATTACATCGACCAACTTTGATGAGTTTGCCTCCCCGCCCTTAGCCCGCCTTGCAGGAACTATGCTCTGGGCCACCAACCAAAATCTCGAGTACGTGGATACCCGCAATCACGGCTATATGGTAGTGGATTTTGATGCGTTGGAGGCCCGCAGCACGTGGGTGTACGTACGCGACATCAAATCTCCCGGCCGCTGGAACGTGAATAAGCGACGTCATCGGCGAATTCTTCCCTGGAAATCGAATATGCTTCGCCGCTGAGTACGAAGTACTTTTGCGGCATGAAAAGGTCCTACCGGTGCACCGACTGTGCGCAATGGCACGAAAGTCCTGACGGTATATGCCCTGTTTGCGGCCCTAAAGAAGCGCTCCCAGGGTCGTCTTCGGCCTTTCCTGAGGCGGACCATCGAACACCCAATCCTTTTGAAATGCCCTTACCTACGTGGGTTAAAGACCCGTCCATTTCCGCACCTATTCGTTTATTGAAGAATTCCATCGTTGCCCTCCAATGGTTAGGGATGGCCATCGCCGGAACGATTGCCTGGATGGCCTATTGGGTCGCAGTATGAATCGGAATACGCTCTTTTTTGGGACATTAGGGCTCTTTCTTCTTCACCAAGGGGCCATCGCCATGGGATGGATGGTGGCGTGGGCAGATTCCTACCTTGACCCCTTATTGTTTGTGCCCGTGGCACTCGGGGCACCCGGGTGGCTTATTCGCCAATGGAAGGTAGATTTTCGTTGGAACGTCTTTTTCATAACTGGGGCTTGGCTCGCTGCCTCCCTCGCTTTTGAACTCTGGATTCCCTCTTTTGACCCAAGGTTTACGGCAGATGGCTGGGATGTGCTCTGTTATGCACTCGGGGCTGAAATTTTCCGCTGGTCTGAGTGATTCGGGGATTACGTGTATCCAGAACATGTATGGGATTAGAACAGGGTAAGTAACCCGTTCTTGATTTGAACGACTCAGGTCCGTCGTTTTCTCGGGTTCCAGAGAAATCCGCGGGGCTTCCCGTATCTGAATTTATCTCGTTGAAACCACTTTATAGTATATCACACCTTAACGCTTGCGTTGTATTTTCGACACCACTTCTACCAAATTGACTGTTGTTTTAGTACTTTAGACCATTACATTCGCATCGATCACCTAGAATTTATGAAGCAATTTCCTTTCGCAAAACCCCTTATGCATTCTTCCAACCATCCAGATCTCGCCCCATTCTTTTCTTTTGGGATTTCGGTCGACTGCGTGGTTTTTGGATACGATGGGGTGGACGTCAAGGTTCTGGTTATTGAGCGTGGTGCCGATCCCTACATGGGATATCAAGCCATTCCCGGAGATTTGGTCCATCCGCAAGAGGACGCCGTCTCCGCTACTCAGCGGGTCCTTCGAGACCTAACCGGGCTAGAGAACATCTATCTAGAGCAATTGTATACGTTTGCTGGAGTAGACCGTCACCCCCTCGGCCGGGTCGCGACCATTGCCTACTTCTCCCTCCTGAAGATTGGCGATTATAACCCCAAGCCTTCTTCATGGGCGACCGATGCGCAATGGATGCCTATCCAGGAGCTCGGAGAAATGGCTTTCGACCACAAAGAAATTTTTGATGCAGCCCTGCTCCGCCTTCAGCATCGGGTGCGAAATCAGCCCGTCGGATTTGAATTACTTCCTGAAGAATTCACCTTGGCTGATTTGCAGCATCTGTACGAAACCCTCTTAAATACGCAGTTTGACAAGGCCAACTTCCGCAAAAAGATTTTGGCGATGGACTTATTGGTTCCCTTAGACAAGCTGCAAAATGCGGTCCGACATAGACCCGCTCGTTTATATCAGTTTGATGCCGCCCGCTACGAAGAACTCTCTAAACGCGGATTTCACTTTGAACTGTAAACACCTCGGTCGCCTATGACTCCCATCCCGCATGGAAAATCCTATGCGACGTTGTAGCCCATACCTGCTTCCACTCATTTACCCTCTATCCCTTCATCTCCTAACCCCTCCTCCATGACCGGCACCTTTGAACTCCTCGATTACGCCATCTTCATGGGCTATGCCCTCCTCATCCTCGGCGTTGGCCTGTGGGTGTCCCGCGATAAAAAAGGCCACGAGAAAAATGCCGAAGACTATTTCTTGGCGAGCAAGTCCCTCCCTTGGTGGGCGGTGGGCACCTCCTTAATTGCGGCCAATATCTCGGCCGAGCAATTCATCGGCATGTCGGGTTCGGGATTCAAAATTGGTTTGGCTATCGCCTCCTACGAATGGATGGCCGCCTTGACCCTCATCATTGTCGGCAAGTATTTCCTGCCCATTTTCATTGAAAAAGGGCTCTACACGATTCCCGAATTTGTCGAAAAGCGCTTTTCCACCAACCTCAAGACCATTCTCGCCGTCTTCTGGATTGCGTTGTACGTATTTGTCAACTTAGCGTCCGTCCTGTATCTGGGGTCCTTGGCCCTCGAGACCATCATGGGCGTTCCGATGATGTATGGCGTGCTCGGCTTGGCGGCCTTTGCGGCGGCCTACTCCTTGTACGGCGGACTTTCCGCCGTTTCGTGGACCGATGTCATTCAAGTCATCTTCCTGACCATTGGCGGATTGGTGACCACCTATTTGGCCTTGGATGCGGTTTCAGGCGGGGAAGGATTCATGGGCGGCATGGCCACCATCATGGATGCCGCGCCCGAACGATTTGCCATGATTTTGGACAAATCCAGCCCCGACTACATCAGCTTGCCCGGCATTGGCGTGCTGGTAGGCGGCATGTGGATTGCCAATCTCTACTACTGGGGCTTTAACCAGTACATCATTCAGCGAACCTTGGCGGCCAAATCCTTGCGCGAATCTCAAAAAGGCATTCTCCTAGCCGCAGGCATCAAGCTCATCCTCCCCATCATTGTGGTCATCCCAGGTATCGCAGCCTATGTGATGATCGATGACCCCGCCATCTTGGCTAGCCTGGGTGACGCGGCCCAATCCAATATGCCGAGCATGGATCAAGCGGACAAGGCCTACCCATGGCTCTTGCAATTCCTTCCCACGGGACTCAAGGGATTGGCCTTCGCGGCCCTGACGGCGGCCATCGTTTCCTCCTTGGCCTCGATGCTCAATTCCACCGCGACCATTTTTACCATGGACATCTACAAGCCCTATATCAAGCCCAATGCGACCGACCGCCAAACGGTTTCCATGGGCCGAATTTCGGCCGTAGTCGCGCTCATCATCGCGTCCATCATGGCTCCCTTGTTGGGGGGCATTGACCAGGCCTTCCAGTTTATCCAAGAATACACAGGCGTGGTGAGCCCAGGCATCTTGGCCGTCTTCGTCTTGGGCCTCTTCTGGAAGAAAACCACCAACAAAGCAGCTATCATCGGCGCCTTGACCTCCATCCCCATTGCGATGTACTTCAAGGTGGCGCCCAAAGGCTGGTCTGACTCGGTCCTCTTTGTCGACCTGCCTTTCTTGGACCAAATGGGCTACACCGCCCTCCTGACGATGGGCATCATCGCCTTCATCTCCTACCGCCAAAACCAAGGCGCAGACGATGAAAAAGGCATTGCGATCACCCGAGAAACCTTCAAGACGGATGCGATCTACAACATCGGCGCCTTCGCCTTGATGCTCATCTTGACCGCCCTGTACGCCTTCTTCTGGAGCTAATTCCCGTACCCTCTTTTTGAAACGCGCGCTGCGGACTTTGGAAAACAAAGGCTGTCAGCGCGCGTTACCTTTGCACCTATTCTTCACGACGCA
>Ga0075476_10001959_pt1 | contig 9799 bp, 10 predicted proteins | sample DEB08_DNA_5_FD_76339 | JGI IMG/M metagenome (GOLD analysis project Ga0075476, IMG submission 76339) | Aqueous microbial communities from the Delaware River and Bay under freshwater to marine salinity gradient to study organic matter... | ecosystem: Environmental > Aquatic > Marine > Coastal ...
CTTATTAACAACAACAAATCACTCGGTCTTTCTAGCCTCGAATTCTTTATTGATCAAAATTTAAGAGGGGAGTGGAAAGTGTATTTGAAATATCTCGGAAACAAAAAGCAAACCCCATCTTCTATTAAACTGGTCGCTCGATCGAAGTATCCTAATTCGAACAAAACCCCATTAGTTTTATTTAAAAAGCTAACGGCAGAAGACGAATTAGTGCTTTTAGGGACTCTGACGAATTAGTGTTTTCCTTAATTCTGTTTTCGAGCTGAGGTTGAACTCGTTGTATTGTTGTTCTGAGAAGCGAAAGACCTACTTGATGAGTTGCTGAAGGATCTTTTAGGCTGATAGGAGTCTTGCCGTTCTTTTTGTATGATCCATTCATTTAAACCACCGGTAAGCGCGCCTACCTCTCCATTAAAAGCTCTTCTAGACCAATCTTGTAATCGATAAAAGTCAGTGGGTGAACGAAAAGCCCCTTGTTCAAAAGAATAGTTTGACCAATACCAATTATTCCAGTACCAATTATTATTGTAGTTATATCTCGGAAATTCTTTAGACTTGAAGAACTCGAAGACATTGCGACTTACAGTAATTGTGTCACCGACGCTCGTGATGACTCGCATTGACTCTTTGCCCTGGCTATAACTAAGAAAGGATACAAAGAAAAACGATAAAATTAGCAATACTCTGATTTTCATTTAGTTAAGTTAACATAATTATTGAATACTTATAGTTTTTATACACTCCCATTTCGCAATCATTTTTCAATTCAAATCTCCATTTTCACTATCTTGCGCCCTCTTCAGGGGGATTAGCTCAGTTGGCTAGAGCGCTTGCCTGGCAGGCAAGAGGTCACCGGTTCGAATCCGGTATTCTCCACATTAAAGCACAAGCAAGGACTTCTCTTCGAAGTCCTTTTTTTATGCACTTTCCCAAAGATTTGTGGTTAAAGAACTTGACTATTTGAAGTTACAAAAAACGCCACTTGCTTTTGACACAAAATGGCGTTATCGAGGGTTTTGTGTCACTAATTTGACACATAATTGACACATAATATTCTTCCTAATGCGAATTGAATGTTCTACAGTATCAGTCGCTTAAAGCTATTAATTCATAATCTTTCAGGAGTATTCATACCCTTATTTTTTATTTCGCATAAGGTAGACGAATAAAGGAGGTATAAACAAAAAGAATATAATTTTGAATCGCACATAAAGAAATACTCCTAAACTAACTGCGAACACAAAGGCTATCCAATATTGATTCTTCATGATGGCACTCATATACTTTGTACCTAACAAAAATAAACTGTAAATTACCTGGGCTAATAAGTTTTTATGAAATCATTTCTTTCTTGGCGCAGGAGCTTTATCGTCAAAAACCCAAATCTATCTACAATAGCAGCATTCATTAAAGGAGTTTTATTTACAGTTATTTACTACGAATTCATTAAGTAAAACAATATTTCCAGAATAGATGAACATTACGATTTCAACACTTTTGGTTCATAACTTCTTGCTGAAATAGCCCTCTGAAACTAAAACAGATCTAACACCTCTTGGTTATCCCTATAGACTTAGGTCAGATAGGGACCATAGACTTTGGCTGAATACTTTCCGGCTGGTCCTGATCTAAGTTTAGTTCTTTAGGATAAATGCTGGAGGGAACGGGTAAGTGCAAGTGAGACACCTGGCAAGGGCTACAAACCATACTCGTAGTAAGCACTCACGAATTAGCGTACTGTTGTATGAGTTGTAACGCTATGTCTAATAAATCGGGGACTCAAACTCAACGGAGGCATAAGTACTGATTAGGCACACTCTAACTACCCTAAGGGGAAGTGTGTCTAATTCTCAAGGATCTAAATCTAACAAAGGCATATATACAAGAGAAGAGATAATAAGGTAAGGCGCCCTCTTAAAAGGGCGCCTTATCAAGGGTTAGTGAATTGATGCTCAGGATAGATTCATGTATAGAAGACTAACAACTAAAGTGGCTGCATTACCAGCCCTTAAAAGGGCTGGTAATAAATTGTAATGAACTGATTTAAAAGAGTGGTTTAATACGAGGAAGCTGCGCTCCCTCTTTATTTTGGCAACTGCTGCGGCTCGCCAAACTAAAACACTTTTGCTACACCTGAGTTATCTATTAAAGAACCTTAAAGTCCATAATATGAACGAACACATCCATCTGAAGATTAACGCCAGCGACAAACAGGAGCTGGCACATAAAGCAAAAGAATTAGGCTTAAGCCTGAGCGGCTATATCCGCTCAAGATTAAAAGATAATCATTTGAATAGAGAAATCACCTTAAGGGGGATTATGCTCAATAACTCCGAACAGATCTGATATATGGGCGCAATATAATGCGAAGGCTCTTGTGATTCTAAATCATCGGCATATCCTCTTCCTTTAATTCAGTCACATCTAAGCCTCTTAGATAGATTAGGGATACCATAAAATTAGAATGCCCCATAGCAGCCTTTAGCTTCTCTATAGAGCCTGTTCTTTTGTATACATCTAATACAGGCAAATTCTCTTTATTGTGTTTTTTTGAAAAAGTTACATTCTGTCTATTGTTTCTATTCTAAATTGAATGATATCAGAAATTAAAGCCAGAGGTAGTTCTTCATTATTTGGAAATTGAATGCTTCCCCTCCCAGTTTTATAACGATTTAACCTTTCTATAAATTCAATGTTAGATTCAGGAAAGGCGTATAAGCCAATATGATGTTTTTGTGCTGCAAAATGAAGTAAAACCTTGCCTTTATATCTAATAGTCGGCATATCGTAACTTATTTTTTCCTCCCTTTCAGGCACCGCATCTTTTATCAGATTATGAATCTGAATAAGTTTTGATCGTTGTGTTTCAGGAGTCATTTTAATATACTCCTCCACATTAGCTGATTTAGTTTTCTTATACACCTTGGGTGAACTTTATTGCCTGGACAAACTATAAAAAATATCAAAATACAAGTAAAAGCTAAGGAGTAAAAAGAAATTTATATAGCATTAAATCATCGGCATATCCTCTTCCTTTAATTCAGCCGTATTTAAAGTGTTTGGATAGTTGCAAAAAACAAATTAATTTACCTGCAATAATCTTTTAAATTGAACAAAATGAAAAAAATATTATTTCTCTTATTTACTACAGGACTTATTTTTTCTTGCAATCAAGCATCAAAAGAAAATTCTAATAAAGAAACTGCTGACCCATACAGTGGGGTAATTACATCTCGGGACGCTAAAGCACAGACATTACTAAAAAATATGAATTTGTTTGCTAATGCAGATTTTTCCTATGTTGATGAATTTTTGACAGAAGATTTCACTCTCAAAACTTTAGGAGATACAGCCGTTGCTGCTACTGGTAAAGAAAGTGCCTTAGAATATTGGAATGGAATTCATACGATTTATGAAAATATTTCATTTTCAGAGGGTACGCTTCAAACGTTTGAATTAAATAATGGACAGATATGGTCAGCTTATTTTGGTGAATTATATGCTAAAGGGAAATTCTCAAAAGAAGATTATGCAATTCCAGTTAATGTATGGGTTCAATGGGAAAATGATAAAATAATTCATCAAGTGGATATGATTGATTCAAAATTTATCACCGCTGAATTAATTGCGGGAAATTTAAATTAAAAATTCAATCATTATTGTTGATTTAATGTGAGCAATAAAACAGTTTAGCGCAAAACCTAAATCATAGGCATATCCTCTTCCTTCAGCTCAGTTACATCTAAGCCTCTTAAATAGGTTAAGGAGACCATCACATTAGAATGCCCCATTGCAGCCTTTAGCTTCTCTATTGAGCAACAAATAAGCACTATTTATAATCAAAAAAACACCCTCTATTCAGGAGGGTGTTTTCTTAAATTGATAAGTGAAATTCAATTTTAATTCATTTTAAAGTCTGAATTTTTTGATTTTACAATCATATAAACAAAAATTAAGGCTAAAGCTAAGTGTGCATATCCGTATTGCGCAGGAACATCAGTTCTTAATTGAAGAACAATATACCCCTGTAGGATGTTTAGGACAATAATTGAAAGGGCAATTTTTCTGGCTAAATGGACAGCCGCTATGTTCTTAGAATCATAAGTGATTTTACTTGGAAAAGATATAATTGCTGCACATAAAAAGGCAACAATAGTTAAAAGATTTCCGTAATCACCAGTCAAATAAAACTGACTTGATTCTCCCATTACAGGAAGAAGAGAGAATAGAAAAGTACCTAAAAGTAAGTTTCTACGATTCATTTTAATCGCTCCATAGGCAGCTATTGCAATCGTTACAATACTACTTACAGTAAAAAAAATTGATAATGCATCCATATTAAATATTTATTGATTAAGTATTTCAATATAATAAATAAGCGTTTATTGCAATAAAATATTTACTTTAATCTACTAAGCTTAATAAAATGAAAAATTTATTATCCCTATTACTATTTATTTCAATAATTGGCTGTAATCAATCGTCAACAGAAAAGTTAAATGGGCAATCTGAACAAATTGAGATAGATGTTAAAATGTATTCAGAACTTTGGGATAGATTCCTTTCTGGAGAAACAGACGCAATAAGTGAATTAACTTTTACAGAAGACGTGGTTGTAGTTACAGAGCAAGGTATTATAGAAGGAATAGAAGCAGTCAAAGATTTTTATCTGAACTACTTAGAGGGTTTTTCAGAAATAGAATTTACCATAATAGATGCCTTTGGAAGAGGGGATAAATTAATCAAACATTACAATTTTAAAGGAAAGCATACAGGAAACTTTATGGGAATTCCTGCAACGGGTAATTACCTAAATCTTTCTGGAACAACAATAGTTACTATGAGAGATGGAAGGATTGCCAGAGAACAAGACTTTTTCAATATGCAATCCTTATTAGACCAACTACAAAATAGTAAAGGGGAAGTGACTGTAGATGAATATCAACCCATTAATTAGTTCTCATCTTATCCTTGAGGACATCTTTTAAATCATTCAAAGTAATTAAATAGTACTTCAGCGCAGCAATGCGGGTGTTGTAATATCTCATCTGAACTAAAAGCTCGGTTTGTAAGCTTTTATCCCTTTGAAATACCTTATGTAACTCTTCAAGATATTTTGTTAGGGTAACTTCGTTGTTTTCTCCACTTAAAATAATTCTTGGATAATTAGAGGTTATTAAGTTGATTAAATTGATTTTTAACGACTTTTCATACTCCACCGTTGACTTAACTAAACCAAAGTCTTGATTATGTAAACGGGTTAGTAAATCCGATATTTCCTGTGAATTAATATATTTCAAATCTCCTGTGTTCACCATAGATTCATATCTATTCATAGGAGGGGAAAAATCCCGATAATAAATCAAATTATATTCCACCCTACTTTTACTTATTGCAATACTTTCTATTGCATCTGTATCTAAATCCTCCTTTAAAAGATTGGAGTAAATCTCAATGTCTTGATTCCAAATCTTCAGTCTTTCATTAGAATAATTTTCTATCTCTTGGACCTCAAGAAATAAATTGTTTAAAACTCTCAGCCTTTCATTTTTTTTATCATTATCTATAGAAACCTGATTTATCCAAAATGAAACACTTATACCAGTGATGATTACAATAGACTCAAGTAAATATTTAATTAGATATTTTCTCATATTTAAATATACTTGAAATAAGCAAGTAATATCTCTCATCTAAATCATAGGCATATCCTCTTCCTTTAATTCAGCCACATCTAAGCCTCTTAAATAGGTTAGGGATACCATAATATTAGAATGCCCCATAGCAGCCTTTAGCTTCTCTATAGAGCCTGTTCTCTTATATACATTAATCGCTCCTGTATGACGAAATGAGTAGAGTGTTTGATTCTCTTCTAATAGCTTGGAGCGCTTTTTAAAGCGGCTCCAAAGCCCTTTAAAGTAGTCTGGGTCATAAGGCTCTTCTCTGCCTGAAAAGATATTGAGATGGTCCTCAGTTTTTTTCAAAACTTCTTTAACATAATACGGTACTGGAACGATTCTATTGCGCCCTGACTTGTTCCTGTCACCAGAGAGTCTGATGTAACTTAAATCCTCCGTAAAATCGCCCCAAGTAAGCTCCCTGACCTCTCTATGAGGCCTTAAGAGACACCCGTAGGTTAAAAGACAGCAGAGGTATAGATTCTGGTTATAGGCTTTGATTTCATTTAACAGAGCAGGGGTGTCGCTAATAGCTTTATTCAATTGCGCTTTCTCTTTCTTTCTCTTAACAGACTCTACTGGATTATGCCTCATACCCAGCTTGACTGCCAAACGACACAGGATATTCATATTGCGCCTTAGGGTATTGTAAGAAGTATTGTTTTGGTATATAGAGAGAGCGCTCTCCACTACAACTTCGCTCACTTGACCATTTATTGCTTTGTCCTTCATCCGCTCATACGCCAACCTAAGAGCATTTCTATGGTGTTTAGAATGTCCTTCTTTAAGCTTTCTTTTAAGAGCTTGTTCGAGGTAGTAAAGGTCTGACTGGTTCTCTAAAATAGGTTGTCGACCCCTTTGGGTAGGTACCATTCCAGATAGCAGTTTAGAATAAACCTCAGCGGCAAGGATGTTTCCTTGATTGATACGCTCCTTTAGGGGAAACGAATTAGGTCTAAGGTTTACACCAAAAGCCCTTCCATTTTGAAGGCGCATTCTTTTGCCTTTATAATAAACAATCACTTCTACTTTACCATCTATTCGCTGATTGATTTTGGGGTAGGAGATAGAATTAATTTGACTCATAATTGACACATTTTTTAGGTTAAATGCGTCAAGTCTTTTAGCTACTGTACTCTGAGAAGTTTAGCGCTTGCCTGGCAGGCAAGAGGCCACCGGTTCGAATCCGGTATTCTCCACATTAAAGTACAAACAAAATCACGGCCCAATTTGGGCCGTGATTTTGTTTGAAAAGGTTGTAAAGCTTGCTTTATCAATCTTTTTGAGCGAAAAATAGTAATTGTGCGAAAGCACGAGTGTTTCCGTGGTATTTTCAGGATGGGCGTGATCCGGATCAGCACAATCATAAGGTTGTGCTAATCGCTAACTACTTCATCCACAATTTCTTCACAAAGCACTTTTTTTGTTAAAAATTCAACAAAACATTGTGTGACTGACATAAAAGAGTAGATTTACCACGTGAAAACGACACAGCACACTATTACTCCTATCCGACGTATTCGTCGCCGCCGCCCGTAAGGGTGTAGTGCTGTTATGGAAATAGGTGAGTCCATTTCCCCCTCTGAATTCTCAATTACCCTTTTACTTTAAACAACCCAACGATTCTTTAATCATGGATCTATTTATTGCTGATGAATCTTTTCATCGCTTTGCAGAACATATCTGCGACACTATTCAGGATGCGGCACAAAAGCGCGGTACAGGGATTGCCCGCCGTAGCCCTGAGTATATCAAAACTAAGATGACCAACGGTAATGCCGTTATCGCCTTAGACGGAGATACTTTTGCCGGTTTCTGTTACATAGAAGTCTGGGGCGGAAAGAACTTCGTTGCTCATTCGGGTCTCATTATTTCAGAAGATTATCGAGGAAAAGGTTTAGCAAAGGCGATTAAGTCGAAGGTTTTAGAACTTTCGATTCAGAAATACCCAGAGGCTAAAATCTTTGGAATCACCACCGGATCTGCTGTAATGAAGATCAATTATCAGCTAGGGTATAAACCCGTAACCTTTAATGAGTTAACTGATGATCCCAAATTTTGGGATGGATGTCAAACCTGTCTCAACTACGACATCTTAACTCGAACCAATCGCCAAATGTGCCTTTGTACAGGCATGTTATATGACAAGCATTTAAATCAAAAAATCAAGAACGATGAAAAATAAAGTAGTTATTGCCTATTCGGGAGGCTTAGACACCTCTTATTGTGCACACTTAATGGCGAGTGATAAACAGAATGAGGTTTATGCTGTGACCGTAAATACTGGTGGATTTTCAGCTGCCGAGATTGCTTCAATTGAGGAAAAGGCCTTAGCATTTGGAGTAAGCTATTATGAGTGCATAGATGCACGAGAACGACTTTATAACGAGGTGTTGCGTTTTTTGATTTATGGAAATGTACTTAGAAATAACACTTACCCCTTATCGGTTAGCGCCGAACGCGCTACTCAGGCAATGGTACTTATTGAGTATGCAAAGAAGGTAGGCGCCCAGTCGATCGTTCACGGTTCTACCGGAGCAGGAAACGACCAAGTTCGATTCGACCTAATCTTTAGCGTTCTCGCTCCAGAAATTGAAATTATTACTCCGATTAGGGATAATACTTTGTCTAGAGAAGAAGAGATTGATTACCTGAAAGGCCACGGTTACGAATTCAGCTTTGAAAAGTCGAAGTACTCGGTAAACAAAGGAATTTGGGGGACATCGGTAGGGGGAGCAGAAACTTTAACCTCTTCGACAGGACTTCCGGAGTCAGCCTATCCGTCACAACTTGAAAAATCAACACCCGAGAAGTTAACCCTTGAGTTTAAGAGCGGAGAGTTAAGGTCAGTTAATGGACAAAAGGGTTCACCGACTGAATTAATTACACTTCTCGAGGAGATTGCTGCGCCCTTCGCCATAGGGAGAGACATCCATGTTGGTGATACGATTCTAGGGATTAAAGGGCGAGTCGGTTTTGAAGCTGCCGCACCAATGATTATTCTGAAAGCCCACGAACTTATCGAAAAACATGTGCTTACCAAGTGGCAACAATACCAAAAACAGCAGTTGGCTCAGTTTTATGGGATGTTACTTCACGAAGGTCAATTGCTTGATCCTGTAATGAGAGATACTGAGGCTTACCTAGAGCGCAGTCAAGAACGTGTCACAGGGGCTGTTTATTTAACCTTACATCCGTACCGTTTCACCTTAGAGGGTATTGAGTCACCTTACGACATGATGCAGTCGAAGGTCGCCACTTATGGGGAGACTAATAAGGCGTGGGATTCTAGAGACGCTAAAGGGTTCATCAAAATTTACAGTAATGCTATTCAAATTTCACACCATGCAAAACCACAAGATTAAGGTTGCTGTCATAGGTGCAACGGGATATACAGGGGCTGAACTTATCAGGATTCTAGCCTACCATAATGAGGTAGAATTAACGCAACTCATCAGTCGATCGAAAGCGGGTCAATCTGTGGCAGAGGTGATGCCTGAGCTTTCGAATAGAATTGATTTAAATTTTAGCGGCACCATTAGTGCTGGTGCAGATGTATGGTTTCTTGCCCTTCCACATGGGGCCTCTAAATCCTTTTTACAAGAGCATAAGGCACTTGCTGATCAGGCTAAAATCATTGATCTCAGTAACGAGTTCAGGCCTATCAACCAATCAAAATGGGAAGACTATCACTTTACTTTTGGATTGCCTGAACTAAGAAGACAGGAGATTCAAAAGGCTAATCATATTGCTAATCCTGGTTGTTTCGCGACTGCAATCACACTTGGTTTAGTGCCGCTTTATCACCATCATAAAATAGATGAACAGGCTTCGGTTCATATTAACGCTACAACAGGCAGTACTGGGGCAGGAGTATCGCTTTCAGAGACTTCGCACTTCAGTTATCGATCAAATAATCTTTCATGGTATAAAGCTTTCACCCACCAGCATTTAACTGAAATTGGAGAGCAACTTATTCAGAAGGCTGAAGGCGCTCCAAACCTGTTTTTTCTTCCTCATCGAGGAGCCTTTACTAGAGGAATTTTCGCCACTTCATATTGTGAATTCGAAGGATCTGTAGAAGAAGCCTATAGTCTTTATGAATCGTTTTACAAGGAGGC
>Ga0075476_10001971_pt1 | contig 9775 bp, 8 predicted proteins | sample DEB08_DNA_5_FD_76339 | JGI IMG/M metagenome (GOLD analysis project Ga0075476, IMG submission 76339) | Aqueous microbial communities from the Delaware River and Bay under freshwater to marine salinity gradient to study organic matter... | ecosystem: Environmental > Aquatic > Marine > Coastal ...
AACATTATTTGCTTTGTCGCTCAGAGCTTCATATTCAGCGGTGCTGATTCCATCCAGCCAAACCTTTGGATCATAAGTTGGATAACTTGCTATTGCCAAAATTTGACCGTTTGTTACATCAATAACCACTGCAGCGCCAGAATCACCCTTTAATTCATTTGCCCGCGCCCTTAAAACGGCTGCTTCTAATTGCTGCTCAACCAAAGTCTGTAGTTTTGCATCAATATTTAAAACTACATATTGACCTGGCGTTGGATCACTTTCAGAAATAACTCCTTTTATTTTTGCTGCTTGATCAACAGCCAGACGCTTAATTCCAGGAGTCCCACGTAGATACTTATCGTAAAAACGTTCAATTCCAGCACGTCCCACTCGATCATTATTTTGAAATGCTATTTCACCCTCTGCTAAACCCAAATCTTTTTGATTTTTTATCTCTACGTCTGTAACTGGTCCAACGTATCCCAAAATGTGAGCCAAATTAACACCAAAAGGTTGTGGCAGAGTTCTTATCGCTGCTAATTCAGCACTAACCCCAGGAAAATCCAGCGTACGTTCCATAATCTTTAATGCAATGTCATCGCTTACATCCTGTGCAACCGGTACTGGTTGAAATAACGAACCATCCCAACAGATCGGTGGATTTTTAGCACCTGGTTGGCCGCACGGAATTAATCGATCATTAATTTGTGAATAAGGGCGTTCTAAAACCTTTGCTAATTCACGAATAACCGATTCGCCTTTATCAGGAAGTTCTTCAATAATTCGAGTATCAACGCTCACAATCATGGTGGACCGATTGGCCACTAACGGGCGGCCCGCTTGATCCAAAATTAAACCTCGCACTGGATCACTAAATACCTCGCGAAAAGCATTCTTGTTAGCTGCCGCAACATACGTTTCGCCAATTGCTATCTGCAAATAAAAAGCCCTGCCCAGCAAAGTCGCAATTAAAGAAAACACAACAATACGAAAAACAAATAGTCTTAAAATTGACTTGTCTTTCATATTCTTAATTCATCACTTCTCAAGGTAGGCCCTAATTTTCTATCTAACCAAGTTATCAAGGGAATTACAAATACTGCTAGCAGGCTCGAATAAATAGCTTGAGTAATTAAAAGCTCAAAGATGCGACTGAAAGCGATAGGCGAAACAAAAATTGAGATCAAAGTAGCTCTAAGTAAAATCAAAACGACCGAAGCAAAGGCCACAACCAACAATGGTCTAAAAAACGATTTACTTGGCTTAACTCCTAGCATTCCCACAGAGAATCCAACAACAGATAAAGCTAAAGAATTTAAGCCCAACACCGGCTCTGTAGGAGGCACCAAATCAATAAATAAACCAGCTAGAAATCCGGTCGTTGCACCAACTATCGGTCCTTTTAATATCGCCCAGGCGCAAACCAAAACTACAATCAGATCAATTGTGGCACCAGGCAAATTTAAACGAGCCAAAAAAATTGGTTGGATTAGTACGGCAAAAAAAATTGTAAAAACAACTGCGAACCAGCGAGCGGAATTCATTCGGTTTCAGTTTCACTAGGTAGCGCAGCTTCTGGTGTCGGGCCCACAATAGGTCTTGGGTCGACTCGTGGTGAATCAACAACTACCCCAACTAAATCTAATTTAGAAAAGTCAACAAAGGGCTCAATAACGGCCGACTTTGTTAATAAGCCTGGCTTACTTTCAACGCTCGACACCCTGCCAATAGGAACACCACCAGCAAAAGGTTGACCATCTTCTGATCCCCAAGTTAAGAGCACATCGTTCACTTCAATTTTTGCGATTGCATCAAACAATTCAAACTCGATTTGACCAGGAAGATCCTGCCCGCTAGCAAAACCTAATTCACCACGTCCAGAAATTCTTGCTCCCACCCGACTCGATTTATCAATCAATAAAATCACGGTGGCCGTAGTTTGCGTTACTGTCGAAGTTCTGCCAATTAAGCCTTCTCCATTTAATACGGTCATATTCGAAGTAATACCGTCGTTGCTCCCTGCGTCAATTGTTATGGTCCAAGAAAAATCTTGCCTAGGGCCTATGCCTATAACTTGCGCCGGGACTAATCGATAACTACCTGACCCAGCAATGTCTAAGAGCGCATCTAATTCACTCGCTCTTCGCCTGGCGTCATCAGAGGTTTTTAGTTTTTCTAATAGCTCAACATTTTGCGCTTCAAGTTCTCGAGCTCTTTGCCTGGCATCAATTAACTCTGAATAGTCGCTGAAAAAAATTCTCACTGGATTTACTGCATTAAATAAGCCTTGTTGAATCGGTGCAATCAGATTGGCGCTAATACTGCGCACAGTCTTAAGCAAGGCGCCGTCACCGCTTCTAATGTCAAGAATTGTTAGCGTTAAAGAAACTAAAAGCAGTACTGCTAAAACTGCTCTAACCCGACCGTTATCTCTCATGGCGATGCGAGAGCGACAAATCTATTTATCCGCGCGGCTCAGAGATCAAGACTTGCTGCAAAGCCTCAAATTCTTCGACGCATTTACCAGAGCCACGTGCAACACAACCTAGTGGATTTTCAGCGATAATTACTGGCATTCCAGTCTCATGACGCAATCTTTCATCAAGTCCTTTGAGTAAGGCCCCGCCACCAGTTAACACAATTCCCCGATCCATGATGTCACCACAAAGTTCTGGTGGGGTGCGATCAAGTGTGGTTTTAACTGCATCGACGATGCGACTTACTGGCTCATCTAAAGCTCTACGAACTTCTTCTGCTGAAACCACCACAGTTCTTGGTAGACCGGTAACTAGATCTCTTCCTCGTAACTCAGCAGAGGTTTCGTCTGGTGTTGGAAAAGCTGAACCGACAGTGGTTTTAATTTCTTCAGCTGTTCTTTCACCTAGCATTAAACTGTATTCTTTTTTAACAAATTGCATTAAAGCATCATCTAATTCATCGCCACCAGTGCGAATTGAAAGTGCGGTAACGACTCCGCCTAAAGAGATAACGGCAACTTCAGTGGTGCCACCACCAATATCTACCACCATATTGCCGGTTGGTTCATGAATTGGTAATCCAGCTCCAATAGCTGCCGCCATTGGCTCTTCAATAATGAAAACTTTTCTCGCGCCTGCGGCATAACCTGCATCTTTTACCGCGCGCTGCTCTACTCCAGTAATTCCACTAGGTACGCAAACCACAAGTCTTGGCTTGGCCATAAATCTACGCTTGTGAACTTTTTGAATAAAATAGCGAAGCATTCTTTCAGTGGTATCAAAATCTGCAATTACGCCATCTTTGAGTGGTCTAATCGCCACGATGTTTCCAGGAGTTCTGCCAACCATTCTTTTTGCTTCGGCTCCAACTGCAACGATGCCACCGGTTGTCTGATTAATTGCTACAACAGAAGGTTCATCTAAAACAATTCCTTTACCGCGCTCGTAAACCAAAGTATTCGCAGTGCCTAAATCAACTGCGATATCTCGACCCATCAATGAATTCAACATTTACTCTGAACCTTTTCTAATTTCTTGCAGACCTAATGCTACGCGGTTAACTCAACTCAGGGAAAAACAGTTCGATTTCTCGAGCCGCTGACTCGGCAGAATCAGAACCATGGGTGACATTGTTCTGAGTTTCTGTAGCTAGATCACCGCGAATGGTGCCCGGCTCTGCATTAGCTGGATTGGTTGCTCCCATCATTTTGCGCCAGGCGGCAATAGCGCCTTCACCCTCAATAACCATGGCAACTAATGGCGAAGAGGTAATGAAACTAACTAAGTCTTTAAAAAATGGTTTATCTGTGTGTTCTTGATAGTGAGCTTCTGCAGTTGCTGAATCCAAAGTTCTTAACTCCATCGCCAAGATTTTGAAACCTTTGGTCTCAATGCGGTTAATTACTTCTCCAGCCAAACCTCTAGCAACTCCATCGGGTTTAATTAAAACTAACGTTCTTTCTATCAACTTGCTACCTCTTCTATGGGAGTGCCTATTTTAACTAACTTTGCTGTGTATCCATTCTGCGTCCTAGTCGAACTGCCAAAAACCAAAGAATTGTAAAAATTACAGCCAAAATCCAAACTACGCCCATAAAAAAGGCTGGCCTTACCAAACCACCCAATACAAAGAGCAAAATTTGCACTGACCAACCAAGCTTGATCCCTAAATTACTTTTCATTCGACTCATGGCAACAATTGCAAGTGTTATCGTAAATATAGAAACCAAAGTAAAAGCATTTTTATTTTCTAAATCAAAAGCAAAAAATGTGGGAACTAAAAGCCCAATCAAAATTATTTCAAAAGTCAAAACAGATGAAGTCAAAACTCTCACAATAATTCCCTCACAGCGCCAGCTAAAGCAATAGAACCCATTACTACGACCCCACAGCCTTGCTTGCTCTTAGCGTATTCAATTGCTTCATTTAATGCAGTTTCAATATCTAAATTAAAACTAACTTCACTACTTGGCAATTGACTCTTAGCCAACTTTGCTAGCTTTTGGGCATTTAAGGCTCTCTCAGAATTAATTTGAGTACAAATTACCTTTGAGGCAAATTGCTCCAAATTTTTTAACATTTCTCTAATTTCTTTATCTTCCATCACGCCTAGAATTAAAGCCACCTCATTAAAATGAAAACTCTCTTCAATTGCTGCTCTGCTCACCTTTATTCCTTCAGGATTATGCGAAGCATCAATTAGCACGGTGGGGTTACGGCGAACAATTTCAAGACGACCTGGTGATTTAACTTTTTCAAAAGCATTTATTACTAACTCGGAATCTAGTTTTTCTCCAATAAATGCCTCAACGGCACAAATTGCAACTGCAGCATTCTGAACTTGAAACTCTCCAAATAAATTTACGTAAATATCTTTATGTGTTCCATAAGGAGTAGTGACATCAAAGATTTGCCCACCATGCGCTAATTCGCGCTTTGTTATATAAAAATCTTGATCTTGCCAAAACGCTTCAATGTTTTTTTCGATTAATTCATTGCTAATAACTGCTGCTGCCTCAGGGTGCTGCGATGAAATCACGGCGCGAGCCCCCGGCTTTAAGATCCCTGCTTTTTCACTAGCAATCTGCGCAAGGGTCTCACCCAGATACTCTTTGTGATCGAATGAAACAGGAGTAATTACATTGATTTCTCCATTTACCAAATTAGTAGCATCCCATCGACCACCCAAGCCCACTTCAATTACCCCAATCTCAATCGGAATCTCTGAGAAATGAAAAAAGGCCATAGCGGTAATGGCTTCAAAAAAAGTCAACTTTTCACCTACTAATTTATCTTCAACTAAATTTAGAATCAGCTCAAAATTGCTATATAAATTTTCAAAATCACTCTCAGAAATAGCTTGACCATCCACCAAAATACGCTCTCTTGGATGCTTCAGGTGGGGACTGGTGTAGAGGCCGACTCTTAAATTCAACTCCAAGAGAAATTGTTGAACCATACGCGCGCTAGAAGTCTTGCCATTAGTACCTGCAAGATGAATGCTCTTGAAGCTCTGTTCTGGGCTTCCTAGTGCACTTAATATCGCCGAAATGCGATTAAGCGACGGATTAATTTTATTTTCAGGCCAACGTAAAAGTAATTTTGCCAATGCTTCTGACTCGCCCATAATCACTATTACTTTAGTAATGAATAAGATTTAGCCCATGACTCAACTGCCACCTCAGCACAATGTGCCAGATAAGCCTTCGCTGGCCAATTTAGAAGATAAATGGGGTAAAAAATGGGTTACCGAGAAAACCTTCGCGTTTGATAAATCTGCCCCGCGCGAAACTGTCTATGCAATTGATACTCCGCCACCCACTGTAAGTGGCGCACTACATGTGGGGCACGTCTTTTCTTATACCCATACTGACCTTATTGCCCGGTACCAAAGAATGTCTGGAAAATCAGTTTTTTACCCAATCGGATGGGATGACAATGGTTTACCAACAGAAAGAAGAGTTCAAAACTACTTTGGAGTCAGATGCGATCCCTCACTTGCTTACCAAACCAATTATCAACCTGAAAAGTCAGAGAGTGAAACACAAGTAGCCATCTCTCGAAAAAATTTCGTCGAATTATGCGAATACTTAACAACAGAAGATGAAAAAGCTTTTGAAGAATTGTTTCAAACCTTGGGCCTTTCAATTGACTGGGATTACACCTATCAAACGATTGATGAAAAGGCGAGAGTTGTTTCTCAAAGAGCGTTCTTAAGAAATCTCGAACGCCAAGAGGCCTATCAAGCAGAAGCGCCAACTTTATGGGATGTAACTTTTAAAACCGCAGTTGCGCAAGCAGAATTAGAAGATAGAGAACGCCCTGGCGCATATCATCGAATTAGATTTAAAAAACCTGATAATTCATTTGTAGAAATTGAAACAACCAGACCAGAATTATTACCAGCTTGCGTGGCTCTTGTGGCGCATCCTGATGATGAAAGATACAAACCGCTTTTTGGCACTACTGTTAAAACGCCGTTATTTGAAGTTGAAGTGCCGGTAGTCGCTCATTCGCTTGCTGACCCTGAAAAAGGTAGCGGTATCGCAATGATTTGTACCTTTGGTGACTTAACTGACGTAACTTGGTGGCGAGAATTTAACCTTCCCACGCGTCCAATAATTGGCTGGGATGGGCGACTAACTAAAGAATGCCCAAGTTGGATCGAAAGTGCATTAGGTATTTCCTTATGGCCAGAAATCGCTGGCAAGACTGCGCATAGCGCAAAAGAGTCAATTGCAAATCTATTAAAAGATTCAGGAGATCTAATTGGCGAAATCAGGCCAATTACTCATCCAGTTAAATTTTTTGAAAAAGGTGACAAACCTTTAGAAATTGTCACTACCCGCCAATGGTACATAAAAAATGGCGGGCGAGATCAAGCCCTGAGAAAAGACTTGCTGGGCAGAGGTACCGAGTTGAATTGGCATCCTGACTATATGAAGGTTAGGTATCAAAATTGGGTTGAAGGATTAAATGGCGATTGGTTAATTAGCCGGCAACGATTTTTTGGTGTTCCCCTGCCACTTTGGTATCGACTGGATGCAAATGGAAATCCTGATTACAGCCAAGTGATAACTCCTAACGAGGCAGACTTACCAATCGACCCCCAAAGTGATGTTCCTAGTGGATTTACTGAAGAACAAAGAAATCAACCAAATGGGTTTATGGGGGATCCTGACGTAATGGATACCTGGGCTACCTCATCGCTATCGCCGCAGATTGCTGCACGCTGGGAACTTGATAAAGAATTGTTTGAAAAAGTATTTCCGATGAACTTGCGTCCACAATCTCACGAAATTATTAGAACCTGGCTATTTTCAAGTGTGGTAAGAGCTAATAGCGAACACAACTCTTTACCTTGGACGGATGTTGCTATCAGCGGGTGGATTTTGGATCCAGATCGTAAAAAAATGAGTAAATCAAAAGGCAACGTAATAACCCCCATGAATCTGCTTCAAGAGTATGGATCCGATGCGGTGCGCTACTGGGCGGCGATGGGAAGGCCCGGAACAGATACTGCATTTGATACCGGGCAAATGAAAATTGGAAGAAGACTTGCTATAAAAATTCTTAATGCCAGCAAATTTGGTTTAACTCTTGGGGCTAATTCTAATTTTGAAAATATCACAAACCCGCTAGATAAATCTATGCTTGCACAATTAACACAAGTAGTTGAGAATTCCACAAAAGCATTTTCAACTTATGACTACACCAAGGCATTAGAATCAGTTGAAACTTTCTTCTGGAATTTCACGGATGACTATCTTGAGCTCATTAAAGAACGCATTTATGGAGCACAAGGTGAAGTAGAAGCAGAGAGTGCAAAAGCAGCTCTAGGGCTTGCCTTATCTATTTTGCAAAGATTGTTTGCGCCATTTTTACCTTTTGTTACCGAAGAGGTTTGGTCATGGTGGCAGACAGGTTCAATACATAAAAAACCTTGGCCCAAATCTGAAGAACTCCACGCTTATGCAGAAAATCCCGAGCTGCTAGCAGACGTTTCGGCTGTGCTAACTGAGGTTAGAAAAGCAAAAACAGTCGCACAACTGTCTATGCGAGCTGATGTTTCGCAATTGGTAGTGAGCTGTAATGACGTTTTTGCAAATCACCTTAAATCTGCTCAAAAAGATTTATTTGCTGCAGGGCGAGTTCAGAACTTAGAAATAACCCAAGGTGATGAATTATCGATCAAAGTTAGCTTGGCTTAAGCCGACTTTTCTTTAACCTCATTTTTAGGCCTAGGAACCAGTGTCGGATTTACATTCTTTAATACTGTGTCACGATTAATGATTACTTTGCTAACGTCTTCGCGACTGGGAACGTCATACATGACGTTCATTAAAACTTCTTCTAAGATCGCCCGCAAGCCCCTCGCCCCAGTGCCACGAGCATGAGCTTGCTCCGAGACAGCTTTAAGCGCATCTGGTGCTATTTCAAGTTGAACATCATCTAGCTCAAATAATTTCTGATATTGGCGAACCAAGGCATTTTTAGGCTCTGTTAATACTTGAATCAAAGCCGTTTCATCCAAGGCAGTCACACTGGTTATTACCGGAAGGCGCCCAATGAATTCTGGGATCATTCCGTATCTGAGCAAATCTTCTGGCATCACCTTGCCAAAGATGTCCCCTGGATTTGTATCCACTTCTTTTTCGAAATCTGAAGTAAAACCAAGTGACTTCTTACCAATTCGACTTTCAATGATCTTGTCAAGTCCAGCAAAAGCCCCACCGACTATAAAAAGTACATTTGAAGTATCAATTTGAATAAATTCTTGATGTGGGTGTTTTCTACCGCCTTGTGGTGGAACTGACGCAACGGTACCTTCAAGAATTTTTAATAAAGCTTGTTGCACGCCCTCGCCAGAAACATCTCTGGTAATTGAAGGGTTCTCTGACTTTCTGGCAATTTTGTCAATTTCATCTATATAAATAATTCCTGTTTCTGCTTTTTTAACATCAAAATCTGCAGCTTGAATTAATTTAAGCAAAATATTTTCAACATCTTCTCCGACATAACCTGCTTCAGTTAATGCTGTGGCATCTGCGATAGCAAATGGAACATTAAGCAACCGAGCCAGCGTTTGTGCCAACAAAGTTTTACCAGAACCGGTAGGCCCTAAAAGTAAGATATTTGATTTAGCAAGCTCTACTGCCTCATCTTTAGATTTACCAGTTGAGCCAGCTTGAATTCTTTTGTAATGGTTATAAACCGCAACGCTAAGCGCTTTTTTTGCATGATCTTGCCCAATTACATAAGAATCTAAAAATTTAAAAATTTCTTGAGGTTTAGGTAATTTCTCAAAAGGTAAATCAGTAGTTTCTTGTAATTCTTCTTCAATTATTTCATTACAAAGGTCAATGCATTCGTCACAAATGTAAACGCCTGGACCAGCAATTAACTTCTTAACTTGCTTTTGACTCTTACCGCAAAAAGAGCACTTTAATAAGTCAGCTCCTTCTGATGTGCGAGCCATAAAACCTCCAAACTAAATCTCAAAAACAGACGCTACCGTCTACAAACGACATTTTTTAGTTATTTAAGCAACTAGCCAAGGTGTGTTCACGCAAAGAGAACTTAGCTCTTTGAAGTTTTTCTCGATTCAATTACTTGATCGATAATTCCGTAATCTTTTGCTTGGCTTGCGGTAAGAATTTTGTCGCGCTCAATGTCCTGTTGAACTTGCTCCATAGTTCTACCTGAGTGCAGCGCCAAGATTCCTTCCATCTCACTTCTCATTCTTAGAATTTCATTTGCTTGAATTTCAATATCGGATCCTTGGCCACCACCTTCGGTGTAAGGCTGATGAATTA
>Ga0075476_10001989_pt1 | contig 9727 bp, 18 predicted proteins | sample DEB08_DNA_5_FD_76339 | JGI IMG/M metagenome (GOLD analysis project Ga0075476, IMG submission 76339) | Aqueous microbial communities from the Delaware River and Bay under freshwater to marine salinity gradient to study organic matter... | ecosystem: Environmental > Aquatic > Marine > Coastal ...
TTGGGAGGCAGTTGCCCGTGCTCGTAATATCGTAGCAGCTTTATTTAAACCTACCATCGATGGTCGGTATACAGATTGCTTACGAGATTACGAGGAGCTTCTATTGTGAAATGGATACTAGTATTTTTTATAGGCATAGCATCAGATGATCATGTAGATTTATATGCTTTTCCTGATACCCCTTTTAACTCTGAGTATGAATGTAGGTCTTTAGTTTATAATTTTTACTCAGAACTTCAAGCAAAAGTTAATAAAAAACAAGGCACTGAAGGAGTAGAGTATCCTCCTATGTGTATTAACGAAAAACAATGGTTTGAAGTCTATGGTAATCCTACTTAACTATTGCTCTAAGGTCATTCTTTTGTTATTATAAGTAAAATAACAGGAGATTATATGAGCAAAGCACAGCAACTAGAATATCATGATAAATGGCTCCGTCGCATGGGAGTTCATCCTCAACAACTTGCTAAAAAACCTAAAGCAAGAGCAAACTTTCCAAATTATAAATCTGATATAGTAACTGCTCCGACATCTGATCGAGTTGGTAATGGCTTTGTACGCGGTCAAAAAAGGTATAGAGGCTCTGGAGTTCACATTGGTCAAGCCTACAATAAGGGTAATCTTGTAGTTCTTTCAGCAGCAGAAGCTAGTGATTCTCAAACAGGTAAGAGGCGGTAATGGATTCTATTCAACGAGCAGAATATACTAAATTTTCCATGGATTTTATTAATGAAGTAGAGGCATGGATTCAAGCAGAGATTTATCCTAAGTTTAAACTATCGGGCGGTAAAAAACTTGATTGGAGTGAAAAACGCACTCATTCTCGTGGTGGTATGTATGCTGACGGTCCTGGAATCTCTATTGGGATGTATTGGTGTACTCGTACCCATGCTGAAGGTGAAGTTCAACGAGTGTATGAGTATGCTAGTTTTGATAAAGATCGCTTTATCGGTGGGATTTACACTCGTAATAAATATGATAAACTTAGATTAACAATTCTGCATGAGATAGCTCATGCACTTCAATATTATTCCTACAGAATTAACAAACATCGTTGTAAGCCTCATGGTACTGTATGGAAAAACTTTTATCTACGTCTCAGGAATCAATTTTTAAATCCTTATTTAGAAGATCAGATTGCTCTCTATAATGAATACGAAGCAAACAAAGCTGAGATTTTAGGTAAAAAGAATAGTGTAATTTTATATGAAAGAGCTGCGTCAGCAAAGTAATTTTTGCTCTAGACCTTGGAACGAACTTCACATTGAAGAAGACGGTAAAGTAACACCTTGTTGTGTGATGCCGTCTAATCGTTTTCCTATGGGAGATTCTTTAGAACAGTATTCATCAGGTTCAGCTTTAAAACAACTTAAAGAAGCTTTTATCAGAAATGAGAAGCACCCTAGCTGTGAATGGTGTTGGAAAAATGAAGAATTAGGACTAAAGTCTCATCGTCGAGATGAAGGATCTCTTTCAGGGGTTCACAGTTTACACATAAGATTCTCTAATGTCTGCAATTTAAAATGTCGCATGTGCAATCCTAGTTTCTCTTCTACTTGGGCAGCTGAAAACAATAAACATAAAATATTTAAAGAATTTGTAGGAGAAGTTATTGAAAAGAATGTTTTTGACTATGATCCTACTTTATTACAGTTTTTAGGCAAAAGCGTAACACACGGCAACTTACGTTTTATTAACATTTCTGGCGGTGAGCCTTTAATTACTGATGCGAATTATACTTTTTTAAAATTTATGGTTGATAAAGGCTTAGCAGAGCATCTTCAACTTAGTTACTCTACTAATTTAATGAAATTAGATTATAAAAACTATCCTCTAGTTAGTTTATGGAAACAGTTTCGTAAAGTCTCACTAGAAGTTAGTGTAGACGGTTGGGGTAAAGAGTTAGAATATGGTAGAACAGGAGTAGACAAGTCTATTCTGTTGTCTAATATAATAAAAGCAAAACCTTTTATCTCTGCTATTCACTGTGTAGTAAATTCTTACAGTGTTTGGTCTTTACCTACTCTAGAACGATTGTGTAAAAAATTAGAGATTCCTCTTATTTTTTCTCCTTGTCAACTTCCTCCTATGGTAAACCCACAGTTACTTATGCCTGAAGATAAAGAGGCTTTGTTAGAGCTATATAAAGATAGCACTGAGCTACTTACTATACATAAAAATTTTATCAGCCAAGAAGTAGATGAAACAGCTTTGGTTGGTATAGACTCTGTTGATGAGCTTAGAGATTGGTTTTGTAAATATAACCTTAAACTCGATAAGTATCGAAACACTAACTTCTTTGATACTTTTCCAATGTATAAAAAATATTATAGAGATAAAAATTGATTTTATTAAGTAACGGTTGCTCTCACACAGCTGGAGCAGAGATTGAACATCCTTGGCAAGATAATTGCTACCACAAGGCTTGGCCTAAGCATTTAAGCAAAAAACTTGACTTTAAATCTAAAAACTTAGCTATATCAGGAGCCTCTACTCACAGAGTTGTAAGAACTACTTTAGACTTTTTAACTCAATATGAAGGCGACGTGAAACAAATCTTTGCGGTAATACTTTGGCCTGGTATGCTTCGAAAAGAAATTCATTTAGTAAGTAATAAAAAACCTTATCGAGACCTATTTTTTGATAATCAATGGCTTCCTTTAGTAGTAGGTAATGATGCTCAGTATGAAGAGAGATTTCCTAAACCTTTGTACAATTACTATAAGTATTGGACAGGTATGACTACAAGGCATTCTCATTCAATTGATTATGTTCATGATGTATTATTGCTTCAAAATACTTTTAAACAGCTTGGTATAAACTATTTATTTTGGCACGCTTCAGTAACTTTTCCTGATAGAACTCTTCCTATCACTCAAATGATTGATAGGAACCGTTTTCCTTATTTTGATTCTTATCAGGAATCGTACTTAGAGATATGTCGAAAAACAGGACAAAAAATTGCTCGCCCTAGTCAAGAAAGCGGTTTTAATTCACACTTTGATGAAGACGCTCATAAGATGTTTGCTGATTTATTATTTAACTATATAACTAAAAATAAGTTACTTTGATCTTGCTTTCTGATATTTCTTTTGTTATTCTATAAAAGACTCGAAAGAGTCACAGAGGGGAACGGAGAGCAGATACAGTTTAAAACTTATCTGCTCTCTTTTTATTATGATAATAGACTATATTTTTAAGGACAATAAAACTGGAATGTTTCAAGGTAGAGTTTCTTTTTTAAGAGACTTGTTTGAGCGTTTTGAAATCTCTTGTGATAAAAACATAGTTTCTATAGATCTAACTCATGAGTTTACTAATAGCATAACTCAAGAAGATTTAAAATCAATTGCTACCTATTTACATAATATCTCAATTCCAGAAAACTATTCTATAGTTTTCTCTTCTTATCCTTTGTGGAATCCTCAAATTATTCGCGTGGTTGAATACTGGCTTAGTAAAAATAATTATTATGCTTATATTCTTACTCGTGCTAAAGAAAATATCTTAATAAGTAATGCTAAGGTTTTATCTGTAAATTCTTTCACATCTATATTTGCTGAAATTTATCATGAAGATATGTCTTACACGGATTTACAGAATAAGTATAAACCTCTTACATTTTCTAAAAAACATTATATCAGTGCCAATTACCAACCCAAACCTCATAGATCTTTAATATTTATACTACTGAGAGCCATGAATATTATACCTAAAGGATACGTTAGTGTAAATCAAGGACATAGGGATGATTATCCTAAATATACTTTTGATTTAACATACGATCAGTCATTGCACTCATTAATAACTAAAGAGTTGTTTGAGAAGTCTCTGTTTGAACAACACTTTTTAGATAAAGGACCTAAGCATAGAGTGTGGCGTAATTGGGCATTTCATAGATCAGAAGAATTTTTAGATTTAAACAGTGAGTGTTTAGTTAACGTAGTAACAGAAGCAACTCATTGCAATAGGGGTTTTTTTACAGAAAAAACAATGATACCTTTAATACTAAAAAGACCTTTCTTTATGTGTTGCGGTGTTAATTCTCTTGTTATGTTAAGAGAACAAGGATATAAAACTTTTGATACTCTTTGGGATGAGTCTTATGACTCAGAACCTGATTTATACAAAAGATATATCATGATTGCTGAGCAGTTAAAATACTTGTGTTCTTTGTCATTTCCTGATTTACGAGATAAAATTGAACAGGCACAAGATATATTAGATCATAACTACAAAACCTTCTTTAGTTTTGATCATAAAAAGCACATTCTCAAGCTGTTAGAAAATATTTGAGATTGCCTAATGATTTATTATTTAGTATTATGTATATAACTTAGGAGGAAAGGATGTCAGAGTATTATGTTAGAAAAGGCAAACACGGCGCAGAAGTGGCAAAATTTTCAGATTCATCTGCTCCCATTGACGTTTACACCTTTAATCATAGAGGGTGTACTTGCCCTGCTCGTGTTAAGAGTTGTAAACATACTCGCATGGTAAAAGAGTGGGAAACTCGTGGAAGACCTGTTGGTCTTGTTTTTAATGATTCAGCAGAAGTGGTTTGGGAATGGAAGTTGTAGTTTTATCTGGAGGATTTGATCCTCTACATGATGGACATATTGCAATGTTTGAAGAAGCTGCTCGTAAATATGACTATGTAGTCGTAGGTCTTAATTCCGATGATTGGTTAGCTCGTAAAAAAGGTAAAGCTTTTATTCCTTATCATGTTCGCGAAAGAATTATTAAAGCAATTAAGTGGGTCGATGAAGTGTGGGATTTTGATGATGAAGATAACACAGCCATTGATTTATTACATCAAGCTGTTTATAGATTTCCTAATCTAACTTTTGGTAATGGTGGTGACAGATCAGAAGGTAATTTCCCAGAGTTTGATTTTTGTTCTCAACAATCAATACTGATTGATGATACTCTAGGTGGTTCTCACAAAGCTAATTCGTCCAGTGACTTTTTATCTAATTGGACTACATGGGGTGTAAAAAGAGAATGGGGCGAGTGGAAAGTTTTAGCTGACTACCACACTTCAAAAGTAAAAGAACTCATTGTAGCTCCAGGTCAATCTTTGTCTTGGCAAAGCCATGAGCATAGAAACGAGCATTGGTTTGTTCGAGAAGGTACTGCTACAGTTTATTTTTCATCAGATAATGATGGAAAAGACGTTTACAAAACAACAATATCTAAACACGATTCATTCGAGATAAAGGTTAACAAGTGGCATCAATTAGTAAATGAGACAGAATTTCCTATATCCATTATTGAAATCCAATATGGTTCTCTCTGTGTTGAGTCTGACATTTTGCGGGCAACCCGCACCAGCAATGGACAAGTATTACCCTACCAGTGATTTAACCTGTCTAGCACAAAACATCTATTGGGAAGCTCGCAATCAGTCTTTTGCGGGTCAAGTTGCTGTTGGGTTAGTAACCCTTAATCGAGTTACTGATGAGAGATTTCCAAATACAATATGTCAAGTTGTATATCAAGGACCTAGAAGACCTTCTTGGAAAGACCCTAGTGTAACCGTTCCTATAAAAAACAGGTGTCATTTTTCATGGTATTGTGACGGTAAATCTGATGTTTGGCCTAAGAATGATACCACAGCTATTAATAATGCTTATGATATAGCAGCTTTACTTTTAGATAATAACATTAAGTTTTATGATATAACTTTAGGCGCTACACACTATCACGCTGATTATGTGTACCCTGAATGGGCAACCTCTAAGGAGAAAACAGTTGAGATCGACGATCATATATTTTATAAATGGAATTGACTTGGTGGTTCCAAAAGCTTTTGTTCTAGCATACCTTTGGTATGTTTTTAAGGCAGTTTTTTACGGGTTTGTAATCTCTGTTATACTTACAGGTTTCTACTCTTCCGCAATTTTGTTTGTTTCTGTTTTAATTGGTGACTTTAAATTTTTTACTGACTTAATCGAAGTAAAAGAGTTTATGGAAGATTCTGATTAATTTTAAACTTGCCCATTGGCTAAATTTTTTATAATATGTTTTTGTAGATGCCCAATGAGGGGTCTACTCAATATCTTTGTTCAACGAGAAGGAGATAACATGACTCGTACATTCGCATTTCCAAGAAATGCCTTTCTTGGTTTCGATCATATTTTTGATGAAATCGAAAGGATTCACACACACGCCAAAGACACTTATCCTCCACACAATGTGATTAAACAGGGTGAGTTTGATTATACCATAGAACTTGCTGTTGCTGGGTTTACTCGTGAAGATGTCACGATTGAGCTCAAAGACCATGTGTTGACCGTTACAGGTGAACGCAAGCAACGTCGTGAGCAAACTGAGTATATTCATCATGGCATTTCCACAAGAAAGTTCGTGAAAAGTTACAGACTTAGCGAATATACAGAAGTCACTGGAGCTGACCTCAAGGACGGTATTTTATGCGTCAACCTGGCGGTAAAATTGCCCGAAGAGCAAAAGCCACAGCTTATTAAAATCGGAAGCTGAGGCAGTTAGCGTCTCCTAGATTCAATTTATAATTTGGGAGAAAGTGATGAACACTGTAAAATCAATATTTAAACGTGCTTTTTCAAAAGAGCCAAGGTTAAACTCGTATCAGATTCGCCGCTACTGTGAAGCAGAGTGGGGAGCAAATGCTGATTATGTTTACACAATGATGTCAAATGGGGCTTCCCTTGAAGAGATCAGAAAGGGGCTCAAATGAAAAAAGTAATGTCGTTTTTAGAAACTCTGTCTCGTGCAGTTGCTGCTCACCGTTTAGCACAACTGGGTTATACTGAAGAAGCAAAAAGGCTTATGACTGATCATGATTAAGTCTATTAAATCTTGGTTCACTCGTACACGTATGACGCCAATTGAAAGATATTTAGCCGACTCTATTGATTTAGCTGATCTTGAGCGTCGTCAGAGACAAATACAATATGGAAAAGTTAGATTCTAATGTGGCCTTACACTGACGAAGAAGCTGACTTTCTACGATAAGGATAAAAAAATGAAAACTTTAATTACAGCCGCAACTGTTTTGGTTGCGACAACTACACTCGCATTTGCCGAGGGCGACTCTATCATTCCCGAAGTGGTATGGCCAGAAATGGAAGTAGCCGTTGGAGCAGAACGCGAACTAGAAGCAGAGGTAAACTCTCTTTATGGTTCAGTGTCAATGGGTGCTATTACCCTTGGAACTACCATGAAAGATACAGCTGCTGATAGTGGTAACTTCAATATTTCTAAGTATGAAGTAGATGTTGTACAGCCTTTAGGATCACACGTCTCTTTGTATATGAAAAATGATTTTACTGATGACTTTAAGCACAGTGAAACTGTTGTTGGAGGTAAGATTAAGTTTTAATTTTTTTAAAACTTTTTCAACTATCAAAAGGAGCCGTGAAAGCGGCTCCTTTCTTGCTTTTTGGTTTTCTTTCTGTTAATATGTAAAAAATAGGAGATATTAATGTTTAGTCATAAAACTATTTCAAATGACGGATATCATCTAGATGAAATCCTTTCTCAACAAACTGAGGGCTTGATAGAACAAGAACTCACTACATTATATCGTGATAAAGATGGTCATATTTGGGAATATAAAAGCACCCGCTCTTATACTAAAAATGATTATCACGATTCTCACCACTCTAAATTTATAGGTTAAATTATGAATAAAATTAAACTTTCAACAGCACTTAAATCTGTGAATCCTGATGTCAATGTTCGATTAGCAGGCAATGGCTGGATAATGGAATTTTCTGGGCGTAACCATGAAGATGACTGGAAAAATATTACAATTTTGTGTGAAGATATTGATACAGTTACAAATTTACTGGTAGAACACTCAGAGATGCCTAGTGACTAAAATTTTACTTACAGGATCATCAGGATTCATCGGTAAGTATTTAACACAAAAATTAGACTCTCTTCACGACTTATATCATCTTAAATCTGATTTGAGAGATTATAATGCGGTTCGTGAAGAGGTCTTATCGTTCAATCCTCATATTATTATTCATCTTGCCGCTCGTACAGAAGTAGAATCTTCGTTCTACGAGCAGATTACTTTTTCTGAAATTAATTATGTAGGCTCAGTTAATTTAATTGAATCAGCTAAAGACTGCTCAGATTTACAACTTTTCTTAGCAGCGTCTACAATGGAGACTTATGGTTGGCAGCCTGTTTCTGGGTTAGTACAAGACGGTGTTGAGATTAATCCTCCCGAATATTGGGCGTTTGATGAAGAAACTCCTCAAAACCCAATGGCTCCCTATGCTGTAGCAAAAGTGGGAATGGAGAAGTATTTACAGTACGCGAATCGTGCTTATGGATTACCTTTTGCCTTAATTAGGACAACGAATTGTTACGGTAGGTGGGATAATAACTTTTTTGTGACAGAATCTATTATTTCACAAATGGCAATTTCAAAAGAAATTAAGCTTGGATATAAAGATCCTTATCGTAATTTCATCTTTATTGATGATTTACTTACTCTATATGAAAGAATGATTAATCATCCTCTCGCAGCTGCTACAGGTCAGATTTTTTGTTGTGGACCAAATAACCCAATTAAAATTGAACACTATGCTGATAAAATTGCTAAGTTGATGGATTGGACAGGTAAGATTAAGTGGGATACTAGACCACACAGGCCAGGTGAGATTTATTATTTATCTTCAAAAAATGATAAGGCTCACCTATATTTTGATTGGCAACCTAAGACTAGTTTAGAGGATGGTTTAAAAAAGACTATTGAATTATGGAAAAATAAATGAGTTTAACAGCAACACAAAAACATTGGAACAATGCTACTCTAAATTATGATTTAAGCAGGTTTAATTGGCCTGAATGGGTACTAGGTGTAATACAAGAAATTGCCCCACAAGTTGTAGAGCTAGAAACTTTACACGAAGTATTAACTCCTTCTGAGATAATTAAAGTAAGTCAGCATGTTCAAAATAGTTGTAGTCGTCGAGACTTTATGGAACGCTTTGACACTTTTGTAGCTGAGCATATTCCACAACGCATTGATAATAAACGTTACATGATTCAGCGTCAAGGAACACTTCGAGTAGTTATACCTAACCAAGAAAATGTTGGCAGGCGGTTAGCCTTTCATCAAGGTATATTTGTTGGTAATGGCAGGGGTTGTAGAACTATATGGACACCTTTTACCGAAGCTCGTGGCACTAACACAATGTGGATGGTTGATTTAGAGACTAGTAGAGAACTTACTAAAAAGGTTCTTTCAGAAAAATGGAGTTTAGAAAAGTTCGAGGAAGAGAGTTTAAAACACGCTTGGCCAGTAGAGTTAAAACCAGGTCAAAGCCATTTGTTCTTCCAAGAAATGATTCACGGTAATGTAAATAACACAGAAGGATATACTCGTGTTAGTATGGACATGCGCATTTTAGTAGAAGGTGAGGAGTGGGGTCGCAGGCTTCCTGGCGGTTTTATGCGCTTACCTAATGACTATGAAGTTGCCGAAGAGATGGATTATACAGGAAAAAGCTTTATTACTTATGCAGGATGGAACAGTTTATTCAGTAAGGACATACCTCTTCCTATGCAACGCGCTATTATTGAACCTTATTGTCAAAAGAATAAAATTTCATACTCTAGTTATGAGTTTGAAAATGAACACATGGATTGGCAGCCTGGACTTGAGTATTATATTAAAAAACACCCAGATGGAATAGTACTGTGTAGTATGTATAGTTTAACTGAC